>Ga0041059_1002774_pt1 | contig 12743 bp, 5 predicted proteins | sample AraColnosormetaG_FD_56232 | JGI IMG/M metagenome (GOLD analysis project Ga0041059, IMG submission 56232) | Arabidopsis roots microbial communities from North Carolina, USA - Col MF nosort | ecosystem: Host-associated > Plants > Roots > Unclassified | place: USA: North Carolina | collected 2013-09-02 | reverse complement strand
AAAAAAAAACGGAGTTAACTTTTCGTAGCGTTTGGAAAATAAATAAATCTTCTACATACATATAAGGTATCGTTAAAGAGAAAAATCAGCACAACGTAGGGTATCAGAAAGCTTATAAGGTATATTTCTAAATACATATAAGGTATCATTCTAAACCCAAACGTTAGGGAAAATCAACTCCATCAAAAGTTAACAAAAAACCTGCCTAAAATGACTCAGTCAACAAAACTTAACCATTTTATTATTAAGTCAAACTAAAATTTGAGATTTAAATGATATTTCGAAAGTTCATAATTTGTTTGTCTCAAATTTGAAAGTTCGTGATTTTTTCGATATTTCTCCCTTTAGTTTTTTTGTAGATAACCATGTTCGGGCCAAAATGCAAGATATCAATTTTTTCAATTCTTGTAGATGCAAATAACTGTTTTAAAGTATGGTTATATCTTTAAAACCACCAAAATTAGTTGTCATATTAGTAGTCCATGATATATACATTTTTAAGTAAACTTATTTTCTTGGATTCGGACAAGTAGTTCCATTAGACCGACACTGTCGACAAAACGCTAGTCCATGAATCTTAAAACTGAAAATTATAAACAGATAAATCATTCAGATGCAATACGTAATGTAAAATTTCGATAGCAACTATCTTTGTCAACAAATGAAACTACTTTGAGATGTTCGTTCACATGTATTTAGAATAATAAATATATATCGGTCAAGCTTTACGAATGTGTGTTTTTGAGAGCGAGACTTTTCAAAGGATCTTGCAACACTTTTGTAGCTCCCACATTTACCTGGAAACTCTATAATTCGTTTTCTTTTGAATACCTTACTTTTTACGTTTTTCCAAACAGTTCACCGACCATCTTTCGCTTTTGAGTATCTTGCTTTTTCCATATGTTCCTTTCCGGATTGAGCATCTTACTTTCTTGTTTTTTAACAACAACTTTTACCACATAATAGCTTTGGACTTTACGTGACTATTTTAAGCAGACATCACGAGCTCTCTGATTTGCACCGCCAGTGACCGACAATTGATCAGGTCACACTGTTCGAACCAAGAGATGGGATGAAAGGTATGACCAAAGAGACTATCACCACGAATGAGCCAAGAGATCATGCATGGACCATCATTGTCGAGAACCCTTTTTCTCGTTTTAGACGGTTGTAACTTTTCGATTCGTAGAGGATATGCAACTTCTCGGTGAGATTAACACCAACATCATCAAAGAAATGTAGAGTGTGGTTGGTACATACCGGGACAGAGTGTGGTGAAGCCGATGAAGAAGGATGTGAAGAGAGGTGTGATTATGAAGAATCCTTCGAATAATTTAAATTTGATGGTTAAGCTTAATCCTTATGCTAAGACCTCGAAGAGGATGTCATTATTGGCTGAAGCTCAGAGAGTGAAAGCTAAGAAGGAGAAGAAGAGCAAACCCATATCTAAGGTATTGTAATATTGTTATGCACTTATGCTCTGCTTGATTTTGATATGCGTTCACTAAATAACTGTTTTCTTGCATCTCTTTGTTCACCTAACTAAAGGTTTTTTGTTAACTTGTGTGGCGTTTACAGGAGGAGGCAATGAAGATTAGATCAGCAGGGAAGTCATGGTACAAGACCATGATCTCGGACAGTGACTACCCCGAGTTTGACAACTTCTCTAAGTGGCTCGGTTCGAGCCAATGATTCTAACTGTTGTATCTTTAGATTAACTAGAGAAACTTTTTTTGTTACCACCAGTTTATTTTGTGTTTCGACATTAGCAAACAAAGTTATAAAACTTTTTGTTTGTAATTTGGCCTTTGTGTCTTTGATTTACCTTAATAAGTAGATCGCTCCACTTTCATTCATGTGAGACTTAATATAACAACTCAGATTTCAAACCATTGCTGATGGAAAAACAGTTGAAAACATTTTCACATTGCAAGAATGTCTACATGCGAAAAACTGAGCTTTCAAAAGGTTTTGTTGTCTTGTGGCAATGTATGATGATTAGTGTACATGGTTTGTTACGTTTGCTTGTATACGTAATTTCTGTATCACTTCTGGTGAACACTTTAACGCATTTTGGGCTAATGATCTCCACCAACGTGATGTATGTATATGTTGTGGGTGAATTTTCGTTAGAAAAACATCTCGTAAACTCGTAATGTAACAAGTCTAGCCCGTGTAGATTCTAAACGTTAAAGAGACTGTCAATTCGTACAGATACATAGATTGAAACAAGACATAAGTATGTGTATCCCTCCCAATAAGTAAGGGAGGGTGTGGCCGTAAACTTCACTTACCTTACATTCTTACAATATCTTTTACTTTGCTTTGAGCTAACAACGAACTTACATAAAATTTACTTTTGTAGACTCCCTCCTAGTGTCGATCTCACAAAGAGCATTCATGTTTGTTGGTGGTAGATGCTTAAATTCGCATGTGTTTCCTCGTAACGCTGGGTGAGGTATGTCGAACATTTGATCGGTGGATATCTATACATGCATAAAACAATCATAAACATTTAAAAAAAACTTTTTACCACTTAAAAGGTCTCAGTATAACACAAGGTAAAGTCTTACTTAGGAAGCTCGCTTTCCGACTTGCAGGTTGGGAGACACTCCACGAGACAGTCATGATTTGGTTCCACAAAGAATGGAATCTGCATAAAGAAAACATTAGATGTGGTATATCTTGCTAGACCGGATTCTGAACATGTCAAATACAAAGTAAACTGTTGAGAATATTATAAGCAAGCATTGAGTATATGGCTAAAAACATCTCCCTAATAATTCTGCAAGATTAGAAAGATAATACACATATGTGCTTTAGTAAGGGCCTTACAGAATATCGTTCCTGACCGTTTCCAAGAACCCGATGCAACGTGGATCTGTAAGGTCATACATATGTGAGAAAAATGTTAGCTAGAAAAACTTGCTTTCAAATCACTATAACTTGTTAGTTAGAACTTAGAAGATTACTTAAAAAAGCCATTGCTCCAACGTTCCAGCATATCGCCAAGATTCACTATAAATGCTCTGTAGACAGAAAATAAATAAATCCAACCAATTGACAAAATACTAATATGTATCAGATGCTAGTCAATATATAATTCAAGGTTTAATAGATGATGGAAAAACGAACGATAAGAAAGGTTGTTCGTTATACCCTTTAATCGGCGGTACATATTCCCACTTCTGCGGCATCGCGTTCTTATCTTTGCATATCTACCATCAAGTTTTATTAAACGTCACATAACTAACCCCGTCATGTCAAAACGTATGTAAATAAGCAAATCTGAGCTGCTTAAAACCTGGAGTCCCATTACACCATCAGTGGCTAACAGAGTCATCATTCCGAAGTCAGAATGTGCTCCACATGCATATATTCCTTTCGAAGGATCAGAAATCCCTAAAGTCATCAAAAGAAGCCAATGGGATGAACATACAAAGCTTAAGGATTTATAAAGCTCTATGATCTTCATAAGACCATAAATTACCTTGATACCGCAACAGTCGCATAGTTGCAATAGGTTTTCCAAGCATCTCCGTCCTATCAAAGTATCCCACATCCAAGTCAAGTGCTAACGCCAAAAGTCTTGCAATAGCCATAGAAACCCTCCTGACCATACAAAAACGTCTCATCATATTAAAGGCGAAAAGTTTGGTGAAATAATTTGTTCATATAGTTATACTTTTTTCAGATTTTCAACACACAGATAAATTATTGAAATAAACAAGGCCAAACCAAAGATGAGACTCACAATGCTTCTTGATGATATTTCTCCATTGTTTCTCGCCAACCAGGTAAAACATCTAACCAAAAACATCAAGGTTTATTCAAAGAAAGTGCTATTAACAAAATCAACACACAAAAAAAAAAAGTACTAACCAGCATCAGGCCAAGGGTTAGGACCATAGAATGGCTTATCCCAATGAGGATCATCTTTAGGAACTTCAATTCCAATGTAATAACCCTCTTTGTGATCCCCTAAACCCCAAAAAAAAAAGATTAATTCAATATCAATCAATCAAAAACACCTTTGAAATTAAGCAAGAGGTGACACAAACCATTGATTTGATTCTTGGGATCTAAAAGTTCATCAAGAACAGGTGTATAGCCTCGATGCTTTTCGTTTCTCAACACTTTCATCTTTTCTTCTAAAGGAAGAGCAAAAAGCTTCTTGCTCTGCTCGAAAACATCGTCCATGAACTCTTCGCTTATCCCATGATTGATCACATAGAAAAATCCACAATCCAAACATGCCTGAAGCCATAATTACCCATATCATCATTGAATCAAAAAAAAAATCTTTTAATGATCAAGATTCATAACATGCAAAATTGATTTGTCAAAAGAAAACAACAACATGCAAAATCGAAAAACTGAGATGGGAGACAAACCTGTTTGAGGGAAACAACAGAATGATTAAGATCGTCGTTGGCTAGATCGATACAATTAAGAGATGAAACTTTCATGGTCGTGTGATTCTCCATCTCTATCTTTTTTTTCTCTTTCGGGTATTTTTTTTGTTTTTTTCTCCACTAATAAAAAAGGAATTGCAGCCGTCCCGACATATCAGCTAGCTTGTTGTCAGAATGTGGTCAACAGACTAGTATCTAAATATGCCACTTTCTGCATAATTTATAGTATTAAATAAAAAAAGTTTCAATCTTTTTTCTTTTTGAGTTTTTAACATGCAATAGTCTAATTATTCGCTTTTCGTTTTATATTTTTTACTAGAATTATGATCCAGACAATGTTAACTTGCATGGTCGTGTAATCCAAATGTATATGCATCACTAAAAAATTTAGTATATTGGGATTTATAATTTTAATTTTAGGTGTTTGAGATATTATAAATATATATATAACTAATATTTTTAAGTTTATATTTATATTCGGATATCCACGGGTAATAGATTTGCTTCGGATTCGGTTCGGGTTTTTTTGGATAGTGAAGTGTACGCCCTATTCAGATAATTTTAAAAATCGGATTCGTGTTCGGTTCGGTTATTTTTCGGGGTTTTCGATTTGGATTTTCGGTTCTGGGTATTATGATTAGAAAAGGGACAAAAGTTACAAGTTCATCAATCTCATGATGAGATATAATAAGAATAATGAAATAAAAGTTTATATAATAATTGGAACAATAGATATGGTAAACATTAAATTGGACAGTAGGATCATAGAAATTTGGAAGCGAAGTTGCATAGCAACATGTCACAAGTGAGTTCATGATGTGTCAAAGACACTTCCGCCAAAATTTCTAAGAGTTTATAACTAGTCACTTTCAAAAGAGCTTGTCATGTTGAGAGAAGATCATTCGCCTTAATGGTTGCCAGCATGAACCATATCAAAGCAGCTAAGAGTCTTTGTCAGGTTCTCACCTTAATAGTGGGGAACCATGGATAAATCTGTACAAACGTTCTCTCTATTACACGAGAGGATGAGAAACAGTTTTTCCTAGAGAAGACATGATGGACAAATTTTTCATATACCACTAATGACTAAGATTAGGTTGCCATTCAAAATCAGAAAACACACGGAGATTGTTCTATAATGAGGATTCAGATCTCTAGGAAGACGAGTGGATTGGATTGTATCAAGGTCACTAAAACTACAAGCCGGACTATAACCATCTACACAATTAAACTGTAGTAATGATCTCATCCCATGTGAATAGAGATTGGGACAGTTGATATGAAGATGGTCGTGACATAGATCGGACAAAAACCGAGAAGTGTTTGCAAATAGGATTCAAGATTTAAATGAAAACATTTACTAAGTAAACCATAAATAAGCATAAATAAATTTTTGTAAAGTCTTTTTTACTGTTTTAAATATTTAATTCGATACAATTAGGAACAACCTAAATTTGATATAGTTAGGAAGCTATATAACTAGATACAGTTAGAATGGTCAAATCCAATACATTTAAAAATCTCTAAAACTCGATATGGTTATAGATAAGAAATATGATAATATTTTGTTTATATATCAATATGTTAAAGTTATAGTATTTTAATATATAATATGTGAAATACATAATCAAAACATAAGATAGAGGTAAATAAATAATTCTTTATTTTATTAATCATCCAAATTTTTTAAACAAATTCATCTTATTTGGATAAAGGGATTTCTGCCAAAAATATCAATTTTATATGGGGTCATTAATCGTTCCCATATTCGGGAATGTTTTTCTAAGGTACTCTCTCTTTTATAATTTCGACTTCCTTTTTTAGCGGGACCGAGAATTTGGAATTCGACATTGGAGAAAATTTCCTAGAAATTCCCTCTTGTATGGTTGAGTTTTTGGATCCATAAATTCTCGAGATACATCGAATCCACTCATGCATAGTTAGGTTAGGATTAATTAAATAATCATTTTCATAAATAAAAAAAAAATTACAGTGATCCTTGTTTTGTAATGGTATGTTGCTTTAAAATGTCACAAAGAACACCAAAAATTTAGTAGTTGATTTGTTCCTCCTTGTACAGTTGTTCCTCACAATAACATTTAAAACTAGTATATTATCTTCTTATATATTACTAATCAAAAACTAATAAAATAGGGTAAAAAAGAAAATTAGGTACAAACACATGATGTTTTAATTGTTAATTAATGGAAAATTAGGTACAAACACATGATGTTTTAATTGTTAATTAAAGAAAATTAGGTACAAACATATAATGACATAATGTTTTAATTGTTCATTAAAGAAAATTAGGTACAAACACATGATGTTTTAATTGTTCATTAAAGAAAATTAGGTACAAACACATGATTTAAATATCTATACTCAAAAGAATGAAAAATAAAGAATCTGACTATGAAGATTTGTTATTTAGTTCTCTTTCATCTAACTCAAATTAATGCCAAAAATACCCTTCATCAAATATACACGTTAACAATAAAAATATCAAAAAAACAATTATATGCAACAACAAAAAATGAATTTTGGCGGTTTCAAGTTTAGGTAGTTAATTTATTTGATTAGTATGATAAACACGTCTTTGAAAAACAGTAGCAAGGTGAAAGCACTAATCATCTTACGTCAAATCATGTTTCTCGTGTTAAATCATTTATTATAGAATATGTATTATATATAAACATCTTTATTTATTTTGGTAATTTAATTATTACTGTTAACTTATACATTAACAATTTAGTTATCACCCTAACATGTCTTTTAAAGTGGTAAATTGTATATTACATTATAGATAACTATTATACATAACAAAATTTTTTTTTATCATGTTAACATTCGGTAACTAATAGATTAGCAATTATCTATTCTCGTAATATGTTAATTTATGCATTGGTTTATTTATTTATCATGATAATTTGTTTATCACCGTTAACTTATTAGTTATCATGGACGTTGAACTTCTTCGTTTTCCTTCTCTTCGTTTCCTATCTCTCTCTATGTCCTCTCCATCTTCACTTTAGATTACAAAACCATGATTTTCACCCCCAATTCATCAAATTAAAAGTTTAGTCCATCCCAAACTCGTGTAATATTTCTCTATCTTTTCCTTGTTTTTGTATTTCTTTTCCAACTCTCTAGTTTTGTTAATTATTTGGTGATGATTGTGTGTTGCATGTAAAAACGATGAAGTTGATGATCCAAATAGAGACTTAGATATAGAATTCGTTTGTGAAGAAATAGAGGTGACAACGAAGAAAGAGGAGAGTTTGGAAGAGAGACGGTGATCGGAGATTACACCAAAAAATTACCGGAAATAATGTCAATAATATTCAGATAATATGAAGGAGAGAAAAAAGACAATTATGTGTGTAGAAGACAAGGGTAAAAATGTCAAAACATCACTCTCTATCTTACCCACCTAATTAAGAAAAAGTATGTATAGATACTTAATTATTCATTCCTATCAACATATGTATTGATATTTTCCTTAATTAATTCAGAGATTAAAAGCTGGTATTTCAGTTAGAAAAAAAAGAAGACAAAATGTGGTATTTTTGTTAGTTTTCTCTTGAATAGATGTGTGGTTTAGTTCATTTATGGTGTTTTAGGGGGATTGGTACCCCAACTCTTTTCTAGCCTTGGTAGTTAGGGGTCAATATTTCATATACTTTGGCCCTCTCTATGTCAAAAGATCTTATCTTCCCTCCTATATGGATGGCGGAGCATGCTAGCGGCTAGAAAACTCCTTCTATCTGGGATGAGGAAAAACATTCAATCAAGCTTTGATACTCGAGTTTAGAGCGACCCATGGATCCCAACCACACCGGCATGTCCAACCAAAAGTAAGCTCACTAGCACTTACCCAAACTTCTTTGTCATTGAGCTAATCAACCATGTGTCGAAAGCTTAGAAGGTAGAAAAGATTCAAGAACTTATGTCACAAGAAGACATACCTCACATTCAGGGACTTATCGTTACGACTCTACATGAACAATCATGGAAGATCCAAACTTCAAGAAAAAACAAACGCTTTCTATGGAAAACTTTCAGGGGCTACCTAGCAACGTGCTAACGACTAGCTGATTGTCATCTAGGAACTAATCATTTGTGCCTCTGATGTGGGATGGACGAGGAAATTATTAACCATGTTTTAGTTGAGTGTCCTCCTGCTTTCCAGGTTTAGTCTTTATCTTGATTTCCTCGTCTTCTCTGTTTGAGAATCTAGACCATCTATTTTGAAGAGCGAAGGAATTAGGAGGCCGAGAGGAGAATATCTAGAATTTCCCTTGTATCATGTGGTTCATTTGGAAGGATCGTAACACTAAGGTTTTGAGAACAAGGATACCCACCTTAGATATGTTCCAACACGCATCAAAGGAAGCAAAATCTTTCCATATAGCGAGAGCCCGTGAGACAATCCTTGACCCCTAATCGCTTCAACAACCCGCAGTCCAAACCCCTTTTTCAATAGACTCTTTTGTCTATCGAGTAGATGGTTCTTTGGTAGATTCATGCACTCTAAGTGGTATTGGTTGGATTGTTGGCTCAAATGGTTTGGTATCTTATCTTGGTCTATCAAGAGCTGGTTCTTTGCTAAATTCATGCACTCTAAGTGATATTTGTTGGTTTGTTAGCTCAAATGGTTTAATATCTTATCTTGGTTTGAAGAGTTTTGGCTGCTGCTTATCACCTCTTCATGTAGAGTTTGAGTCTCTTCTCTCCACAATGAGATCTCTTATTTCTCTGTCTCTTTTTAATGTTGCAAGGAGTTAACTAATTTATTAGACACTTTCGATGAGTGGCTTGCCGTCACGCCAGAATTAGAAGATTTTAGCTCTTTGAAACTATCTTTTCTTCTTTTACTTTGTCATTTATTCGATGTTGTAACAACACCCGTGCTGACTGCTTTGTAAAAAGACACATTCATGTGGTTCCATTTTTTCCCATATAGGTTTTTCTACACCGGACTAGTTTTTCCTTGGAAAAAAATCGCACATTTCTAATTTGAATGGTTGAGTTTATTTTGCCCTAAAAAAAAAACTTACATGAGTGATTGACAATCATTCAATGAAAAAATAAATCTATAAACATATGTACAAACACAATATAGTTCCGCGGCAAACAATGTTCACATATTAACTAACACCATCTCCATTGTATTTCATTTTTAAAAAAGAGTAAAAACTTTCTATATCACTCGTTTTTTTACTCAAATTCTATCTAATAAATAAGAAAAATACAAATCTAGTTACTCCAAATATAGATTATGTATTCTATTTTGGAATGAGATATAGAGTAGGGTTAGAAAGAGTTTTATTCTATAGTAGAGTTAAGAAAAAAAATAAACTGGAGTTAGAGATACCCTGGTAAATTACAAAACCTACAATTTTTCTGTCAACTCTACATTCCTCATCCTCGTAAACCTAATCACTCGTTCATGTAATAATCTTTGTAGCTTGTTCACATAAGTCTAATTTCTCATTCATATAAACCACATTGCTAATCCAATTCAGCATAGTTGCTCAGCCACATATATCTAGTACCTTGGATCGATATAAAAGTCATATTTCATAATATATATACACTTATTCATAATGTATTTATAAATACGTTCGCTTATATAAAAACTTAAAAGAAAAAAAAAGTTGTAACGTTTTCCAATTTATTGCAATACCTTCGAATAAGAAAAGATATATAAACCTTCGTAACCAAATCACGTTTGAATATTGAGTTGTTAAAAGAAATTATAGTTGATTAACTTTTTAATAAATAGTAGCTGATTAATTTTTTTTAAAACGATATATAGTTGCTTACATTTATTTTAATAAAAATTCTAAACGATCCTCTCCAAATCAATAATAAAGTGCATATAATCAAATTAAGTTTGAGTCCAAAAGAGATTGTTTAGAAAGAAAATACTGAAAAGCAAATCAAGTTTGAGTCCGAAAGAGATTGTTTAAAACATAACATTTGCGAATACTTTAGAATAAAAATAGAATGTTGAACGATAGATTCAAGGCCTTGGCTCGTCACATTCAGAACCTGTCTCCATATCATCGGATTCTGTCTCCTCATCTTCAGAACTCTCAGATTCCGTCTCCGACTCTTCCTGATATGATCCTGTGTCCTCAACGTCATGTTCACGAATGAAGTTGTTACTTTCCATGGACAATAAAAGGGGGTCGTCATGCCTGTCATACAAATTATAAAATTAGTTCAAAAAACAATTGTGTTCTCAAATAATATATGAGTTATTAAGAAAACATAACATAATTAACACAATTGTATTTTCAATCTAAAAATATAATTTCAAATTCTGAAAACTAAACCCTAAATTTAAACAGTGTACATTTTTCTTTATTTTAAAGCAATAAGCTAGACTTTATATTGTTTAGTTAAAAAATATAGATGAAATAAGGGGGAAATGTAAATACAATGAAGCGATATTTCACAGAACAATAAAAACCCAAGAACTAGTAAGATAAAAAAAAATGAATCTCAAAAATGTTTCAGATAAAATATATAATAGTGAGTACCTTAGTATCTTGAGAGGATCCGGACCCAATTCAACATAGCATACAGGACAACATTTCCAGTCATGTTCTGTTATTTTGCCATAAATGCATCTAAAGCAAACTGTTTACAAAGATTTAATAAAAAAAAAATAGGTTAAGCTAGTGAAATAAATTTGAAAAAATGTAGATATTTCAATCAAAACAAGTAGATTTATAAATAAATATGAATCAAATGATTAAAGCCAAGAACATATATGTCTTTTTTTTGTCAAACGCCAAGAACATATATGTATTGTAGTGAACTGTAAATCTAAGGAGAAGAACGAGTTTGAAGAGTTATATGCAAATAAAAGATTAAAGAGTTATATACAAAGAAAATAAAACATAAAAGGCTCACACAAATTAACTCTAATCTTAGAAGAATTTAAGGTGGGAAACAACTAATGAGATAGATATATATGAAAGAAATCAGACTAATCCTCAATTACAAAAACAATAACTAGTAAGGCGAATACGATAGTTAAAGGACCAAAGCAAAATACAATGAAAATAAATGTAATAAACAAATAATGTAACTAGAGGGAATGAGGGCTCACAGATGTGGTTGCATCGCTTCAGGGCTGTGGCATGGTCAAACAAATTGTTGCAAATAGCACAACTGTACAGCTTCCTCATCTCATCTTCCATCTTTCTTGATGTCTCTTCTCAGGTCCTATTAACAACAACAAAAATCGAACGAAATTAAATTTTTCTAGATACTATAATTCAATATGATCGAATATTCTTGATAAAAAAAAATTATTAGGAAACCTCAACATCAATTATAATTAAAGAATAACATGATTATTTGATATGTAATATCGAAAAGGTAAGATGATTTTCTTAAGTTTAAATTAAAACAAAAACCGTTAACAACCGTTGCCCTCGCTTTTTGAAAAACAAAATCTTTTGTTCTATTGATAATCTGAAACTGTTTTCAGTTTTCATAGTTGTTTTTAAAGAAGATCTAAATGCTAATATGATTATTAATGCTGTTTGTTTGGATCTTTTTGTTTAATAATTGTAGTAGAATATGTTAGTATTTAGGTTGAGAATTACTTAGCTTATCTATAAGATAAATGAACAATTACATGAGAACAAAGGAGAGAAATATATGTGTGTCAAACTGGTGTTTTGCGCAGATCTATACATAAACTAAACAGATCTGTAGTTTTTACTTCTACAATAGTGATAGAAATATAAGTTCTTACAGATCTACAAGATAAAAAGACACATACATTTTTCTTCTACACGAACTTGTTTTTTGGACTATTGTAATGATTTTTTACAAATCTATTGCGGAATTGAAAACAAAAGCGAGAAAAATAAGTTCTTACAAATCTACAAGATAAAAAGGAACATACCTTTGTTTTCTTTGTAGCAAAGATAGCCTATATGGCTGCTGTTTTATGTTTTATAAATTCTATCATGTAACAATGATATATATAGTGTCAAGATAGGATTTTCTATAAATTAATTTATTTTAAAATATTTCATATTTTATTTTAAATTAAGAAAGAAATATTTTATTTTCTCAATTTCCATGAAGGGAAGACTACAGTGCATGAATCAAATATTCCTAATAAAGTGCAAGACCCAATTCAATTTTAGCAAAATATAATGTAGATAAATTTGTAGAATTATTCTATATATTAAATAATTCCAAAAAATCACTCTTTTGTTTTAAAAAAAAAATATCACAGCAGGCATATGAATAAAAGTTTACGTATATATATATATATATATATATATATATATATAT
>Ga0041059_1002773_pt1 | contig 12745 bp, 8 predicted proteins | sample AraColnosormetaG_FD_56232 | JGI IMG/M metagenome (GOLD analysis project Ga0041059, IMG submission 56232) | Arabidopsis roots microbial communities from North Carolina, USA - Col MF nosort | ecosystem: Host-associated > Plants > Roots > Unclassified | place: USA: North Carolina | collected 2013-09-02 | reverse complement strand
AAAAAAAAAACGAAATTAAGCATGTTAAGGTCATCATGAAACAAATCTGTTAATCGACTAGGATTATCTTTCTCATCTAGCTCACTATGGTCAATAGTATGACAAAGTAACAGAGCAATCAAGTCACATTTACATGGGATTGTGTATCAAATTATCCACATTTTCATAGAATATCAAAACAAGCGGAAGTACATCTTCTGGAGAATACATTACAATTCTACAAAAATGACATAAAGAAGAACTCACTGAGACAATGGTTTTGGCATGGCCAAGGTATCTCTGAATAGAAGCACCTTCACACACGACAAAACTTGCATTGCAACCAATAAACCATGAATCGATGACCTTTGCTCCTTGCTCTCCAGCAACCTTTAACACCTAAACAGACCACATTCTATTTAAAGAAGCTCATAGAAAAGACTGTACAGCCTGGCCAAAAAGTTAAAAGCACCCAATGTGATAAATTACCTTAAGGCGGAGTTCATCTGAAATGTCTGAATCAACATACATGCAATGGTCAGCAAGACTCATGTCTACACTAGTGCCAGACTCTGTTCCAGAAGAAGATACTTGGTGGTTCTTCGTTGATGTGCCAAAATGTACAGCTTGAATTTGTCGAGGACGACAAATAGTTTCGAGGTCAAAAACCCGGCTCAGCTCATCCCCCTTTTCGCAATTTTGTCTAAGTTGTTTAACATTGTAAAGTGATTCGCTCATCCTGACTACAAAATTACAGAAAAAAATATCAACTTCAGACACACATAACCTTTTAACTTAGTTAGAATATCCATGAGCTCTCTTTTCCAAAGTAAATTTGTTCTGATTGAGTTTGATACACTACAAACGAACTGAAACTATTTAGACTATTTCAATATCATGCTGATAATAGATCACAGAATATCTTTAGCAAACTAGGAGAAGCCAGTGTAGGACTGCTGACTAGAAGGTTTTATTCCTCTAACAATAAAGTTGAAAGAGTCAACACAAAGTCAAGGGTCCATGAATTTGCTAGCAAAGCTTTCACAAATTTGTACCGCTATGAAACTGAGGCAGTAACCAGCAAAACTGAATGGTCAAATCTATGATACTAACTCTGGCTAACCTATAAATCCTTGAGCAAATATTTTAAACAGCATTGAAAACTTACAGTTCCTCTTGACGCTATCTACAAACCAGCCAATCGTAACAACAAAGAGACCATTTCTTGCCCCATGTTTCAAAGTGTGCTCAAACTTACGTCCACATGAGCTGTAAGTTTCCGTTAAGCATCCCAAAAGGCACCATAAAATGTAACAAAATGATACGAAACAAATTATCTAAAGAAATGCTTTAGAAGGACGTGATCATGTTTGTTTCTGTAGTCAAAACCAAAATTGAATAAAGATCAACAGAAATGAGAAAAAGGATATCTGAACAACCAAATGAGTACATCGCTGGTGAAGATGAGGAGTGTACTCGCCTCCGAGTCTCTCTGTCGCTTCCTTGACTTGTTTTCTTGCATCTGCAAAGAAACAAAGCAATTTAACATATCACAACACAAAACCAATGTTATGAATACAACAAGATCACATTCACAACAGCATCTGAAATCTAAAGATTGATTAACATAAATATCCTACTTCTGAGTTCTGACTAATGGAGATTGAAGAGGAACAAATTCTTTAAATTTACAAACATAAAACCAAAGTTATAACAACAGAATCTGAAAGTCTAGAAGAATAAAACTTTAATATTGATGGAACATAAAAATTCAAACTTTCTGCCTAATAGAGATTGAAAAAGGAACAAAGTCTTTACCTTTGGATAAACCAGTGACACAAATGACAAGAGAAGAGAATGGACCATTGGACTGAGACATTGAAGTAGTAGTAAGAGGAGGAGATTGTAAAACAGGAAACAACTTAGAACAACCCTTTGAATCAATCAAACCAACATTTCTTCTTCTGAGAGCACCCATTGTGATAGTTGATGATAGACAACAAACCAAGCTCCAATCTCTGCTTTTTTATAAATCCTTAATTCAAAATACGGAATCATTGCAGAAAGACTAAAAAAGAATCAAAATCAAAAGGAAATCACTTTCTCAGAGGAAAAAGAAATCGGGGAATGTAAGAAGAAGCATGAAAAGGATTCAAAGGAGAAAAAGATTTTAGGGTTGAGTGATTGTGGACAAAATGGTGCTTTAAGTGATGAATCCTCGGAAAAAGATGGTTACTTTGGTTGTCGGAGCTTTTTCGTGGGGCTAATTTTGGCTTTATCGGCGTGATTCCAAATTTGGGGAATGAGAGACAACTACTCTTTCTATTCAAAACTCTCACACAACGCTTCTTTGCAAGTGACTAGTGAGACTGAGAGATAACTCTTGTGATTCAAAAATAGTTGGGCTTGACCCGACCCGACCCGACTTCTTTTTATTAATTACTTACACCAAAACTCTTGTAATTATAACAAGTCTTGTAATTTTGGCTTTTTAATAAAAGTGGAGTGATAATACAAATTTTAATTTGTAAGCTTCTGTTTTTAGATGGATGGGATCCAGTTAAACATTTCTATTTATTTTTATAATTTTTTGTATTATTATTTATTTTCAGATAATCTTTATTTTTTAACAACTTTAAATTAAACTCAAAAGAACTACTTCGGAGATATGTTGTTTACATATGTAATATAACGTGGTTCTGTAAGAATTTCATATGCTAAATTATTCGCTTTAACATGTGTACAACAAAATATTAACAATAAAATTGAAGCTTAAAATTTTTTCTTTATTCGTTATGAAATTCGTCTCTATGATTTTAATGATATTGGAATATAGTTAACTCAATTTACATTAATTACATTTTGGATATTTGGAAAGGAAAATTCGAGAAATAGACTTACAACAAGTAGATAAAAAGGCTGCCACTTCATAAAGTTGGTCTTTACTAATATTTTGTCATTAAATTCAATATTAGAGTTGTTTTGTGGTTTGATAATCTATCAATTGATTCTATATTCAAAGGCACGGGACTAAGGACATGTGCTTTAGGAATCAACCTTGCGAATCTTTCTTCTCTCCTTTCTTTTTTTCACAAATTCATTCGATTTTTCAATGCTTACTTTCATGTTAGAGGACAAAAGTTGTGGCTTAATAGGGCATCTCTCAACATCCATTTTTCTCCAAGCATGTAAACAAAGACCAATAGAAATGAGTAAAAAAGAGATTCACAAATAATAAAACTTGAAAAAAGCTCAAACCAGAGTTAGAGGTCGTTGGAAACAAAAGAAAATTACAAATGCTGGGCAAAAAAAGGGTTTTTAGTCATGTTTCTTGCTTCCGAACAATTTCTCATACACATCGGATTTGTGCTTGCATGCGAAAGATTTAAAACTCACCACTATTGAGTCGATCTCTTGCTCTTTCTTTTCGTACACGAGAAAAGCAAGGAAGGCAATGGGCAGTCCTGTTGAACAAAAACAGAACAACAAAACCAGTTATTGTTGAAGAACTATAATTCATACAACCGTAGCGTTGGCATGTAGTAAAACTAGATAGAGAGTGAGTGTGTACCTATAACAAATATGCTGTGAAGAGATATGGCTCCAGCCAAACTCAATGCTAACAAAACGAAGACCACCTATGACATTAAAAACACCAAAGCGGTGTTACAATATTATTACCAAAGAGAACTTCAGCAATCGAATTTTGTCCCTATTTCTGTTTCAGGTTGGGATAAGATATCGTACGACTGGAACTTGCCAGCAATAACTAGTTCAAGGAAAAATACCTTGAAAAAGAAGCTCCAATCATTCCCCTGGCAAAGAGATCTTAAAGCTTTTACAGTGGTGTTCCATGAAGAGATCACTGACAATGAGAGGTCATGTGATGAGTCTTTTGAGAGGTGAAATTGCGATGCAGGAATCTTTTCAACTGTATAACCAAATCTGCAAAATAAGCATCTATATTCAGTTGTTCGTAAACTGAAATAGACAGCAATTGCTTATATTACTTGTTCCTGATTGAAGAGTACGATACACAGTGTTTCAAAAATGTTTGGCATATACCTTCTGGTTTCCATTATTAGAGAACTAGGTTAAGGTAGTTCATATTGCACATAAATGAAAATCTATCAAAAGTTGGCATCTCAGGAATCTTACATTTTCTCTGGTAGAATGCCATGGAGGAACAAAAATACAGATGCTACCAATAGAGCCTTCGAAAGAGCAGTTACGACGGTAGACCCAGTTGCAACAAAGTTATAATAGATACTAATTAGAATGAATATGGCAATAAGAGTCTGCTTTAAATCCTTCCAGAGAAGTGTATCAGCAACTGCAAAATCATGTCAGAACAAGTGAATCAAGACCAGGGTAGATTTGAAAATATGTCTAGTTCTACTAACATCCTATGCCTCTTCACATTAATATGGTAGCTAGCCACTGAACACAATCATTCTCAGGAGAGCGTGCAGATGTTGACGCTGACTCAAGATTTTAATAAAAAGAAAAATATCCAGTGAATTTTAAAAATAAACATTGGGTGCTTATCATGTGAGAGACGATCAGCTGAGAGGACAAGCATGCTAATTGAAATATATGGTCATACCCTTTCCGCCTCCAAGAATCCTAGAAGCCTTGGATGGGCCCTCTCTTTTGGATTGACTTCCAGCTGTTAGGTGAGAGAATGAGTCTATCGTCCTCCGTATACCTTCCTGCAGGATCATCAAGGCATGCATGCAATATATAAAGAACAATAAAGGCTTCAAATATCTCTCTCTTTCAAATCAAATATTGTATAACCTGAAGTGGGACCACAGGAGCATAGCCTAGTCGATCCTTTGCTTTCGTGGAATCGAAAGTTCTGCTGCATGAGAGAAGCCTAACTCTTGAAGGTGTTAGTTGTGGTACTGTCATCCCATATGGTCCCAACACTTTATATGTCAGTTCAACCAGATGCGCAATCGGCATCATGATAAACGCAGGGATCTTTATGCTTGGCCTGCAAAATATATTAAAATTAAGAAGAACAGTCAAAGGTATGGGTTAAGTACAATGCATTCCTTCTTAGATAAGTGAAGCCGTCAAAACCAATTTGACAAGGTCAGAAACCTATATCCCAAAGAAAATGGATTACATGAAATCAGAAAACTTGTCAGGCACAAAAATGTAATCAGAAAGTATTGTATATGCCCAATTACTATGAAGTATGCACAATAAAATTGCAAGCAGAAATGTAACCTTATAAAAATGTAAGCAGAACAAAAATACAAAACTGTAAGCAGAAATCATTGTATATACTATATACCCAATTATTTTGAAGGAAACTTAATTATATGCTACTTCCGGATAGAACGTCAAGTCAAGCTCAACTCAATTCCCATGCAAGAACATAAATAAAATGAAACTAAGACGTGTCTTTCCCCTTTTTGTGTATGCAAGATCTTACAAGTATACATGACACTAGTTGCAAACCCAAACAAAAAAAGGGAAAAACATAATACCTCTCGTAACCAAGTCCATCAAGGAGCTGTGACATAAATTCCCAAAATTTAATTGGCTCCATGTTGGTAATGAAATATGCCTGTAAATCCACTAAATGTCAGGTTAGCCTACAACTAGGATTTTCCTACAACATCATAAATAAACTACCATCTCACTGGACGCCTTAACTAAATTTTATTCAAGGGATTTAACTTTATTCAAATACGGCAGTAAACAATGTTATCATCAATAGATAATTTGGCAAACATCTCAAACGGATCTATCTCAGCTAAACACAACAGACAAGAAAAATAATCTCGAACGAAAAAACCAGCAAGCTCTTTGAAGTTCACATAATGTTTGAGTAGACACAGTTTTTATCTCAGTTTTCATGGTATGCCTGAAACGTTTATGCTTTAGGTATGCATTAACAGCTGTACACAAAAATACTGGTTGACCATGACAGCATTTCATTCCAAACATTTACAGCTAGAAAACTATGGAGACCACAAATATAATGATGTGAAACTGAGACCAAACTCCACCTTAGAAAACTACGGCATGGAATCAACTGAAAGCAAATACCTGTCCTGCAGCTTTTGTAGAAACATCTCCTCCTGAAGCTAGAGCACGCTCAGCACAAACATGGGCATGAGCAACATTCTCAACGTAAGTGAAATCATAGAGATTATTCCCATCACCAATAATAAACTGGACAGTAAAGAAGCAGAAAACAGTCGTATCAAAAATAAAAATAATGAAAGATTTTATGTCAAAGAAGAAATCCAAGCAAACAATGCATCTTAACCTATTAAATTCATTTTGGAGAGATCCATGATCATCTAAAGCACCTCTTAACTAGCAGCAAGATAAAAGACTAAATACATTCCTACTAGCAAAGCCATAAATCTTAATTAGGAAGGAATATCGCACCGCGCAACCAGGAACCCTCCCTCAAATCATTTTTCAAGTACTCATATGAATGTTGCTTTCCACATCATTCTTTGTATCTCGTGTTAGGCTACTTTTAAGGCCATTTCATCGATGCCACCAAGCTTAGGTTTCCAAAGAAAATCATACATCCTAATGGTGTCCAGACATATAGAAAGTTCAGTCCTCTACATTTGTAGCTTAAAGCTTCAAATTTAGAAACTTTGCGAAGTCAATACCCCAAATTTTGCGTAAAACAAACATAAATTATTCTCTCTCCGCTCTACTGTCACCAAACGATTTCACAGTTATGGCTTTAATGGTAAAAAAAAATTCTCCATTCCCTGTGAATCAATCTGTGTGTTTCCAAAGAGTTAATCATAACTTCTGAGAAAAACTTCATAGTACAGAACTATCTACCAAATGCACAGCATGGTCATGACTTTCAAACACGTTTAGATAATAATGTCAATAAAGGGCAGCTACCTTCGTGAGAGTAACAAAAGTATCAAGAGAAGAGAGAAGAGGAAAGGTAAAAAAGGTAAAAAGGAAGGCAGACAGCACATAGAGGAGCAAAACGGTAAACAAAGAAAACAATCCAACCTTAGATTTCCCAGCCCTAGCAGCAGCAACAAGCGACGGAACCAATAATCTATCACCGGGACCAAAAATACTGCTTGGACGTATGCAACAAGTGAGTAGTCCATTTCTACCATTAGCCTTCATGATCAACTCTTCTCCTTCAGCTTTAGTTGCTGAATATGAGTCATTGTGCTGAATAGAATGAAGAAAATATTAGTAACCAAACTCCAAAACAAGCAAAGAATCATCTCAAAGCCATAGTTCTGTACAACAATAGAAAGACAAAACATCAAATTCAAAGTTCACACCAAAAGCGTAATTAATACCTTAATTGGGTAAGCCATTGATTCAGTACCGTTCAAAATACCATGAACACCATCAAACACAACACTAGGAGAGCTAGTGTAAATAAGCCTCTTTACTCCAACATCAACACAAGCATCAATCACATTTTGTGTCCCTGTACATTAAAAATCCCATAAACACAAGAACTAACTGAATTCATCAGTTTGACAGAAACGAAATGTGCAAAAATTGAAGTTTCTATTAACCTTGAACATTCACCGAATACTGAAGCTGATGATTGTTAATAGAAGAATCTGGAGCTGCCATATGAAACACCACCTCCGCTCCCTGAAAAGCTAATGGGAACAAGTAATTACAAAGATGCATAGATCTCAAAGTCCACTAAGAATCAATGACTTTGTGATTAAGAACCTTTAACGACTTGAGATTTATCTCGAAGATCAGCGGAGATATATTGAACACGACCAGATCTTAATCCTTCGTCGAGAACTCCGTTCCCTTCCTGAGGATCAAGCATTATCGCCGGAGCTAAATCGGCGATACGGACGCAAAACATTTCGTAGCGTACGAGCATTTCAACAAGATGCCTCGCCGCGAATCCTCTACCGCCGGTAACAACGCACCATCGCTCCGTCTCCGTAGCTGCCGGCGACATGTCTTTTGAATCGAGTAAGCAAAAATGGCGAAATCAGAGAAGCATTTACCTTTGAGAGAAAGAGAGAGCTTGAAAAATCTTTTCAGGAGAAAGAAAACACTGCTTTGGTGTGTAATGTGTGCCTCCCACAACCTTTCTGTTCCAATCTATTTTTATTGTTGGGAAAACAAAACATATTGGGCTTTCGAATTTTTATAAGATTCTGTTTAAGTTTAAACCCATATGATTTGGGATTTTTAATGTGATTTAATCTCAAGGTTTATGTAAATGAAAACTGTTTTAAGATTGGTTTTGGAGGGGTTTGTAACAAAAAGAAATGAAAATTGTTCAAAGTTTTTGTGAAAGTGTGTTTTTGGTCATAATGAAAATGGTTAAGTTGTAACAAGAAGTCGAATAGTAAAAATATTTTTTTTTGTTATAAGTAAAATCTCATTACAATAGTAATATAAAATAAATTAAAAGATTAAAAAAAATAAAAAATATATAAAGTTGCATAAATAATCGCAAATATAGTTTTATGACCATTGTTTCTTCTTCACTCTTCATGATACTCTTTTATCTTTTTATTCTTTAATTTCTTATAGTTTTAACAATTGTTCTTCTCTCTTCAGGTGCCTCCATCCTTCTCCATCTCCAATCCCATCTAATTTCATCAAATCCCTTCCATTTATAACCATGAATGCAAAAAAAATTAGAATAAAAAGCTAGATTATAAGGTAATCTTCGTTTCTAGACGAAGTCACAAAACTTGACGAGATTTGTGTGTCGAAGCATGAACCTCTCTTTCAGAGTTCTTCAATTTCATCATCTTATAACTATCCATCACGTTTTTGTTTTTGTTATGATTGGTAACAAGCGGTTAAATAATAAGAAAATTGTTATGAAAATACTATAACTAAAGTTCTACTTTTTTTGCTAAATAACTAAATCCTATTTAATATTGTCGCTTATGAGAGGTTTTCTTTTGTATCCTTTGTTAATGAAAGAAAGTTCCACATCAAAAATTGGAGGAATTATCAAGTGATATATAGAAGGTTCGGACCACTCCACCTATTGTCAATTGGTTTTAGGTTGGAAGCCCATGTTAAACCCAGTTCTATCATCCTCATCCATTGAATTTTTGTGAATTTATATTTGATATAATAATAAGAAGGGCCACAATTATTTCATATTTTAGCCATCTTTATCTTAGGGTTGACTGTGGTTATGGTATGTAAGTCAACGGGAGTTTAGAACCATGACTCGTTGGATAAGATTGGATAGTTTTTTTATATTTCACTTCTTAAACCGTTTCTTTTTGGTTGTATATATAAGAAAACTACTAGTATTAACTATTAAGTCTGAAATTGTCTTAGAAGATTGGTTCGATAATCTTCTCTTATATCTACAACCTCACGTGATCATTTTCTGTTGCACTATATATAGACTATAGAGTATAGACCCTTCTTCTTGAAACAAAGCTCTTTTTTTTTGTTCAAGTTTCTTTCCTGATATAAGCGCAATGACAGAGTTCTTGAAACAAAGCTTTTTTGTGACAACCAAAAACTAAATCCTTTAATTATTTTTCTTTGCTAAATGAGTATGTATCATATAAGATGAAGATGGTTCGGATTTCCATGTTCATTACCTATGCTTTTGGTTTCTTGGCAAAACCTATAAAAGAAAAAAAGGCAAAGAAGTAAAAACAATATTTAGTCAATCAAATGAAAAATCTTCAGTCATTTATGAACAAATTCAAGCATGCACGTACGTGTTTGGATCTTATTTTGGTAAAGTTTATTCACTGCTTCATTTGTTTTGGACTTCTATTTTTTATTTTTTTATGGCCTACAAAATTCATGGTCCAAAAGGACCTAACCGATCTGAAATTGTTTTTTTTTATTTAAAAACAATACAAAAAAGAGAGAGGGAAATAATAATAATGTGCAATAATGGTATAAGGGGTTGCTTCAACTACTTCCCGTAAAATGCATCAGCCATTTGACTCATTAAAGAAGACAGCCATAAGTTAGATATCATCATAAACATTTCAACATCCATACCTCTCTTGTCAACATTACTAATTTCCCATACGTCTTAGCAACTTCTTTTAACAGCAACTTTTTTTCCTTTTCAAGTTTAACCTAACAATGTTTTGATCACATATCAATACTACATATTTAGAATATATATATGATGTCGTGTTTCGTTTGTGGATTTTGTTTTCTCATGATTTTTAAAATCCCATGTTTACACGATCATAACGTTTCGTCAATTTTAAAACGATAACTCTATAAGTAATAGCGTGTACCTTCATCGTATTTCTTTCGACGTCGTAATTATGATCACCATTCACCATTTTCCTTCTTTTTTCTTTTTAGGGTATATAACGCAACTATATAAAGCACACGTACTTAAAGAAACCCATTTGGGCATGTGTTGTCCTTGCTGTGGATCACATGCATAAGTCTGCTTTTTCTTTTTAATATGAATTGTTTTTGACTTCATATATAGGACCAATTCAAACATTTATATTTAAAGAATATTTTACTCAGTATTATTACTTTCTTTTGTAATGATTTACAATTTTGTGCCACTCGTATGTATAGCGTTTTAAAGAGGTTACTTACCAGTAGTTTTTGTCCAAATTTTATATGTGAAATAACCCTTCTCGGAAGGCTACCACATTTCCATTAAATTATTGGAAAACTTTTACAAAATGTGACAATTCGATCGGAAGGCTACTATCTCATAGGTATTGAGGCAGGATAGTCACTAAGTTAATGATTCTGCATCGGTCACAAACGTGGTGATCGACGTGAAAAGATTGAGCCCTCGCAAAAGTGAGATGGTGCTTTGTCAAACTTTTGCGATAAGTGATCATGATAATTACAAATTAAACTTCATTTTTGCCGTTTATGTGTCACTTAAAATTATGTTTTATTTTAGTTTTCTTAAATGAAAAAAGAGAGTTTATATATATATATATATATATATGAATCAAAATGTTAGTTAGTGGATCTTTTGATTCTGAAAAATTGTTGGATATTTGTTTCCTCGCTTAAATTGGTATTTATAGTAGAGTTTGAATCGAGGATTTGAATAGGTTCAAGAATTATTTTACCCTTTGGAAGCGTCATCTCGCTTTGAGTTCTACTACGATGTTATGGTTAGACTCCCACGGTGGGAGTTCCCATTTACTCTTAAATGCAACTGAACGGGCTTTACTATTTGATGCAATGATACAAAGAACCTTCAGATTTAAACAATGAGACGATCGCAACACAAGAGAATAATGTTACTGATCCTTCTACAACAAACACTGCACCAAGGCCTAGTTTGCTTGATTGAATGAAGTATACAAAGCATAGACACTTATCACATTTAAAGTATTTGTAATATGGCAATTTCGTATGTGTTAACACATTTCTCAAATTTTAAAAATCGTTTATATGGATCTTATAAAATATGGTAGTAATAATTTAGGTGGGGGATTGGGTCATTATTTATTTCTCTTCTATTTTGCTACTGCATTAACTAATATTAGGCTAAAAGTTCCTTAAATAATAAAGCTTTTTTATGCGTAATGTAGCCGCCCTCATTTATATAGGTCTCACCACCAATCGATTAATTGTAAGTAACAGAAATTGTTGATTATAGTTAAATGAGTCGTTGATAATTTGTTTAAATTTGTAAACTCTTCAGGCAAAATTTATATTATGTGAACAAAATTGCCATATATTTCATATCATGAATGAATTTGGTCTAAACATACTCCATACTGTCAAGGTTTAAAAAACATTATATTCATACAATCATACCATGAATGAATTTGTGTAAAGCTGTAAACTCTTCTTGCATCCTAGCTATTTTCCTCTTCTTCTTTTTTCTTTTTCTGACTAGTCATATAGATTTTTTTTTTGATTTTTATTTGATCGTTGGAGAATCTTCAAAAGATGACTCCACTCATCTTTTCAAAAACTACCTAGACCATATACAGGGCTCTCCGTCTACAACAATTAGCGTCCGGAAAACGTAAAGAAGTCTACAACAATTAGCGTCCTCGTGGATCAGTATCGTGACATTTGTGTCATGGAACCTATCCTTGGCAGTCGAAGTTAGGCTCACTCCCAACGGTCTAACTTCTAAGTGCTCACTAAAATATGAAAAACTAATGTTCTCGAACAAACACCACCTATAATGACTCAACCCTCCATAAAATTCGAAAACTGATCTTAAACAAAAATATATATAAGTGACGTAAAACATAAATTTATGTATATCTATTAAATAATAAATTAGTGAAGTAAAACATAAACTTAATCGCATAAAAGTTTAACTTTATTTTGCTTCTCAATAGATTTTGACTACATAATAGACGTGGATTTTAGTCAAACACAAGCGATATTGCAAAATTTCCGATATATATATATACACGTCTTTTTCACTAATAGAAAAGTAAACATATCAGCTCATCTTTTCTCTATTGGCAGTTCTCATCATCTTAATTGAAAATTTATGTTTCCACTTTTTTTAGCTTAGATACAAACTCAACTTTGTAAAAGATTTTCTTGTTGCATATTAAATTTTACATCACAACAAAAAGAAAAAAAGAAATAAACAAAGGAGATCAAATAGGTTGTACATAAATTAAGCAATCATACAACATCAAATCAACAGCTAAAAAGTTCAGTACAATCTTTACTTCCGAATTTACTTCATTGTCTTGACATCATGTTCTAAACAAAAACCAAACCAAAGTTCTCCACAAACCTGTCGGTTTTTAACCAAACCAAAGTTACTAGCTTAATTCAAAAAAAAAAAAAAAAAAAA
>Ga0041059_1002772_pt1 | contig 12748 bp, 7 predicted proteins | sample AraColnosormetaG_FD_56232 | JGI IMG/M metagenome (GOLD analysis project Ga0041059, IMG submission 56232) | Arabidopsis roots microbial communities from North Carolina, USA - Col MF nosort | ecosystem: Host-associated > Plants > Roots > Unclassified | place: USA: North Carolina | collected 2013-09-02 | reverse complement strand
CGCANATATATATATATATATATATATATATATATACTAACAAATAACAATATTCATTTAATTAAAAACATGCAATAAATTAAAAATAACAAAATTAAAAAGAATACCATACACTCCTTAAGAAGGTAGATATGCACAATGTTAAACACTATTTGCGTTTGGCAGAGAAATTCAGTATCTCATAATTTCTCTTATATTTTTCAGAATCTCCTCCTTGACTGTTCACATGACAAACTCACAATAGGGCCACCTCTACACAAGTTTGCAGAGAGCCTTCCCCCTTTGGATGAGGCCATTAGTGGCTCCCAAAGGACACATCTCTGGAGACGAACTTGGAGTGTTTATGGGGACTCTCGTCTCTATCACGGCCTTTGTGGTAACTTGCACGAACGAGAATGTCAACATAGTTTCCCGGTTATCAACGGTAAAGAGTTTCTCTATAAATGGTTTTATAGAATTTACTAGTAATAGTTAGTGTTGCTAATGTTAACTCTGAATTTTATTTTGTTTTAACTGTACTGGACAAAGGTGTAGAAGTCAAACCAACCTTACTCAAAGGGCTCAATTCACTCCCATGGGTAATAGTTGGAGGAGTGGTTCCTATTCTAGCTGGAGGGTTCATTTCTGATTGGCTCATCAGAGTTGTTGTTACAGCAGCAATGCATTGGTCTTAAAGATAATATTGGCTTATCTCTGGAGTGTATCTTATGATATCCCTATCAGAAAGGCATCACTTGTTGTTGCGTTGCAGACTTTTCTTTCCTTACAATGATTAAGTATATTAGGATGATAAGAAATATATGCGATCAAGAGTAATGCCGTAGCAAATAATCAATCTAATCGAGATGAAAAGCAATCCAATGAAATGATTCAAATAATATATTTTGTACAATTTTCTCATTTTCACTTACACCATTAAAATTCTAATTCATATTTAAACTAAAGAATTAGTTAACATTTGAGGAAAAAAAACCAGATATTTTTTATTTTGTACCATTTTTAGTCCAGAGTTTGTGAAATCTAAAAATATGACAAATAGACAACCTAATGATCCAGTATCACCAAGTTTGGCAGTTAGAGAGGTTGCCCATCCTTTCTCTTTGAAAAGTGAACACAAAGATACTTCGCCCTCTAGAAATTAAAACATTAAGAATCATCATCAAATGACATAAGAAATTAAAACATTTAAGTACAATCATCAAATAACATATCAATAAGGAACACTAACAAGATATACTTACCATCACCAAGTACTTCGATCAAATAGCTTTCTGGCTTTTCCAAATGGAAATTGGCAGATCTCAGTTTAAAAACTGAACTATATCATATGTAGAAAAAAACTAATATTTTATTAGCAAAACAAATTAGATATAAAAACAAATAAAAGTGAAAGAAAAAATTATATATTTATATTTAATGTAGACAGAGAGATTTTAAAAAATTAGCAATTAATTGAATGTAATTCAATAAAGATAAAATTAAATTAATAATATAAATCTAAAATAATATTTTTTTGAAATAAATTTTGTAGGAATTAAAAACTAAATATTATTTACTTTAAAGATTTTTGACCCAAAATCTTCCTCAAACAATATATATGTAGATTCTTCACTAAAATTATCATCTTCAGATTTCCTTTTCAGAAAATGTAGAAATAATATGTCACGCTCGTGTAAAAAAGTTAGCGTCGAAGATATGAATAAATGTATCGATGAAATTACTTCATTTAAGAAGAAATTATGTTTGACTTGTGTATGGTCCACAAATAACTATGCCATCCTTTACCGGTTAAAGTTAATTAGCGTTAAAGATAACAACAAATCTCTTAAATCTAATAATGCAAATTAGTTAATTTAAGAAGAAAATTTGTTTGACTTGTGCATGGTTCAAAGATATACATACTATTATACCAAAGTATTTATGTTAGAAGTGATTTAAGAAAACTTAATTTAAGAAGAAATTTTGTTTGACTTGTGTATGGTTCAAAGATATATTTACTATTATACCAAAGTATCTATTTTTTTTTTTTGTCTAATCCCTAGCTAGGTGTATATATATTCTACTCTAATGATTCAAAAATATTACATTTATAGGGAGAAGGTGATTATCATGATTATCCCAAATGATTTTTTTCAGATCTTTCTCCAAATACTTTATCTCAATAATAATTGTATACATATAAGAAAAACTAATGATCTTATATCTCTAGTTTGCAGGTTGATGAAAATGAAATTAGGGTGTGTCCTTCCACTGATGTGCATGATTTTGACATGCTATATTATATGTTATAGCCTTCTGGTGGGACATTGCTATGGCGTTGTAGAGGAAGCAAAGACATTAAAAAGTAAAGAAGATCTTAAAATAGAGCAAAAATTTAAGCTTATCAACAAATCTGCGGTTAAAATCATAAAGGTTTACCCTCTCACCATGTTATAGAATAATTGAATGTGTTTACTAAATATTTCTAACATTAGAATCCATATCCTAAGTATTCTTGGATCTCTATAAATATAAACACGATAAAAGTTATGAAAATCATGTGTGATACATTTCCTAAAGATCATGAAAACATAATAATAGATTTTTTTATTTATGAATCTATAGTCTATTAGTGGTGAAAGGTATCGTTGCGTGGATTTCTACAAACAACCAGGACTTGACCACTCATCCATGAAGAACCACACATTTCACCCTAAGGTATTGCAGTAATAATATAAATTTTCTTGAGAGTTACGAGTATTTATACTCTATGTATATAAAAAAAGATGGTAATTGAGAAACTGACAACTGAAATTTTTGTTTCCATTATTTTATTGTTTCATCAATTGTAATGAGATAAGTTGCGGATTTAGTTTTGCTAAATAGTAATATGATCAGTTAGGCATCTACATGATCAAATAACATTTTATTGAATAATATCACATACCATGTGAAAAATTAGACCTCTATATAACAAAATAACATGTTACATTAAGAAATCAAGTTTCTCGTAAGTTTTAATATGATAATATATCCAATGGTTGCCACTTTCTTGACTACAATATTCCATTGTGCCATTCGGTAAATTTTACTCTAATAACTTAATACCTTAATTTTAACAAAAATTGATGTTAGATACACATATAATGGCAATTTTTTCTTTTTATTCTTAATATGATGTTTAACTAAATCCTAAATGGTATTTTGATTAGAATGACGGTGATATATCAAACACTTACATGTGAGTTCAATTTTTTATTTATTTTTTCTAGTAGGTTACTTTAAGAAAAGTACGTTTAATTTATTAAAATCAAGAAAATTCAATGTTGTTTTGACTAATTTATTAATTTATATGGATTCTAATTATGTGTAGATGCGCTTGATGTCATATCCGGAAGGATTACAAATTAAGAGACAGACACATAGTAACAAAACATTTAGCCACTTTTGGAAGAATAGTGTAGGTTGTCCTATTGGTACAGTTCCTATACTTCAAGTCACCAAAGACACTCTTTTGAAAATGAAATCTTTAAATGGCGATAATTATAATCCGCAAAGTTCGTGGAGCAAAACATATAAATCTACGTCTTCTAATGGACGTCATCATGTAAGTGTTTTCTTTTATCATTTTATTTTTAAGTAAGAAATGTCAAACATACAAAAAACCTTTCTAAATTAATATTTGATAAAATAATAATAACTATATATTAAATAATTTTTATAGCCTCGAGTTTTTTTTTTGAAATCATATTTAAATATATTATCTCATTAATATTATTAATAATTGTATGAAATTCTTAATATATATATTATGTAAGAAAATTTGGTGAAATATGACTCTACTATTGTTTTTAAAATAAAACTTGCATTTATTCTTAGTAAAGTTTATTTCTAATATTTTTACTCCATCAAAAACGTGTTGTGTTGTTTTCTAGACATAGTAATTGTTTTTTTTTTAAATTGTAATTAGTTCTACAAATATATTGGTTATAAAGAAAAAGCTTTTTTTTGACATAAAAGTTTTAAAAGTTTATAAAATTAGCCAAACCTCTCTATAAATTATGAACTGATGATACATTAATATATTTATAAATTTTATTTTGTTGTCTCGATATTATTAATTTATAGAGATTTATTACATATAATAAAATGTCACAATAATGAGATTAGTGGGCTACTAATGTTAGTTTTCTCAACCATTGTATTCAGTTTGCTGTGTTGCGGACTCTTAAAGAAAAAACAAGGCGTTACAATGGAGCGTATATGAATACTAATGCATTCAATCCTTTGGTTGGACCTACGCAGTTCAGCTCTACTCGGATGCATTTTCAAATTGGAAATGAATTCATCCAAGTTGGTTGGACTGTAAGTCAATTAATTAGATCCGCTATTTTTTTATATACTCGATGTATTATGGTGTATCATTTTCTTTGATTAATATATCTGAATCATATTTTCTATTCATTTTAGGTACACCCGGCATTATACCACGACTTTAACTCTCGGCTATTCGTATATACAAATGTGAGCGGGATAGATCTTGTTTTACGTTTTTATACCATATGATTTATTGTCACATGTTATATGGTTTTATTTAGGCAGGAGGACGTGCGTGTTATAATACCTTATGTCCGGATGGATTCGGAATGATACTAGTAGGTCAAGATCTTATTCCTGGACGACTTACCGAGCACAGAGATTTAAACTTTGCCATAATCAAGGTAAGTTCCTTTCCAACTATTATAGACATAACTCTTCATGTTTTAGGTATTCAAGAACGTTTGAGTATGGAACAAGTAGTAATATGTAGATGCATGGAGATGAAATATCGATATGGGTACTGAAAATTAGTGTTAGGATTTTTTTTCATATTAGATTTTAAAAATATTTTTGATTTTTTCTTTAAATTTCTCTTAGTTTGTATAAAGATAGTTCAAAAATTGAATTCAATAAAGATTTTTGTCAATTATAGTTTTAAAAATGAGATCAGGTATTGGTATTCCCAAGTTGTTTTTGCTGATATTTAAAATTTGAGTATCCAAACATTGATAAGAATTGTTAGAAACAGTAATTGCATGTTTTAATTATGTGAATCGGTAAACGTAGGCATGCCAAGCTTTTGTCTATAATTTTAGTCTTTTTTATTTAATGTGGATTTTGTTGAGTACAGGACAAAGACAACGGAAATTGGTGGTTGTTGATGGGTACTGGCATATTATGGGAAAAAATTGGTGTCTGGCCAGCAAAGAGGTTCAAAGAAAGTTTTGGTACAGAGATCGAATGGGGTGGTGAAGTCCATAGCCCTTCGTCCCCAAGTCCTCCGATGGGTAATAGCCATTATCCGAAGGGGACCCCCAGACTAGACTCATATGTCCGTTTGATCACGACTTGGGACGAAAATTATAATGCCGACAATTTTGTGAAAAACACAGAGAGATATTCAGACGGTTGTTATAAAGTGGGAGATACAATATATATGCAAGATTCTTGGAGAAATGTAGGACATCTTATTGTTTATGGAGGCCCCAAGTGTAATTAAACTTCCATAGTGCTTACCATTATTATAAAATTGTAATGTCTGAACATGATCAGAAGAAAGCAAGAGAATAAATTTCTTAGTATGAAAAAAAAATAATAGAAAAAGAAATTTAAGAGAAATTTAAAGAACATCCTCATATATTTTTATTTAACTTGTTTGACTTGGTTAGAAAGAGGAAGAAAGAAGAACTCTTTATATGTTCCAAGTTTAGAAAATATTGTATTTCTTATATCATCATCTTTAGGAAATTCCACTACACATTACCTAATTTTTTTATCTTACAAAAATCTAAACTTTTTTTTATTTAGATATAACACTGTTAAGTACTTTAGAATTTTTTTAGAACTTAGACTTAATTTTGTTTCTGGTTGAGCTTATAGTCCAAAGTCAAGTTTCATTTCACTACCCCATTATTTGAGGTCATATCTTACACGAATATGCTCAATAGTCTACATGCACTTTAGCATGTGTGTGGTTGTAATAATGCTCATTTAATGGGATCGATTTGTAAGAAAACTAACTAATAAAACCAATGAAATATTAAGTTTTGTGTTCGATGAAATTGTGTGATTTTGATATTGTCTGAGTAATATAAGTTTATGTGATTTTGTTGTCACTAGTGATGTTAAACTAGGCCTTAAGCATGCGGGTCCAAACATGTAATTATGAAACTTCAAACCAACAGTAACACTTGGTTGTAAAAACGTTTTTTTTTTTGTTTTAATTGAATAAAATTTCATATTCATTTAGAAAGAAATAACTTATCACGTTGAAGAGGAAGTGTCTTCTTGGTAAGTTGGGTGGGCTGTGAACTTCGGTTTCACAAATGACAATTTGCCAAGCGAAGATCATAAGCCCTTAGACATAAAAGAGCACTGCCAGCAAATAATAAGTGACGTAATGTTAATGATTGAAAGTTCTATTTGATCAAAAAACAGGGAGCGGCCATCTATTTATTTTTACTTGGTTTAGCATTGTAAAGATCATTTTTAAAGAATTTGATATTATTTTTGATTAAAAATCTTATACCATTGGGTTTGAAATATTAACAAGACTACAAGAGTCTAACACATCCCATTATAAATCAATCTTTTTCTTCTTCTTCCAGGTATTGTACACTATAGAGAACTTGTTCTGTAATCAATATTCTGAAAATCTCTTATGTAGCATATATAGTTTCTTTCGCTTCCGTAAGTTCCTATTGTTAATTTGGTATGGATACTATATCCTATATTTTAGATTTTAATTCTCGCTGCAAATGCTCAATGAAATGCAGGTTGATGTTAAACTGCTCCAAGAATCCAATCAAAAAGGTATTGTAATCTAGTAGCTAGCAAAAGCATTAAACGTAACTTTCCCAAGTTGTTGATGACAAAGATTCCCAAGTCATCAACCGTATTAGTTTCCCATACCACATCTCATCTCAACATCAAGGTAATATTATTATTTTTATTGATTTATTAGTCAAATATGAGAAAGCAAACAACTATGTTTTATATCATTCTGTAAGTAATAATAAGTTGTTGCTTCCTATTACTTATTCTGTTTTTGCAGCCATCTCTAGGTTAAATTTTATAGAGTATCTATTATCCAGCAGGTGCTTGTGCTAATGCTACTCCATTAACTCGTACCCGTTCTCTCGGTGCACCTGGTGCATCCGGTTGAAATATTGACCCCGGTCCGCAAACAAAAAAAACATCCACCTACAATGTGTTTCAAGAAGTATTGAGAGTTTTTGGTATCAATAAATCTAAAAGAATCTATTGAGATATATAATGGTAAAAAGAGTCAACAACACCTCAACATCTCCGAAAGCAAAAAGTTGATATGCAATAGCAACACTTGGTGAAACACCTGAAAGGGAGACGTGAAGTATTCCGTTGGGACGACTAGAATGTACAGCAACACCTACATCAGTGAGCATCGGTTGGAACCATCCACTCAAGTAAAGTATTCTCCCAATACCCTATATATAGCCAAGCAGAATCAGAGAAACAATTGGAAACTAAAAAAGCTTCTATTGAATGATTAAGACTAAAACACTTACCATGCGGTTTCCTCGGATTGGTAACGACACCAAGTTGGCTCGTGAAACGCATCCCCTCCCTGACAAGATGTAGACTGCCTGACGAGAAGCCCTAGAAATATATGCCAGTACACTGACAATTTCCTGTTGGTCGAGGTTCAAAACATCTCTTTTAGAAAACTCAAGAGGAGAAGAAGTTGTATGGAAACAGAACTAATGGAGGAAAATAAACTACTTACGGCTCCATGCGGGATCACTAGGATTCTGCGTGCGGTGGGTGGTGACACTACAAAGAGGTGAAAATGACATTTTCAAGATCCCTCAAAGAAACCCTAATTTTGAAGATTGGAAATATACTTACGAGGAGGCGGCATATTACCCAATTGAATCACCTGCTCTCCTTGGCCATTACCATTTTCTCTGTGATGATTGAAGAAAAAGAGATCATTATATATATTGTTTAGATTCAAGACTCCAAGATTGATAAATACAAGAAAATATAAATTGTAAATAAGAAAGAAGAAGAAGAAGAAAACAGACGTTGTTGGCTGATCCACTGTAATCGAAGAGTTCTCGCTCATGTTTTTCCAAATCGTTAACTTAAGCGGAAAGAAAGAAATTGAAGTATGGAGGAATGTTGCCTCAATCGGCATTTATAAGTAAATCAATCAAAAGTAGAAACAGTGAGAAGGGGAAATATATTTAGGCTAGTGAAGAAACTAATTAAAGAGTTGCTTTCTAATTTTCTACACAATAAATATTTTGCACGGATGCAAATTTGACTATCCTTTGTTTGACTGTTTTCATAGTATATCTGAGAAAATGTTCAACCTAATAAATATTTAGAAGTCAAATAAGTTTTTATCCAATTCTATTAATAGGAAAACGGATGACAACCTCCTGGATCATTTCTTAGTATTTGTCATCACTCTTCCCCTGAATCATTGATCAACCTGACAACCTCTATACCAATTCAAAAGATTGTCTCCCATTTGAACTAATATTTTCATATACATGAAAAATCCTATTACTGTAGCCAAGGCACTTTTGAAGCTAATGATCAGGTAGGAGAAGTGATTTCAACCCACTGTTGTAATACATGATTGCATAATCAAAACCAATCTATGGAATCCACATTTGAAATATTTTGGCCCGTTTTAAAATATTTTTTTGGTAACGTTTTTTAACGGATTTTTGATTTCTGCAAATTTTGGCGCGCTTTCCACTTTCAAACTGAATTTTTGAAAGAATCTAAATGGCATGCGATCATAATTAACACTTTTTAAGATGTAAGATCCTTCATATTTCATAACCATAATTAATTTGATAGACAATAAATGATTGCATAATGTTCCACTGTTGTGATAGATGATTGCATAATCAAAACCAATCTATGGGACAAAGCCACATTTGAATTATTTTACAGATCTATACGACATATTCGAACTTAAAAAAAAAACAATAAAAACAAACAAAACTCAGTCGTTTTTAAAGCCAGTCGCTAGTTATAGTCGCAGCGACACTTAAACGAACCGGCCCGAAGTCTCTCATAAAAATTGCGATTGCGTTTACATGTTTACCTAATATATTAAATTCCAATTTAAATGAAAGAAATCAATTTTAATCAATTTCCTTTTTAGCAAATTGTTTTGATTTTTTATTTTTTTTTGGTTGCCATAGACGACATTTGTTAGGTTGTTTCAAATATTGGACTTAAATTTTAAAATTGAAAACAAGCAAGGTTATGTGAAAAAGCAATTGGTTTACAGTTTAAGGTTTAGGAAAAATAAGACTAGAAGCAGATTAAAAACATTTGATCTCAAAAACTAGAAACGTGCCAAATTAAAGTATCAACGAAATACATGGAGATTTTAAAAATTATGATCTCTTATGTAGATTACAGTTTTAACGGACATAAAAACGTTGACGTAACATACATGAATGAAAGGTGGGTATATTAATTAGGTAAGGCAGTGTGTGGACTGTGGAGACTCGGTTTTTCTCACTCTCATCAGTCATCACTCATCATTTTGTAGGGACGCCTTGGTAGGGTTTACATATTATCCTGTCACCTAAGTGCCACTATCTTCTTGTTTTACGATAATTACCGACGGCCAGGATCATCGTGTTGTAATCAGTTTAGTTTACGCGGAGTCTGGTGGATTCAATTATGAAAGCAGTGTTCTTCACTAGCCAAAACCTATTAAAGGAAAAGCTCGTAAATGTCTACATCGAAGATGCTCTCCCATTTAGAAAAAAACATACATTGCCAAATTACTAAACATCAAAACTTTCCACTACACAGCCTAGATTATCCCATCCGTCGCCTTTGCCTTGAAATCAGTTTTGAGTTATTTCGTTAAATGTAGACAAATTTGTGACAAGAAAAATGGGTAATTTATTCAAGATCCAAACACACCCTCCCAAACGATTTCCCACACCGAAATCGTTTAGTACATACAATTTTTCTTCTGCTTTTCAATGCTTCGAATTTCTAAAACAAAATCAGTTTTTAAAATCCGATTACAACAAAAAAAAAAATCCTTATTCCGGAGACTCGAATTCTTCAGATAGCATAAACTCACACCCAAAGGTTTATAGACACCTTTTGTTCACGTCCCATTTTCTTAGTACAGCAGCTCTTCGAACACGGGATCTACGCTTTGTCCCCATTCTCCATTGTACATCTCCAAGAGCTTCTCCGCAGGCGTAACTCCTGTCATTTCAAAACCAAATTTCACCACCAGGTTATCAAACAAAATGTCGGTGTGGAATTCAATTATGCATTAGGAAACTTCATTTACCTGTTCTGACCACTTCATCGACTGCGTTCAAGAAACCGGCTTCCTTGTAGCCTCTGCGCTCTAAACCATCCTGAGAAACAAAGAGAAAATAAGTCCAATAGTTAGAAGCTGGACCAGACGGGATAGAAAGCTGGCTCGAAGTTTCTAAGAGGGTTCATACAAACACACCTTTGCGAGTTTCAGGACATCTTCAGCGACATGCTTTAACAAACCATCCCTAAAAGGAGTCTTTAAGCCAGTAACTGGGACCTGTTGGAAATCAAGTATTAGTTTATTACAAGATGTTTTCTAACTGTGGAATAAGAAAATGTAAATGTGGTGCGTCTTGTTATTACTTTGTTCCTTAGCATCTCTCTCTCTGCTGGAGTCCAGTCAGCTGTCAGATCCAGGATAGCTTGGAGACTATCATCATCATATAATAAACCCACCTGAAATTTGTAGATAAAATCAAAACAACAGTCAATACTTTTTGAAACATTCTCATTAAGCACGAAATATATATGTGCTAATAGATGTAGTTACCCAGAAAGCTGGCAGGGCACACAGCCTCCTCCAGGGACCTCCATCAGCACCTCTCATCTCCAAGTATCTCTTCAACCGAACCTAGTGTTATGGAACGTTGTCAGACTTCAACATAAGACAGGGAAATGAAAGTCATAGGCTGATTGAAAGACTCTTGAGGCAGATGATTAACCTCTGGGAATATTGTTGTCAGATGGTTTTCCCAATCATTATATGAAGGCAGTTCACCAGGGAGACAGGGAAGTTTTCCAGCCAAGAATTGCTGCAGCATGAAGAATATTATGAGATTAGATATAATTCAAGAAGATCCCATGGTTTTCAATTTGCCAATTCCTTGCAATGAAACAGTTATAGAACCTAACAGAAAAGATTAAGGATAGATTTTGACCCGAAATGTCATTCCAGTACAGTCGATGTATTTGTTCTTTCTGTAGGCAAAGTACATAGGGACATCGAGTGCGTAGTCAACATACTGCTCAAACCTATACCAGATAAGAACAAAAGAGAGCAATAAAATTAAGATTAGCCATGCTGTTTCAAGAGAAGGATAAAGATCCAAAGCATCTTTCTATCTTGAACACAAACATATGTAAGAAAATCCACAGAATAGCACATATCAATTTTCCAATAACTCATCAAGAATGCGAGACAGAGTCATTGGTTTTTGAGAAGCTTCTCATACCAAACCAACCAATGTAATGTAATTGTTTTTCATAGATTAAACATCGATACTCACCCAAAAGAGTCATCGAAAACAAATGGTAGCATTCCTGTGCGGTCCTTGTCAGTGTCTGTCCATATGTGGCTGTCAAAACATACCAGAGTTATAAGGTGGGAGGGAAACTAATTCAAAAAGATATCGGGGATCATAACAACTGAATCTAGATACCTTCTCATGCTGAGAAATCCGTTTGGCTTTCCTTCTGTAAAAGGGGAATTCGCAAATAGAGCCGTTGCTATCTGTTGAATTTAGATAATAGTGAGGCAATGGTTAGTCAAAATCGTTAATAAAAGTTTCTGGTTATGCCACAAAGAGATCGAGCTTCTCACAGGTTGTAAAGCAAGACCAGCACGAAACTTCCTGATCATATCAGCTTCTGAGCTAAAATCCAGATTAACCTGTCAAGATTGCAAGTAATGCAGTTTCTATAAGTTTCAAAATAAGATTATTGATGAGAACTGGAAAGTTTAGTTTAAGGAAATTATGAAAAGGCGCAAAGTCAGAATATTAATCTAACCTGAACAGTACACGTTCGGAGCATCATATCAAGACCAAGGGTACCAACTTTCGGCATGTAGTTTCTCATAATGTCGTATCTCCCCTGCACAGAACACATTACACTATGTCAAATCTTACTGCCTGACTCGTCATAGGAAAACTTAACACAAACACCAAGAAATAATCCGAACGTTGGCTATGTAGAATCAGATAATATTATCTGAATTAGAAACAAACAGATGTTAACTTTCTTCAATCTTAAGAATAGAGAAAGCGTCATACCTTTGGCATGATGGGTATATCCTCCCGACGCCATTTGGGCTGGAAGCCAATTCCTAAGAAACCAATTCCCATTTCCTCAGCAACTGCTTTTACCTGTGACATCCGTAGATAGTTGGTTATTTGTCACGTTTTAGGGTGAGAGCATTGGCAATAATTATCTTTGAAATTACCTGATAAAGATGTGAATTGACTTCAGCACAAGTTTGATGCAAAGTCTCAAGAGGTGCACCACTAAGCTCGAACTGACCCCCAGGTTCAAGTGAAATGCTTTGCTTTCCCTGGTCAACAAAAGGACAGAACGAGTTATCTACAGCAAAAAAAAAAAAAGACTGAAACCTTATAATATACCGATCATTGTGTTGTATATGAAGCTAACA
>Ga0041059_1002771_pt1 | contig 12749 bp, 11 predicted proteins | sample AraColnosormetaG_FD_56232 | JGI IMG/M metagenome (GOLD analysis project Ga0041059, IMG submission 56232) | Arabidopsis roots microbial communities from North Carolina, USA - Col MF nosort | ecosystem: Host-associated > Plants > Roots > Unclassified | place: USA: North Carolina | collected... | reverse complement strand
AAGTGATGACAAATGATGAGAAATGGTATAAAACAGTGATGATATGATGCTAAAGTGATGACAAATGGATGCTCAAAACATGCAAAATACACACTTATCAATACCTTATTGAGAAAGTTATTGATACACACACACCGCAGCATAGGAGGAAGATTGCAAAAGCAAACCGAGCGTACATGCTATGTGGTCCTGCAGTCTCAAGCATGTCTAGTGAAGCTTGCGTGAGGGTTTCCTGAACCAAAAGATGGAGGCCTTCAAAATACTATGCAGTATGGTGACCTAGCTGCAAACATTGAAGCAGGAAGGGCCGAAATGGTGAACCTTCATTACCCAGGCGACTATTGAAAACAAACTCATCAATATCAACATCAAAAAACACTTCGGGTGAGAGAGTTGTGGCATGCCAAAATGGCACAGCAGCAATGAAAGGTCTGAGAAAACCAAAGCCAGAGTGGCCAACACGGCGGACGATGTCGGTGGCGATAGGCTGTGGAATGTAAGTCATCTTCTTATGCGAGAGTGGATACTTTTGTGTTCTTCAATCATTATAAAGAGTGAAAAGGAAAATGGAGGAATAAATAGAAATGCAGTTTTGAACGCAAAAGCGTGGAGCAATAAATGATGTAGTTGACACAGTTTGAGAAAGAATAAGGATTAGTGACAAATTGAATGGTGTAGGTGGCACAGTAAATGGATAAGTGAGGGTGCGGTAAAGGCAGTTGTGTGTAGTAGGGGGAAGTTAGTGAAAGACAGCAGCCCATCTATCAAGAGCTTGACTTAAATAGTAGGACATCAATTGACAGAAGTTACAGTTGCATGGAGGACAAAATAAAACAAGTACAGATATTAAACATTGGAAGAGACAAGTCATAAGCAACTAGTGAGGCAGGGGAAAAAAAGATTAAGGCCTTACAAATACATTACAATGGAAAAAGGAGAACAATAGATACAGTACAATTTTAGCAAAGGATAAGGTACATAACTGAGTACCAGTAAAGGAAACAATTTATACAACGATTATCGATAGCGCATCCGTCAGCAATACATGCAGGGATATCATCAAACCTCCAGGTGTCACTATTGAAGCGAATCTTAAGAGGGTCAATTTGGAATATTTGGCGGTAAACAGAGGTTGCTACAGTATCAGCTGCAGCATAAGATCCAATGAAGTCAATAAACAGGGGGAAGATGATATGCCATCATCATAAAAACCTAAAATAGTCTGAAATAGAGACAACATGAACATGGTTGCAGGTGGGAAGCTGGTTCGCTGTGCTGCTTGCTAAAAGCGTAACATGTGAAATCCTTCCTCTACTCGGCCCTCGCTTGCAGCCAGGCGGAGGCTCTCAAGGTATACAGCTGAATGATAAGAATCTTCGAGGCATCGGGCAAAGATAGGCCGAGCGGTGAAGAGAAGATTACAACGGGCGGCATTTTTGATAAAAGGTTTGCAAAGAAACAGTCTTCAGCACATCAGGGTGGGCAGAGAGGAAGCGATAATACGTAGAGGTTGATAGCATGCCAGCAAGATCAACAACTGAATCACGCCCAACACGTGCTGCGATGTCGAGAGCAATGTTGAGGTCAAGGTTTTCTATCTTTTTCTTTTTGTAAATATCTTGTCTTGCTAGAAATTTATATAGGGGGGTATCAGTCATGTTGGTGGAAACAATTATGGGTCATAAAAGAAGTTGTGTGTTCCAGTATTTGAAAGTGATAAGACATTTTAGGAAATATGAAATGTGTTCCAATAAAAACTCAAACAGTTTATAAATGTAGACTTATGTAAAGAATATGTGAGAGTGTAAATGGTATGTGAGACAACAAGTGTGCAATGTGTCAGTATGAACGATGCATGAGAAAGTTACAAAGCAATGTAAAGGATAATTGAGAAAAAATCAACATTCTTAACCATCTTTACTACTTCGACATATGGACGCACATGTTGGGACGCACTTAGAAGGACACTGATATATCCCTATTTTTACTGTTTTTAACAATGTTTTAGGTATAGGTTTTAGAGTCTAATTGTTATTTCTACAGTCTTTTCTAGTCCTTTTCAGGTCTTTACATGTTTGGGATGCATTTAGAGATTATGGAGCATTCTGGAGATCAACAGACAACTTAAGCTGCAGAAGCAATCCGGAGACGAAAATGGACGTAGGTGTCGAACGACACCAATACATGACGGCAATTTCGAGACGCAACTTACTGATGTTTTGAAGATTTCCAAATTCGGCCCAGAACTTTCTCCTATGTTTAATTAAGGCCCAACACGTTTTTGAGACATATATATATGGTTATTAGGTCATTGTTTTAGACTAAGCTTGGAGAGGCTATTTTCTATCTCTTTTGTACTTTGGGAGCAAAACCCTGTGGAGACTCCCTTTAGAGAAGATTCTTCTTAACTCTATTCTTCTCTTGTTTTATTCATTGATTTCTATTCTAATCATGTTGTTTGCTTTATTCATCATGCTTGAGTAGTTTTCCTGTTAGATTTAGGGTTTTTCATTAGGGATTTAGATGATTTAGTAGATTGCCCCTTGCTAGGTTATCTGTAGGATTCTTCATCTTGATTGTTCTTAATGCTAGTTCTAGAGTAGCTAACTAGAACTTGATATTAGATAATAGGTATGCCCGCCATAGGTACTTGTTATTAGATCCATCATAGATGAGCCTAGGCATTTAAGAAAAAACAGGTAGGCTCATAGAAGGGCTCTGGTTTAGATACTAGGTGAACTAATCAGACTTGATAATAATGCATGCTTTAGTATATGATTTCTCGGCTTCTCCGGTTATCTTAGCTCTAAGTATAGAGAGTTTCGCGGAACGCCACCGGTTACTCTAAAATCATAGTTTGTTTTCAAGAACGGTTCGATAACAACTTAGCTATTTCTAGATCTACTATCATTTATCTCCTGAGAATACCTTAAGCCTGACGCATTTATTATCTTGTTTCACAACCATCCAATCGATTGCTATTGTTTACTTTTGTTTCTCTTTATTTTCATTAATGTTTTACTTAGCTTAATTCAAAACCTTAATCTATTGCGTGATCCGAGAACTTTGTGAATTCGATCCCTCAGTGCTGCAACTGACCTCTTTATTTGAGAGAGTGGTCTTAGGATTAATTTAACCTATATCAGACACCTTCAACAATAACAACAAGAGATATTTGGAATTTACGCCAAGAAGACATGGCACAATCAGATTTGAGACGGCTAACCAATGATTTCACAGTCGTCAAACCGAGTTGGCCCTCAATGAGTTTGTACAAGTAAGGAGATTCGCCATCATCATATGAAGTAGTAGAACGTACTTCAGCAGCTGACGGATATTTAGAACAACACAAACCTGTGACTTCCTCAAACTCTTGCAAAGAAAACCGTAATGGCTGTCCTGCAAACACAAACCAGGTTGCATCAACTTCAGATGTAAACAGCTGCCTACGTAGTAACTGGTGCAGAAGCTGACTAGACAAAGAACACTGCCTGATAGGAAGCAAAAAAATTGACCCAAGCGGAGACTGGAGCAGAAGTTCTAACTCAGGAGTTCCATACAAGACATTGTAAATATCAATAATATATTTTGCCTTTGAATATGAGTTGATGCAGACAAGATGAGAAGGGTAGCAATTGAGGGCAAGCAAGCGAGGAGGAAGGTCACCTGAGAAAGATGGAGTACAAGTCGTAAGTTCCTACAACAGAGAAGTGCTTGGATACATAGGTCTAACAAAATATATACATAAGTGTCAGCTTTTTACGCAGCAAAGTAAAACCCTTATGCTACGACTGTGGGAGGCGAAACAGACAAAGGTACTAACAATATTATAACTCTAAGTAACAGATGAAAGCTAAACCCTAATGGACACTAATTTGGGAACACAAGGGAGTAAAGTTAACACAACAGTATAAGTAACACATTTACATGAATGCATATAATTGAGTAATTTACGCAATTAACTAAAACCCTAATGGATACTAATGTGGGAATCCAAGGGGACATAGTCATAAACAGGGGAATTTGGGGATGCATAGAACCTGATACACATTGGTAAACTTCGTCTGCATCAGACTACATTACTAAATCTTCACTGAACTGAAAGATGCAAAACCGTGCATAACATAAGTGCTTGGTACTATCCAAGTTAACACAATAACGGTACAACAAGATGCTTGTGAAGTAACCAAAGTAGATCTGAAAGTATACAGTGAACACAAACCAAGGACGAAACTAAATACGAAAGATCGACGAAGGTGCTTACGTTTAACGATGAATCGATGATGGAGAATGAAAATCAGCCAAACAAAGACGATAGGGTGAAACGGAATCAAGTTTCTGTAATTTCTGGTACATGCAAAAGTAGATCGACGCATCAGAATTCGATAACAAGTAGATCTGATGGTAGACAGTAAACACAAAATCAAAGACGGAACTGAATCTCGATAGATCGACGAAGAATCTTACGTTTATTGATGAATCGATGATGGCGGGTAAAAATCAGTCGGACATGGCCGACGGGGAGAAACGGAATCAACTTTCTGAAACATCCGGTACATACAAAAGTAGATCAAGGGAAAATCTCCCGCTTGTTGATGAATCAGAGAAATTCTCTGGCCGTGTTGGATGCGTAACAAAACTAAGGCGATAACGATGAGGTAACAGAGAAGCCAACACTGGACAGCCGCAATAAATTTGAGCCCTCTTGTCTACAACAGAGATGTCGCATATTTTATTCTTTAGCTTCGATATTATAATTGAAGGGTAGAACGGTCTATTTGCAAAGATGAAAGTGTCGGGTTTTGTAAGTACATACGAAAGTTCCTGATCTTGTAAGTTTTTATTTTTTCGGTCCTTTCTCGTAATTAATCCATCATAGTATGCTTTCAAAAGTCTTATTCTTTTGGACACTAAATATTTAATGTTACATATTACATGAAATATATACGATCTCAACAACTTTTTCCAAACTTATATTCCTTTATTGTTGCTTTACGCGATTGCAAATTGTTCAAATTTGTATGTTCCATTTTTTTCTTAATATATATTTGCTAATTTATCTAATATGTGCTATAAGTATTGTGTCTTAGAACCTATAAGAAAAAATTCACTCAAAAATGATACACATATATTTCCGGTTCTTGGATTACAAAAGTGTTGGTGATTATAGTTCTGCCATGTTTAGAATCACCTTTAGGATGATATTATGTGGTGAAAAAGTGAGCGATTATGAGATGATTGAAAAAACGCTCTCCACGTTTCATCCTGGAATTGTAATCCTTCACCAGTAATATTGGGCCAAAGGACACACTTGTTATTCCGAGTTGATGCAAGTCTTTTTGGTTGCTGAGAAAAATAATGAACTCGTGATGATGAATCATTTATCTCCCCCACCTGGATCAGCTTCACTTTTAGAAGTGAATGTTGCTACATCTGGTGATGATAATTGGTGAGGATCCAGACCTTGGCGAGGCTGTGGTAGTGGTAGTGGTCATGGGAGAGGTTGTGGTCGTGGTCGAGGAAAAGGAAGAAGTTTCCATCACAATGATTTCAACACAGAAAAAACCAACAAAAATCTTCATGTGAATGATGTTGGCCGTGTTAAGAAATGGTATATTGAAAGCACTTACCACAGATGCGACATGAAAGGACACTAGTACATGACGTGTCGTATACCAAAACATTTAGTCTATCAGTATCAAGCCTCACAAAAGACAAAAGAAAGGGATGTTGAAACTAATCTCATCGTGATAAGTCGGGACCTTCCTTTAAAGGCCAATCATTTTGGTATGGCAGATTTTCTCGATTGATCATGAAAACGATAAATCAATGTAATATATTATAGCCATATGTATAATTATGCTATACATGACAAACATTATATATGCTTTTGTTTTTGGGATAATGTTTTACTGTAATATATTTTTTTTTTTGAATCTAATGTTAAATTATATTCAAGAAAAAATAAACGTTTATACATATACATGTAGACTTGTCTTAAAAAAAAATTAAAGAACTCTTAAGATGTTCTTCTTGATCCAAACCACATTTGAATCCCCTTTTCATACTTCTCTTGACCTCCTCTTCGCATTGTACTCAACCGGTTCCTAATGTTTTTGTCGATTAACTTGATTAGTCTCTCCGCGGGTGACGGTTCCTCGCCATGTCTTCTAGCGTTCCTTTCCCTCCATATCGAGTGAATTGAGTTCTGCAAAACATATCCAAGGATGAAGCTCTTTGTGGTGTTGAAGTCTTTTCTTGCAAGCATTAGCATTATATCTTGCCATTTTTCTGAGTATTTGTCCAATAGCAGCCCACGTACCAGTCCATTCCAAACTTTCCTTGAGTAATCACATTGAAAGAAGAGATGGTCACTTGTTTCTATCTGAGTTTTGCAGAAAGTACAGCTAGTATTTGCATATTGTTTCCACTGCCCCATTCTCTCCCCTGTTGCTAAACTGTTCCTGACCACCAACCAAGTAAGGAGAGCATACTTTGGAGTCGAGTTCGAGAACCAAATCTCCTTATGCCCCTACATCTCCGGTTTCGTGTTTCTGAGCTGCAACCATGTTTCTTTGGATCGGAAATTTGATTTGTAATAATCGTTTTTTCCTTTCCATATAGCGATGTCTTTCTTTGTTTCTACTCGGTTTTGTTTCTGTTTTTGTAGCTTACACTCAACAGTGTTTAAAACAGGTTGTCGATGCCTTCTTCTTTTTGTTCTCTTCATTACTGGAGACAAAGTACTTTCTTTCGGGATCCCCATATCAATACAACCTCTATCTCCGAGCTTGTCATATAGGCAGCCTAAAGAACACCATGAGTCATACCAGAAGGATGTTTTCTCACCATTTCGTACTTCCACCTTATGAAACCTCTTTGCTGTTTCTCGATACTTCAAAAGCTTCCTCCATATCCAAGACCCACTAGAACTTGTTTCTCTCACCGCCCAGAAAGAGCCACCTCTTATCAAATGCATTTTGATCCAGTCCACCCATAGAGAGCCTTTTGCTGAGAGAATTCTCCAAATCAGCTTTAGCATGCAAACCTTATTTGTTTCCTCTACTGATCTCAGCCCCAATCCTCCTTCACTCTTGGGAGTGCACACAGTAGACCACGCTACCTTTACTTTCCTCGGGTTTAAAGATGGACCAGACCAAAGGAAAGCGGAGCAAATTTTGTCAATCTTCTTGATGCAACTCTTATGTAGTCTGAAAGTTGCAGTCCAAAAATTTATCAAACTGAAAGTCACTGAAGTGAGTAACTGAAGCCTCCCAGTAAAGGAGAGTGTACGGGCAGTCCATATGCTTATTTGGGAACGTATTTTCTCTAGGAGCGGTAAGTAATCAGCAGAGGACCTCTTCCTTGTCATTAGTGGCAGCCCCAGGTAACGGACCGGTAGAGATCCCTGTTCAAACGGGAATTGAGCAAGGATATCTTCTTTTATATGTGTGTCTACTCCGACCATGTAGATAGTGGATTTCTCAAGACTTATCTTCAAGCCCGAGTGAACTGCAAACTCCTCGAAGACCGCTAGGCTCCTTCTATGGACTTCTTCTTGCCTTCTACAAATACCATCAAGTCATCTGCAAAACATAAATGTGTGAGTTTCATGCTTTTGTAGTTCGGCTGATAGCCAATCTGTTTTTCATTTGCAGCCATGTCTAGCTTGCGCGAGAGAACATTCATGCAAATGACGAATAAGTATGGGCTGAGAGAGAATCCCTGTCGGAGACCTCTTTAACTGTTAAAATAGTCTGCAAGTTCTCCATTGACTTGAATAGAGAAAGATGCAGAGCTTATGCAAGTTTGGATCCATTTCACATACTGCTCTGGGAATGCTAAAGCTCTCAAGGTGTTGAGTAGAAATCCCCATTGGACTGAGTCAAATGCTTTAGAAATGTCTATATTCATAGCACACCGGGGGGAGATAGATTCTTTGTGGTATTCTTTGATGATTTCTGTGGCGAATAAGAGATTCTCCATGAACAATCTGTCTTTTATAAAAGCACATTGGTTAGGTGCTATAAATTTCGGGAGGATCATCTTTAGTCGGCCTGCGAGAATCTTTGATATTATCTTGTAGAGAACATTGCAGCAAGAGATGGGTCTATAGTCCTTCATGACCAACGCTTCTTTCTTCTTTGGAATCAAGGCTAAAATCGTTGAGTTGACTCCTTTTGGTAAAAATCCTGTTTTAAAAAAAGACTGGATAGCTACCACAAAATCCTTCCCCACTATAGACCAAGATTCCTTGAAAAACTCGCAGGTGAAACCGTCCGGTCTTGGTTATTTGTTTGATGGCATCGCAAAAAGAACCTTTTTTATCTCCTCCTCCGTTACTTCGGTTATCAGCATGTGTTTGTCTTGTTCATCACATTTGAATTGCAGAATGTTTTCAAGCTCCTCTGTGGACCATTGAACATAATCTGCAGGTTTTATAGACAAAAATTCCTTGAAGTATCTCTCTGCTTCAGCTTTGATACTCTCTTGATTCGCAGCAACAGTTTTATCTTCACACTGTATCTCCATGATGTTATTTCTAACTTCCTTGAGCTTTGCAGCGGAATAGAATGTTTTATTGTTCTGATCTCCCACTTTCATCCAATGGAGTTTGGCCTTTTGTTGTAGATATCGTTCCTCTATCTCCGATAACCTACTCCAGATCTCATATGTATTTTCCTCTGCAATAATAGCTTGCTCTGTTGGGTCAGACATTGTAGCAGCTTGCCTTTCACAAAGAATCTTATACGCTTCCTTTGTTCTTATAGAGATATTCCCGATCATCTTCTTCCCCATGTTTCTCAGTTGGGGTTTCAATCCTTTTAGCTTCTTTGACAATCTAAACATTGCAGCAGTTGAGTGAAAAAGTGGAGGACTCCTCTTCCAACTTTCTTCAAGCTCTATATGAAAACCCGTGTATTCAGTGGTAGTGTTCACGAACTTAAATGGTCTCTTAACCCGCATCCCTTCTTTCGATAAATGAAATCTGCATCTCATGTGGTCAGAACAGCCACCTGACTCAAAAACAGAATAAGACTGACTATAATCTTGAATCCGATTTTTGCTAACCAGAACTCTATCTAGTTTCTTGCAAATCACACCCTCCTTCTGTTTATTACACCAAGTATATCTCTGTCCTTGATAGCTCAGATCAGTGAGTTCACAGTATCTCACTAAGTCCTGAAGGTCCCGCATCCCCTGTGGTATTGTTGGTATGGTCGCAAAAAGTGAGTGGTCGTCGCCTTCCAATATTTTGTTAAAATCTCCACAAATAAGCCATGCTTTCTTTTGAAAGAGAGGAGAGTCTTGATGATTCCTAAGATCACTCCAAAGCAATTTTCTCTCTGCTGCAAAATTTGACGCATAAATAAAAGAGACAAAGAATTCTTCATCTCTTCCTTCTACAAGTATTGAGCAAGTGATGAGTTGAGATGTCTTGTAGAGTGGAGTTACCCTGACATTACTTCTCCATACTAACCACAACCTTCCCAATCGATGTTCTTCATAATTAGATAGTAGAGACCAGTCTTTAAACACTGAACTAACTATTCAATCCGCTTTGCCTGCCTTTATTTTTGTTTCTATCAGACATCCAAAATCAAATTTCCCCTCCTTCATCCAGTTCCTAACAACACCTTGTTTACTATTTTTATTGAAGCCCCTGATGTTCCAGAAGAAACCTGACATCAATGATTATTTGGAGTGTGACGTTTTTTTAGAAAACTAGGTTTTTGAGTCCTAGTATTCTACGTTTTGTTTGATGAGACGCATTTGTGACTATCTTTAGATGCTCTCGGAAGAGATATCCTCAGATTCCCTGCTTCTTCCTAATTATTAGTAGGTAAAGTTTTCCCCTCCTGTTGGGATTCTTCTTCCACCACGTAATCATCCCCCTTATCCTCTACGTGGTCTGATTTCTCTACCTCTATATCAGCATATACTTCTCCTTCTTCTACTTCTTCTCCTTTGTCACTAAGACAGAAAAAAGAGTTGGACAAGATGGACACTTCTCCATAACGCAGTTCGTTGGCTTTGCTAGGACTCTTTATTGTTTTAGTAGGAGTATTCCATGTCAGAGCATCCTTGGACTGGTGTTGTGAGTTCTCAATTAACTCCTCTGCATTATTATTCCCATCTTCTTTATTTTCTTTCAAACTCTGTTCCAGACCATTACTTGTCTCTGGCTCTAGATCTGCCACCTTAGTTTCTACTGGTTTGGTTACCTCAACTCTATTTTCTGCCTTTTTCCTTGATAAACAATCTGTACTTAAATGACCCCATCTATCACAGCTGTTACATCTTGGAGGTAACCATGGATAAACATATTCGACTACTGTATCTCCTCCTTTTTCTGACTTGAAAGAGAAACACTTTGGTAATTTCTTCGTGAAGTCCACTTCTACAAATACTTTTGCCTCCTCAAAAGTTTTGATTGCTTCTGTATCCGGGTGGAGTTTCTTTGGCGTTCCCAATGGACTTGTTATAGCACTTAGCACTTTGCAAGAGAAATACTTTGGTGGCACATTCTTCACTATTACCCAAAGTGGCATAGTTTTAATCTCTTCTTGATCCATATCAACTATTGGAGTCCATTTCGATAGCACCACAGGAACTCCGCACAGGTTCCACATACCTCTTCTTAGAACTCGAGCTCTAGTACGTTCATCTTTGATTCTGAACCTCACTGTTGTGTGGTTCACCACAAACACATCAATCTTTACCGATTTATCTCCAAGTGTCCATATCTTATTCACTAAAGCATGAATACCCCCAACAAAAGGAGCCTTTGCCAAGAACTTTCCAACTAAGAAGTCTTCCCATAATGGTTTAGCTTCCTTGAAAACACTATCGGGAATTCGAGCCGATGGTACTCCATCAACCTCCTCAATAATCAAAACCACTATTTTAGACTCAACTTTGTTTTTAACCACCGCAGCCCAACTCCCATGTGGTTTCCCTATTGACTCCACCTTACGAGCAGGTACTGCTTCTTCTCCAAATCAATATTTCCCACCTGCAACGTAATCTCAGTAGAACTCATTTCCTTCTCCAAAATCTGCAGAACCCCCTCATCCCGCATCAACACTTGACTTAAGTCATTCCCTGCATCGAACATTCTCCGCTATGCTGATCGTTGTTTTTGTTGTCTCCGGCATCGGAACTTGCGGAGGAAGCTTAAAACCCTAGTTCGCCCTTTTTTCGCCCTCAGAGCAAAACGATGCGTTTTAGTTTTTAGCACCGATATTGACAACTTCACTTTCATTTTACTATAATATATTATGACATGTGGATAGCCTATGTCAAAATTTAATGAATAAATATTTTATCCCAGAATCATTTCAAAATACGAGATTGAGGATGAAGATATATGTCTGACGGACAGTGCTTCTACACACACAATCTCTAAAGATACAAAATACTTCTCCTCTCTCCAAATAAAAGACTCTGGTAGAAGCGTGAGTACTATATATGGCCATGCAAAGATAATATTAGGCTTCGGCGAATCCATTTTTACAATGCCAAGGGGAACTCCTTTTAAAGTAAATGATGCATTATATTCTCCTAAGTCTCATAGTAACTTGATAAGTTTCCAAGATATCCGAAGTAATGAATATCATATAGAGACTATCAATAAAGTTGGCATTGAATATCTTTGCATAAATTTTGAGATGCATATATATATTAGAAGAATTGCCAATGTTATCCTTCGAATTATATTGCACAAAAATAAATAGAATCGCATCAAATGTTACAGTAAACTCGAGTGACAATCACTCAAGTGAGTTTACTAGTATATTTAAGATATGACATGAAAGACTTGGACATCCTGATTCAGTCATGATGCCAAAAATTATGAAAAATTCTAAAACCATCCATTAAAAACAAGAAAATATTTAAATCTCGTGAGTTTTCATGTAAAACATGTTCTCAAGAAAAACTCATAATAAGACCATCGCCAATCAAAATTGGGAGTGAAAGACCTGAATTCTTGTCGAGAAGTCATGGTGATATATGTGGGCCAATCCACCATGGTGGGTTTCGATGTTTTATGGTATTAATTGACGCATCCACTAGATGGTCACATGTATATCTTTTGACTACACGAAACACGGCTTTCGCAAGATTTATTGCCCAAATAATCAGGTTAGAGGCACACTTTCCTGATTATGCCATAAAAAAAGTCTGGCTTGATAATGTTGGGGAATTTACTTTGCAAGCCTTTAATGACTATTGTGTATCGAGGGGAATCGATGTAGAGCATCCGGTCCCTCATGTTCATACACAAAATGGCATGGACGAATCATTAATTAAACGTTGCAACTCATTGCAAGACCGTTAATATTGAGAACAAAACTCCCAATTTTTATATGGGGTCATGCTATATTGTATGTTGCGGCTTTGGTTCAGATTAGACCAAGCGCAGATAATCAATATTCCCATTTACACATGACTTATGGTCAAGTACCAAATTTATCCCATCTCCGCATTTTTGGATATGCGGTATATGTGCTTATAGCACCGCTACAAAGAACAAGGAGATTGGGAATATACGTCGGTTATGTGTCACCGAGCATAATAAGGTATCTTGAACCACAAACTGGTGATTCGTTTACGGCACATTTTGCCGATTGCCATTTTGATGAAGATGAATTCCCAGCTTTAAGGGAAGTAATTCATCAAATGCATATGCATAAAAATATAGAATGGTGTGCACCATCTTTAAAATATCTTAATCCTCCCCCCCC
>Ga0041059_1002770_pt1 | contig 12751 bp, 2 predicted proteins | sample AraColnosormetaG_FD_56232 | JGI IMG/M metagenome (GOLD analysis project Ga0041059, IMG submission 56232) | Arabidopsis roots microbial communities from North Carolina, USA - Col MF nosort | ecosystem: Host-associated > Plants > Roots > Unclassified | place: USA: North Carolina | collected 2013-09-02 | reverse complement strand
TAATGGTCATCAGGGGGAGTGTTATGAATAAAGATGGATGCCCATTATAAGGCCCATCATCTAAGCCCATCATCTAGATGTTTCTAGGGTTTTACCCTTTCTTTGTACACCTATATAAAGAACCTTTTATCTCAATGGAATAACACACTCATTTCTTCTATCTCTTTCTCTGGTTATAACAATTTGCATCAATTTTAAAGAGTTTTAATGAAATGATGCTACATACATCAATTATTGCAACTGATGTTAAATTATAGCTTTGTATCGATTATAAATAAGTGATTCAAATTAATATCATTTAATTATTGACAAAAATTATGTGATGCAAATGATTCTTTTTTGTAGTTATATGGATTGATCCAACTTTAGTCCGGTCTAGGGCATACTACACAATCATTCATAGCCTTAGAAGATCACATTTGTAAAATATACTCCAAGACTACAAGAGGAAGAAGAACACGAATGTTTCCGGCTAAGTCCGGTTAGTTTCTTCATGCCTTAGTGAGAGTTTTCTTTTAGTGTTTTTGGTTATTTCTTTTGTTTTGTTTTTTCTTCTCCTTTTGGAGTGATGTTAAATTTCTTCCAAACAAGAAGAATGAAACGCCTAATGATTGAATCAAAGGTTCATGAGATCATCAACTGGTCAATTCCTTACATGAAAGCATAAATCCTTCATTACCCATTATGGGACCGTAAATAAACTTTGGATGAAGGTCCCTTGTATGTGGATTGTGATGTTTGGAATTTGATGGCTGGTAAAGAACAAATACATGAGAGCGTGTTTGCTACTGGTATGACCACTTGCTTCGTTATATGTTCCGGTGCCTCAAGATCTGATGGTTTTTTTATAGAGCTTGATTTCTACTCATCTGAATGAATTTGCGAAACAGACATATGGTGAATCGGAAGAAGTAGCTGCTTGTGTGAAATCTTAATCGGAAATAGAGATTCCGATCAACGGCCAGCTTCGGTGGTAATGGCGCTGACGAACCGATGAAGAGTCGGTGACGAGTCAGTTGCATCTTCCACCTCCAATCTGCGCAAGAATGTGTAAGTCACACATATCGCTTCTAGACCTGCTGGCATATTTTGGCATATCTAGTTATTTTATTTTTTGGGCTTATATTGGCTTTTATTGTATGGTTGGATCCATTTCATCTTGTAATTTTGCTCTTTTGGGTTTTAATTTAAAAGTTTGACGACAAAAAAAAGAATAAGTTAACATTTAGAAAGGAGATTACTTATTTAAGAGAATATGCACAAAATAATCAAATTTTTGAAGATAATTAACAAATTAACCATATGATAGAGTAATTTGTCGGTAACATGTTAAAGAGTATGTATAATTATTTACATTTTCTTTGTAACATGTTTTTTTCTCGAATTACGAGTGATAGCATAATATATCCCGTTTTATCATATTATTTTGCGTATTACCTATTATTAAAAAAAAGCATATAGTATTTCTTGAGAAAAACATTTTATTCAGTATAATATTTCTCTCTATCGTGTTATTTTGTAGTAATATACATTGTTTTTTATTAAGATTACATGTAATCTTTTTAATAAAATTTCTTATTCTTTTGATAATATACGGTTTTTATTAAGATTGCATTTGATTTCTTTTATAAAAAATTCTATTCATGTTAATTTTTTCGTAACAATGTTTTTTCTTCAAAGAATACTATGTAACAATATTTTTTATAAAAAATTAACTATATTTTTTGAAATATTATATCTTTTCGTTAAATATAACATATAAGATTTAAATATTATATATTATTTTGTAAAATCTCATGAAAGTGTCTCGCATAATATTAATTTTGAAACAAACGAATGAGAGTTTTGTTCATTTTGATAACGTGAGTCCATACCTATTTTGTAACCAAAATTTTTTTTGCTCTACTATTTTATTATTTCTATGTTTTATTTCGCAGTTCATAAAATATATCCATTATTTAAAGCTTTGCCACGTTAGAGTTACGAATAGCTGAGTTGTAATGGGACCCACAATTTGGTAGGTTTTGGTCAAAGGTACAGAGTTACCAGAGTTACGAAGATGCACCTGAGATAGAGAGATTGAGGAATCATTTCAATCAACACAACCACCAACATAAATTATTCTCATCGCCGAAAATTAAATATCTCCAAATGTTTTAGTAACACGATTCTGATACTACTTAGTTGAAGAAGTCTCCGGTTCAAATACTTGCTGCTATACGAATTACACCATTAGATCAACGTTGAGTGATCCGAAACGAGACGCTGCAGATCTGTATGAGCTTAACCAAATAGTTTCATGCGAATTATATCATACACGTGACACGTCGTAACAAATTAGAGAATTTAAAGACCAATTACGAGAACAACAACACGGACTAGAGTGCTTTATTAGACCTGCTAAGGTTATGTAAATGGGAAATTTTGAACAGGCGATTCGAGCAACGGAAATAGAAGAAAACTTAGTTTTCTCATACATCATTACTGTATAAGAAGTTGAGAGATATGATTGTGGAAATAGAGACTCCTTCGAATCTCATAAAGCTCCATGGTACCTAAACCATGATAACTTTCTTTCTCATGATTCATTCGCCTGAAAAGCTTTATGCCCTGGTTAATACATAATAGACTATATAAGCAAGACGATAATGAAAACATTAGTATTACTATGTTTCTACTTTCTAGTAATATGTTCCTAGTGACTGCATGAAAACAAAAACACAAATGTTCGCAACAGTATAGATGCTCCACTTTTCTAATAACACCGCGACTAAGTTGATGATAAAGACGAAGAAATGAAATGCTACTGAAGATTATTAACTCATGTGCTTTATGAAGGAAAATGTTCTATAATGGACACTATTGGGACATAATAATATCTAAGAAAGTAGAAGAATCTGGATTATTGGCAAGCACTGACTGACTACTCAACAATCAACATAGGTTTTTGGTGACTGAAACATAGCCGGAAAGCGAAACTTGGGAACTACAATGTACCTTATTCAACAAGATAGAGACGTGCATTTGAACCCATCTCTAACAAGCCCGTTTATTGCGTCCCTGAGCCTATGATAATCCTCAGGTTTGTTGTAAACTTGAAAAGAAATACGCACATATCCCGTGATCGGATCAATCTCTCCATCCCCTGGTGGCCTAAAGTAGATTGGGATTTCAATTCTGAACTTTTCTCTTAAAAACGTTCTAAGCTTCAAAACATCCGACTCACTCGACACTCCTAAACACACTGGCAACCCAACCATGATCATACTCGCACACATCTCAGGGGGACAACCGAGCTGAGTCCCCCAAGACTTAACCAACATTTGACCCATCTCAACAACAGACTCATGATTCCTCTTCTTAATACCATCAATCCCGCCTTCAAACCGATTTACAAACTCCAATATCGAAGGAACCACCAACTGAGCACTATAATCTCTAGTTCCAACCCACGAACTCTCAACCGCCAAACCGTTCCCATACTCATTCGAAACAACGGGATGATGCAAATCCGCAACACCACCATTACTCGATTTCCTACAATACAAGAAAGCAACAGAAGGCGGTGCGAAAAACCACTTATGAAGATTACTAGTATAGAAATCAGCACCAATCTCCTTCATATCAACATCAACACAACCTATCCCATGAGCAGCATCAACAAAAACTTGGTCAACACCTTCTCTTCTACAAATCTTCACAAGCTCTTTAATAGGAATCACAACACTTGGCATAGAAGTCACATGATCAATCAAAGCTAACCTAACTCTCCTACCATTCGCTTTACCAGACTCTAAACCAATCCTAAACCGGTCAATAATCTCATCCGCCGAAATAACCGGAAAAGGTAACTGTACCTCGGTGACGTGTCCACCGGAGCGTGTAACATACGCTTCAACAGATTTCTTCACAGAGCCATAAGCGTAATGAAGCATAACCACCGCGTCGCCTTTATCGAACCGACCTTCACGAAAAGCCCAAGCGGTTTGTTGAAGAACGATTGCAGCTGCGGTTGTTGCGTTATCGACGATCGAGACTTCATCGTCATGCTCGGCGTTTATTAACCGTTTGATTACAGATCTAGAATCGGAGATTTTTGGTTTGAGTTCGTCGAAATAGAATCGATCCGGTTGACGAAGGAACCGGAGCTGCCAATCTCGTTGTAAAGCTAGGATTGATGACGGACAACAACCAAAACTACCGTTGTTGATTCTTGCGAAATCTGGATCGTGATGAGAAAACTCTGATTCGATCTCGGAACTTGATATGTAATTCGGATGAGAGATTTTGGGACGTTTGACGAAATCGGAAACCGATGATTCGACGGTTCCGTTGGTGGTGGAGGAAGCGGAGGAAGCGGAGGAGGTGTACCTTTTGGTATGACGGTGGTGATACGAAGCTTCTTCCGGTGGAGATAGAGACGACGCCATTGATTGATGAGCTTGAAGAAGAGAAGAAGAAATTTGTTGCTTTCAATTTTTGCTCATTTGATTTTGATTAATAATTATAAAAAGAGGATAAAGACAAGTGGTGAAAGTGCGGTGCCACGACGACTTAGGAAACTGTGACAAAAAGAGGTTTTTGTTGTTGTGGCTCACGTGACTTGCGCGTGGTTTTGGAAGGTCACCTACCAAACAATCTTCACTCACGTGTTAAATGGTCTTTTAGTTTTTGTACGGGTACTGATGAGTGTTGACACTTTTAACGGTTCTTTTTTTAACGGTTAGATTGATGTATAGACAAAGAGTATTTAAGATTTAACAAACAAACATATGAATAAAATTGAAGACAAATGTTAATTTTTTATATTCTGTTTTAAAATCTGTGAAAGGAACCATAGCGTAGAATTACATAAAGTACAATCAATGTTTCTGATCATATAATGTAGCAAAGTTAATCTTCGTCGCTATCGTTCCCGAAAACGGACGCGATTGCTACTTTCGGCTTCTTGATGCTGCTTGTGGGTTGGCTCTGTAAAGATGAAAGAGATAACTAGTTTCAGTGATGACTGAGTACGGGAGGTTAAAGCAGGCTAACCCGTACTGGCCTGCTTTAAGCCCGGCTATACTAGGCTTGGCCTGTAATAGTGAGTTTCCATACCTTTGATATAATGCCGCTTTTAGAAGAGAAGCCAAACTTCAATGTTTTTCGCTGATCTTGGACAGCAAGTGGTGCAACCGTGGTCTTAGCCGGTGCAGAAACCGGGACATTCTCTGGGACTTCTTGCTGGCTCTGTTGCATCTGATGTTGTTTGCGAGCATCAGCCCTAGAAAGTTAAAAGAAAAATTCGGGTTTACGTCCAATGCATACAAAATCTTTAGAAACAAGTAAAAGGTAACAGAGACTAGAAACGTTTTGAGCACATTTTAGTCATCTCCCTCTCTTGACGTTGCTGCTCTCGTTTCTTCCTCTCATCGCGGCCGCTTGCTCCGTGCATTTCTTTCATTTCTTTGAATCGCTGCATAATACCAGTACTTTAACTCTCGGTTTTGGAAAAACTAATAAGCTATAAAACAAGGATAAGGGAATTAGAGTATTTGTTTACCTTCTTATGGTTGTGATCGTATGAGCTCAAGTGACCTTCAAACTCCATCACCGTTCTATACTGTTTGCTGCATAGTTCACAATAGAAGACTTTACGGATTTCTTTAACATCGCTCTGGATCTTCTGCTCACGTTCTGCTAGGACCTGGATTGTCATAATGGGCACGAAGCGGGCAGTAGAAAGCCACCAACCAGGTAATAAAAGACTGCAGTTTTTTATTCTTTCCCCTCTACGATATTCCCGTCAAAAGACAAGGATATATCCAAATATGTTTTGAACGCATACCTCCCGTTTCTTTGCGATTTCCTCAGTCTCCTCAATCTCGATATCAAGTTTCTTCCGCTGGATGTTTTCCTCTGCAGTGAAATAATCATCTTCTTCTTGTTTCCCTAAACCGAGTCTTCGATCTCTTATACCGGACTTTATAGGCTCCGTTATACCTTACCATAAACACAATATCAAAAGATGAAACATAACTCTAAATTTAACCAGTTTATGAATTCTGACTACACACACATACACACCTTGCTCTTGCTTTCCAAGACCTTTTCCTTTCCAACCCATTTTCTGAAGAAGACGAAACCCGACATTCGACGACGATATCTTTACATCTAACGAAGCTTGCTCCACATCCTCCAAATCAACATTTTCAGTAACCCTATGAGTAATTGGCAACCGAAACTCCTCTGCCAATCCCTCAATAAAAGACTCTTGATTCATCTATACCAATTTCAAAACCACAAATTGATGAAACAAAGACCAAAACACATATAAGAACTTGAGTATGGAATGGAGAAAATTGTGAAATTGACCTGATCTTTCTCATAAATCCGTTTCTCTCTACTACTTGCTTCCGTCTTACTTTCACGCCGGCTAATATCCATTCCTCTACATCAATCAACCTAAAACCCTATGTACTGTGTCAGCGACAGTTCTGAGAAATTAACGAAATTAGGGTTTCAGCGATATAGCGATTCAAATCGATCCCTACTAGTCTAGCTGAAGTTTCTACGAGATCGAAAATTAGGGTTTCTCTAATCGCAGATCGACACAAACCTTTGAGGCGAAGGAAACTATTTGATCTAATGATGAAAATTGAAGAAGCTTACCTGACAGTTTGTAGAGAGAGCGAGAATCTGTCACAGAGCGAGAAGAACAACAATCGACGTTGAATTTTTGGGTCTATATTTTGTTAGCAGGCCCGAAGCTTTTGGGATTGGGCCCAAAACAAATAACAGTAATTTGGGGAAATGTTAGTGTGGACAAATTAACCGAACGGAATCTACCAAATTAGAATCAAAACAAAAAGAATCGAACTAAACCGAACCAAATTTTTTAATATCACCGAATAGATATTAAATTCTAAAACCAAAAAAACTGTAATTGAATCAATATCGAACCAAAATATTTTGGATATCTACCCAAACTACAATTATATATCCAAAAGTATTAGTTATTTATAGACAAAATAATCAAAGAGATTTGAAATATATATAAAAATAATAAAAATATTTAAAAATAACCAAAAAATATCCGAATATACTCAAAATAACCGAAATATCAAAAACGTCTAAAGCAAAATACCTGAATGGATATTTACTTTTTAAACCTAAAGAACCGGAACAGAAGCGAGATTTCAAAATATCCGAATTGATACTAAACTCTAGAACTGAAACCGAATAAAACCGAACCAATAACCGAACGCTCATGACTAGTGTATATACATACATAGTCTACTTGTAATATGTGGACGTATCTTGCTAGTGATCAAAAGTGTAAAAGTTTTGATACCAGGTGTAGAATTGGGTTTTAAAGAGTACATTCTTTTACAGAATGCAAAATTAATCGGAAATACCAGAAGACTACATATATGTTGTGGTCTCGAATTCATAAATGGTATATATGATGCATATAAAAATCGTCAGTAGGAAATCCATGTATTGCAGGGAAAAGTACACGTCGTGAGTTATTTGCGGATTTGTTCATCATTTGTAAAAGAATAAGAGCAAGATATATATATGATGATAATAGATGACAAACAAAAAAATACACCAGCCTACTAATTTTGCACTTAAGGGTTGATATGGTGACAAACTAATAAATAAATCAGTTTTGTTTTTTCATTTTGTTTTTGTAAATAGACATTTTTGATATGTGTTTTAAAATAACATGTTATTTTATTTTACATAATTAAAAACATGAGAAAATATTTGTTCATGATTTTACCACTAAGTCAATTTCCAGAATCTATATTATTAATTGGGAAGCATTGTGTGAACTAAAACATTGTAAAGGTAGTTTAAAATTAACTAAATGAATTTTTTGCATGGATAATTTAGTAAATTAACAACTACTACAACTAAATAAATATCTTGGATTTTGTTCTTTTAAAAAATAGAATTTAAAATTAATAAATTCATAACTACCTAATATTTTCGAAAATCATTTAAAAACGTTTCCATAACATATCAGGCTATTTTAATTCGAATTGTATATATGTAAATTTATTTATTCTGGTAATATATTATTAGATAATTTGGAAACTTCAATCTAATTTAATAACAAATTATCATTTAGTTTAAATTTTAAACAATTTCCTTAACAAAACTATGTTAATTGTTTCTCATTAGTACACATAAAAAAAACAATTTTAAATTTGATTTAGCATATTCAAAAGATAATTTTTGGATTTTAGATTTGTAAATATCTAGAAGATATTATCAGTATAGATTAAAATATTTAATATTTTAATTAGAATTTAAATGATATAAACTTTTAAAGTATTTTTTTAAACAGGTTAATTTTCATTATTTTAAAAATATATCACTAAGCTAAATTTGAATTATATAAAAAAAGATATATTTTTAAACGTATTATAATAGGTACAAGCTTTTGGAATATTCACTCTTCTAGATTCGATTATTTGTTATTTTTTAAACAGTAAAACAAAGTTTAAAATACCAATGTTTAAATTTTTTAATGCAAATATTCAAAATGAGAAAATATTGATTCACACCAATATTTTTATTATTTTTTTTGAAATTTGAATGTCTTTTTTTAGGAGCAAATAGTAATATGATTATTTTGACAGATCAATAATTGTATTCGAACAATAATAACTACCATATTTGCGATAATGCATAAGGATAAGTTTAATCCAAAAAATACCAAAATTCTTGAGATCATAGTAAAGTTTAGATTTAAAAAAAAAATATTTTCGTCATCCTAAATTTTAAATACGCAATTCAGATTAGTTTTTTCTGGAAAGCTAAGATTGAATCCAAATTAAAATATAATTTTGCGTACAATCTATCTCTTATAATTATAAATGTTATGCATACATTCACATTGGCTCATAATCAATCTAGAATATTGATTCTTTAAATAAATTACTTCATGTTCTAACGATGTTTATCTCCTAATATTACTATCCATTTATGCATATTCTTATAGATTTTTCTTTCAGGGTCAACACTAGATTACAAGAAACTAGATTATAGTTATACAATCTTAAACAATAAACAAAACAAATATAACTTAATTTAATTTTTTATTTTTAACTAAAATCCACAAATTTATTAGTTTATAAAAAACCAAATACTATTACTTAACCATATAAAAACCAAATACTATTATACTTTAATTATAAGAACTACATCTTATTGAAAGGTATACACTAAAAATCGGTTTTATATACTCCAATATCATAAATTTATAAATCATAAATTATTTTTAAATATATTAATCCAAGATGTACCACATGTCAATCCCTCGATTCTTTTATATATTACAATAACAATATTTAAAAATAACAAAATAATTTTTCATTTTACGGAATGAAGTTATATGGTGGAACGGGTTTGAGTTGATATTAATACGGGAAGATAATCTACGAGTGAAATCTTTGAATTAATAATTATAACATAATTATACAATCTTAAACATTAAACAAAATAAACAATATTTACAAAACAACTATATTTTAAATTTTGAATTTTTAGTTACAAAAAAATCGACCAACGGTGTACCGGGGAGTAAATTTTACATTATATCATCTAATTGATCAAATTTCAAACAAAAACAATCAATTTATATATACATCAAACTAACAAAAATACACAGATTTTCCAAATATCTCTATTTTATTCCGCAAATCGAAACAAATCTAACAATCTATTTACTATGCAAAATACAAATAAAATATAAATAATATATATTAAAAAAATTAGATATTTTATCATAAATAACACTATAAACTTTTTTATGCATATTATAATTTATATACTATAATATCTTTCACTAAAAATGTATTCCAATATATTTTTTTAAATATGAAAATCCACACGTATGTGCGGGTCAGAATCTAGTAAGTATCAAAATTAGGTTATCCAATGAATCTCAAAATATTATGACCATTGTAAGAAAAATACTCTTTTAATAATAATTTTAAAGAGAAATAACATTTAAAAAATTACTAATGAAAAAAAAATGAAATGATTCTTCCACTAGTTGTGGTTTCCTATAAACTGCATTTTTCTTCTGGTATTTATTATAAATAATTAAAAAGGTTGAAATTTATATTTGTTCATATGATTGGTCATGGGAAAAAGATGAATGACTTTTGTAATGGCTTGTAGTATAGGGTGTTAGTGAGCTTAGTGGATAACTTTTACTTTGAAACAGATACTATCTTTGGAATGTGCTTACTTGAAATATCGTAACTCGTAAGTAAGAAAACTATATATATTTATAAAACTCTGCATGTATATTAACCCCAAAAATGAGTAGATAGGGTTCTCATAACACTTCATCTAGTTGATAATTATCTTCTTCTTTTTTTCTTTCAAAAAATCAGCCAAAAGTGAAAAACCAATCAAGATTAAGACATTCAAATCCGAAACGAATCAATCTTTTTCTTTCTTTTATATTCCCTGTCAAATTCGATAATGAACTTTGTTTGGTGGTGGATTACTTATGCTTTAATTATAGCTAAAAATATACAGTTTTTAGGCGAAAAGATTACTATAGAAGATTAGTATATTTGTATGAAAAAGTCTACTAGATATTAATTAATTACTAATTTTATATAATTTAGCTTGAAGCTGTTGAATATATTCCCTAAAGAATGGAAAACGAAAGAAGAAGCGCTCGTTGTCATAAGACAAAACATTTCGAGTGTTTTATTCTTCCACATATACCTTTTTTATTTGTCTTTTGACTGTTTCATTCTAATCTTCCTTGATTTTTAACTTAGTTATAACCTTTTTTTTTCTAATGATCATTATTCGACACCTTTATTGTAAATACATAGTTGAATATCATTATAATAAGATTAAACCAAATATCTCAAATGATAAATGATAATGAAATATAAAAAAAAAAAAATCTATAAAACATTTAGGGTAATAATTTTCTATATATAAAAGTGGTAACAAAATGTGGAACAAAAGTCATAATGATATTAAGCCCCCATCAGTCATGAAATCTTTTTAAATTTTTCGAAGTAGATGATAAAATTAGCTTTCTGACTAATTAATAAGAGAATCAATCAATCATCGAAGGTTTGCTATATCAATCAACTACAAAATTGACATGTTTACTTACATATACAAATAAGGATTGTTTTGTAAAGCCAAAAAAATAAATTTATGACACTAATCAAATTTAGGGTGATTAACATTGACTGACTAAAGAGTTTGGCACTTCGTTGAAATTTGAGAGAGCAATATCTAGAAGCATAACTAGGAAAGAAAAGCAAGAACCAACAAAGAAACAGTAGATTGTTTGGACTTCTATTACAATAATACTAGCACTTTAATATAGAGAAACAAACATACAATATACACACTTTTTGTTTGATTCGATCATTTCTTAATAAAAAAATGTTTGAAGAAAGTTCAAAAGCAAATACTAAAAAAGAAACAGAGAACTTGGATGCCTTTGGGAGGAATTAAGGAAGATAAAATAAAATAAAATGGACAGACCAAAGACTCTTAAAGTTAACAATGAACCATTTGAGATTGGTCTTGTCTCATAAAATCTCAACAACCATCCGATTGTATTACCAGATTCCACGTTACTTCATCTTCATCTTCCCTTTGAGATATATATACTCGAATAATATCTCATTACTATATATGATTTTCTTCTTTACGTTGATTTTTGTTTTGAATCAATTGTTACATATGATTTAAACGTGGAAAAATAATTAACCGAAAATATAGCTCATTACCTGATGGATGAGTTCGACGAAATAATTTAATTGTGTTAGAGGAAAAATATTCTATGTTATGTTATATGTAGTATTAATGATTTTTGGCAACTCAATGCTAACTTCTTAAGTTAGCTATTGATTGTAAACAAAATTGAATACTATTTCAACTTCTAACTGCAAGAAAAATATGTAGTAAACTAGAATTTAACCCGTGGTACACCACGGGGCAAATATTTTTTCATATATAATAAAATTAAATTTTATGGTTTTATATTTAGTATTAAAGTTATATAATTTTATATTAATATTGTAATTAAAAAAATTAGTGATGATAAAATAATAAAATAAATATTTAACATGTGTTATATCAATCCAAACCCGTCTCGCTGTATTTCATATCAATCCAAACCCGTCCTGCTATACTTCTCGTCTCATGATATTTTGATTTTTTTATGTTTAAATATTAATAATGTTTCATAAAGTTAAAATATATCATTAATATTCTTTAAAAATAATAACTGTTTTTGACTTTAGTGTAATGCCATTCTTTGTAAATTCTTACTTTACTAACACAAAAGTACTTTAAAAAGGTACTTCAAATTTTTAATATATATAATGTTAATTTTTGGTAAAAATTATTATAAATAAATATTTAGTTTAATCATAATTTGGGATTGATATACTTGTTTTTGACTAACTATTTTTTATTTTAATAACCTAAATTTTGTCATTTTGTTAATATTATTTGAATCAACAATATCAACTTAATACATGTACAATTTATTTATCCCAGAAAAAAGAACAATTTTTTTTTGTACAATTGCAAATTTAAAACGAAAAGTATGGATTGAGAAATAATTTGGGTTTCAAATTTTTATTACGTAATTAAATTTTTAATGAAAATATTAAAGCATATATTGTAATATAAGATTTGATTTATTTTATTAACTGAAAATAAATGATTTAAAACGAAAATCAGGGTGATTAATGCT
>Ga0041059_1002769_pt1 | contig 12751 bp, 9 predicted proteins | sample AraColnosormetaG_FD_56232 | JGI IMG/M metagenome (GOLD analysis project Ga0041059, IMG submission 56232) | Arabidopsis roots microbial communities from North Carolina, USA - Col MF nosort | ecosystem: Host-associated > Plants > Roots > Unclassified | place: USA: North Carolina | collected 2013-09-02 | reverse complement strand
ATTGGCGAGTAAGATTCCGAAAAAGAAGACGAAGGGGATGAATTGGAATTTGGAAGGAGACGAAAGAGGTAAAACTGAAATGTCATTAATTGATTCATTATGTAAAAGTTTGAGCAAATTACGTTTAATTACTTTTAATGATTTTTTTGTAAATATATAAAAATATGTGCTGATGTGTCAACTGCTGGAGTGCTGAGGTGTCATGTTGTGGAAGAGAGTTAGGCTTCTTTCATATATATGATTTGATTTTCTTATTAAGCATTATATATACTTACTGTAAGAGAAAAGTAAGATATGAAAACTGAAAATTGTTAATTTATTACATTTATCTAAACACACACATGAGAGATATGAAGACAAAGACATTAGTCATTGCTGGAGAATTAATCAAAAATTATGTCCAAAATACTTTGCTGAGTATGTTACTTGGAGCAAAAGAATTAAATAAGAGTTGTGAAGAGAAAGATGTGTGAGAGACAAGGTTAATGGGTTGTAGTTTCAAGTTTAAGTTTCTCGTTAAGTGTTGTAATCAGAGCATAAGAAATGCTCTTTTTCTAGAAGAATAATTTATAGAATTATTTACGCAAAAAAAAAGGAAACTAAAGAAATATTGTGTTTATATAATATTTTTTCCAAATTTTTGTAGAAAGAAATTTAATTAATTTGAGAATTTTTAATCATTTAGCAAGATTTTAAAATAATTAAAGATATAATAAAAATTTAATTATATTAATAATATCAAAGTTTATATGAATAATTATGAATATAGAATGCATATATGGATAATAGTTTAATTATTTGTCATTTATATCTATTTTTCATATTTTCTTTTAGTAGAATAAAAGTGCGGCATATGGGTGTTCACCGCATTACCAATTTTTACCATGATATATTATTAAAAAAAATAAAAACAAATTCACTATGGAATGAAAAGAATTGGAACATTTTACATGTGAATTCCATTTTTGATGTTGTAAGCTTTGCAATTTAACAAAAAAAACCAAAAAAATTGAGCCAAGTGGAAAATAATAGAGCCTAGAGCAAGTAGAAGAAGTCGGAGAGATTGCAGAAAAAAAATAAAAAAATTTGGACTTGATACGACGTCGTTTGAACAAGTTCAGCAACAAAAGAAGAAACTGGTTATTGGGTATGCTTTGGCTTCTAAGAAGAAGATGAGTTTCTTGGAACCCAAGCTTGAAGTTCTTGCTAGGTAAGCATTTCGTATTTGTTGTTTATATCTTTCTCAAGTAACTGTGTAATGCGGTCCCTCTTCAAAGCTAAAGATTGCTAGAACATAAGACAATTGGTTTGGGTAGTAATGACTACCTCTTTTTGGTTTTTCATTGATTATATGGAAGCAAATTGGAACTACACATTCTTACAAAACAGGAAGCAAATAAGAAATGGGAAAGTAGAAAATAGAACATGTTATTCTCTGATCCTACAAACCAGGAACAGAGAAGACCAAGCTTATTCAACCAAATAACAAATTAAAAGACTTAGTGACTTAGTCGTTGTACTTCGGGTTTGGTTTTCTCCCGCGTGCTGACTTCTTCCTCTCAACGACTTCTTCTTCAGTAGTGACAACCCCATCAATACCCTCCCCCTAAAGACGAACCTTGTCCTCAAGGTTCAAGACAAACTCAGGAAAACTTGCTGCCAGTTGATCATACTCTTCCCAAGTAGCATCTTCGATGTGTAGCCCTTCCCATTGAACAAGGAGATCTGCAACTCTTTTCTTATCTTGAGACCTCCATCGTACCTCTAACACGGCCGTAGGCTGCAACTTCAATTCGCCATTGTTGCGCAAGGGCGGTAGTTGTCCCATATCTGGCTCACCATCTCCAACCCAAGGTTTGAGTAGAGAAACGTGGAAAACAGGATGAATTCGTGTACCTTCAGGAAGAGTGAGACGATAAGCCACCTCGCCATGTTTCGATGCGACTTGGAAGGGGCCATAGAAGCGGTGTGATAGCTTTTGTGAACTGCGACGGAACAGAGTTTTCTGACGGTAAGGTTGAATGCGAAGTAGAACCCAATCGCCGACCTGAAAAGAGACATCACGAAGCCTAGAATCAGCTTGCTGCTTCATGCAGTTGTTTGCGGTGACCAGGTGCTGCTTTAGTTCAGCTAACAACTCATCTCGGGCTGCCATCTGCTCATTTAATTCGCCACAAACAACTGAGCCCAGTTCGTAGGCTGGAATAGGTGATGGTGGTCGACCATAGAGAGCCTGAAATGGAGTCATTCCTGTGGAGGCATGGAACGTTGTGTTGTACCAATACTCTGCCCATGGAATGAACGAACTCCATTGTTTCGGATGGTAATGAACGAAACACCGCAAGAATTGTTCAATGCAACGATTCACAACTTCCGTTTGGCCATCCGTTTGTGGGTGATATGCGGTGGACATCCAGAGTTTGGTTCGTGAAAGCTTCCAAAATTCTTGCCAAAACAAGCTCATGAAGATAGGGTCACAGTCACTTACAATGGAACGAGGTATGCCATGAAGCTTTACCACATGTGACACAAACTTTGCAGCGACAGATCTAGCTGTGTAAGGGTGAGACAGTGGAATCAAGTGTGCAGACTTACTCAGACGGTCCACCACAACCATGAGTGAGTTGTGTCCTTCAGATCGTGGCAGTCAGGTGACGAAGTCCATCGAAATGTCCTCCCAAACTTGAGCAGGCACTGGTAGGGGCTGTAAAAGACTAGCTGGTGATAAAGAGAAGAATACTTAGCTTTTTGACATATCTCGCATGCAGCCACGTATTCCCGAACAATCCTATGCATCGACGGCCAGTAATATTGCTGTGCGAGACGGCGGTAAGTTCGTAGAATTCCCGAGTGACCACCAAGAGGAGTGTCATGGTGTTCTCTTAGCAGCTGCCCAACGAGCGGTGACGACGGTGGTACCACGATCTAGTTATGGTAGCAGATGAGGCCATTCTTCCACTCATATGGGTGCCCTTATTTATCTGTGGTGAGAGACCCAATCCACAGTAAATATGGGTCTGTTCCGTTCAGTGCCTTAATCTCATCCCACAACGAGGACTGTGGCACAAAGATGGCATCCAAGGTGGGATCTTGGTGCAATCTTGGTGCGATCCACCTTAACTCCATCACCAGATATCATGTGACCAAGATATTCCAATTCTTTTTGCCCAAACTCACATTTCTTATACTTCACTACGAGCTTGTGTTGTTGCAGAAGAGAAAATACCTCACTTACATGTTGAATATGTTCGGACCATGAAGAACTATAAACGAGTATATCGTTAAAGAAGACCAGAACTGACTTACAAAGCAGAGGCCAAAAGATCTCATTCATAAGCGCCTGGAACGTTGACGGTGCGTTGCATAAGCCGAAAGGCATTACGAGGTATTCGTAATGACCGTTGTGTGTCTGAAAGGCTATCTTTGGTATGTCAGGAGAATGCATACGGACCTGTTGATAGCCTGCTGTGAGATCGAGCTTAGTGAAATAGACTGCTCCATTGAGCTCATCGAGCATATCATCCACCGTGGGAATAGGGAACCGTTCCTTAACCGTAAGAGCATTCAGGGCTCAATAATCAGTGCATAAACGCCATGACCCGTCCTTCTTCTTGACTAGCAACACTGGAGACAAAAACGGACTCGAGCTCGGTCGAATAATGCCCGCACGACTCATTTCATCTTTTTGGTAAAACGCATAACGATAAGGCCGCACATTCACCGGATCTGTCCCTTTTTTGAGTGCTATGCGGTGCACTATTGGCCGCTCCGACGGAAGCTGCGTCGGCGTCTCAAACAAACCGGCGAACTCCTCTATCAGCTTTTTAATTTCGCCATCGGGTGTATTAGGGTCGCTGGAATTATGGGCCATAGTGATTGCAAAAATAGTGTGGCCCATTCGGGCCTTTTTGGTTATGGTTTTATGTTCCACGCCTCTAAGCCCAGTAGGCTTAATACCCATCAACCTTACTTCATCTCCGGCCCAATGAAACTGCAGAGTTTGTTCCTTCCAATTACAAAGTGTTGGGCCCAAAGTGCTGAGCCATTGGACTCCCATGGCCAAATCCAAGCCCATTAACGGTAAAGCATAGAGCGTGACAGGGAACACCACGCCGCCCATCACCACCGGAATCGCCTCGTACCTACTCCGACAAACCAACGGCATTCCGTTCACCACTCTCACAGTGAATGGTTTTGTTGTTGTGGCTTTGAGATTCATTCCCCGAACAGCTTTCTCTCCAATGAAATTGTGAGTAGAACCGCTATTGATCAAGGCAATTAGACGATTCCTATGGATTGTGGCTCGAACTCGTATGGTGCTCGTAGTGTCAACCCCTTCGAGCGCGTACAGTGTGATTTCTGGTTTCCCCTCTGCTTCTGTACTCTCCTCCTCAACCGCTTCGTCATCATTCTCCCCTTCCATAACGAATAGTTGAGGTTGTTTACATTTGTGTCCCGGCGTATACCTTTCATCACAGCTGAAACATAAGCCCAAACTCCTTTTCTTTCGTAATTCTTCCTAACTGAGTCTCTTTGGCGTCTGTTACTCTGTCTCTTTGCGCACCACCAGACGGTTAGGGACAAAACTGCGTGGAGATGGTGAGTAGCTCGTTTCCTTCTTCTGTCTTTGGATTTGCCCTTCCATCCAACGCGCAAGTTGATTACTTCTCTCAGAGATCGAGGCTGGAACATGCGAATCCCATTAGAGATGGAGTAATACAATCCATTCATGAACGCTCCCACCAACACCTCTTGAGTCCATCCGTAAACCTTGTTCTGTAGCCATTCGAATTCATGTTGATACTCACTGAGTGACCCGGTCTGCCTGATTTGCATCAATGTTCATGAAAGTTCTCTCCGTCGTTGGGACCAAATCTCGCCCACAACTCAGCTTCAAACACCTCCCATGTGATTAGCACCCTATCGTGGCGGAGCGCCTTAATGTAGCCTGCCACCACCCGTTAGCCACCCCGTCAAGATGAAAAGTGGTGAATCGAACGGCTTGTTCCACTGGCCCCTCGTGATATTCAAAATATTGTTTTGCCTTGCTCAACCATTTCGTCAAGTCTCCTCCATGGAAGCGTGGAAAATCCAGTTTTGATGGTCTGGCGATGGCGTTATTGTTGTTAGCCGTCACCGCAGCGAATGGGTTATCTGGTTCTCCACGGTTCCCTGTCGATTGGAACTGGTTCCTTTCGGTCCTTCGACTTCCTCTTGAAGCCGCTGACCCTCCACTTTCTCTCTGCGTCACTGCCTCTATCAAATGCGCGAGAGCCTCCTCCAACCTCCTATGGCGGTCCTCGTTATCTCCCTTGAGATCAACCATAGCCACCGTCATTCTCTGCATCTCATCTTGCATCATGTCCTGACTCGTTTCCAACTGCTCTAACTGATCCTTGTTGGTCGCCATCGGCTCTACGGTTATCACCGGAGACACGACCTGCTTCCCTTTACGTTTGGATCGTCGGAGGGTAATGGCTCTATTTTTGTGAAAAGAAAAAAAAGAATTGTGCTCTGATACCACTTAATGCGGTCCCTCTTCAAAGCTAGAGATTGCTAGAACATAAGACAATTGGTTTGGGTAGTAATGACTACCTCCTTTTGGTTTTTCATTGATTATATGGAAGCAAAATGGAACTACACGTTCCTACAAAACAAGAAGCAAATAACAAATGGGAAAGTGGAAAATAGAATAACTAGTGGTATTCTGCGAAATTCACTATGCTTAATAGTATTGATCTCATCTCTCTTGTAAATCCCTAAAACTATGAAAGCATTATAATCATGTTTGATAAGTTCACCTAAGTAATCGACGCTATGACGCATCTAAATAATAGGCTCATCTAAGATAGTTCGAGTAATAGACACCTATGGTGGGCATACCTATTAACCTAAAATCAAGTTCTAGTTAATTACTCTAGAACTAGCATTAAGAAAAACATTAAGAACAATCTAAGATGAAGAATTCTAATTATATTATCCTAACAGGGTTTTTGATCTACTAATTCATCCAAATCCCTTGAAAACCCAACAAGAGAATTACTCAGACATGATTATCAAAGAACAAAACATGTATAAAGTAAAAATCAAAGTAAGAAACAAGAAGAGAATAGAGTTTAGAAAGATCTTCTTTAAAACTATATATATGACCTAAAAACGTGATGGACCTTCTTTAGAAATAAGAGAATGTTTTGGGCCAAATTTAGAAATCTTCAAAACATCAATAAGTTGCGTTTTCGAATTGCCGTCAGGTATTGGTGTCGTTCGACACTAGGAGTGGTGTCGTTCGACACCTACGCGGATTTTGATCTGCGAACTGCTTCTGCAACTTAAGTTGTCTGTTTTGCTCTAGAATGCTCCATAATCTCCAAATGCTTCTCAAACATGTAAAGACCTGAAAAAGACTAGAAAAGACTCTAGAAATAACAATAGAACTCTAAAACCTTTACCTAAATCATAGCTAAAAGCAGTAAAAATACGGTTATATCAATCTACTTCCGCTGAGTTAAAAACAATAGAACTCCTCATCTAATCTCACTATTTTAAGGTCTAATTCTCACATGTTGTGAACATATTCTAGATATTGAACCGCAAATGATTTGTTGTAAATCTCACTATCTCTCTATTTCTCACACTCATTTACGGTTTCATTGTCTTTAGAGAGAAAGAACAAAAACCATTTTACTTTAATCTTCTACATTGATAATATCTTGGATACCTTACATAACACAAAGACACACATACATATACTACTTTCACTACTTGACGCTACTGCCCACTTGCACTTAGACCTAATCATAACTCTTACTTAGACCATACTCCTAGGTTCTGGGCACGCTTACACAAGCCTCCTACTTGTGTTGGAACTCTAACAACACTTACAACTACTCTTACCTAGACTTGACTAACTTAAACAACACTTTACTCATTTGGGCCTAACATAACAATTAGGCCAAGTACTTATTACAAAACAACAAGCCCAACATCTTCTTTGACTTGTTCTTCTCCTCCTTGGTCGTTGACCTCTTCACGACTTTCTTCTTCTTTGTTTCACTTTGCTATGATCTTCTTCTCACTGAAGCTTCTTCTCTTTTTTGCAGGTTCAATCAAGGATACAATTCCAACATGATTGTTGTTCATCTACATATATATGGGGAGTTGTTTAGTATGATTACACAGTTCATCTACATATATAAGGGGATTTTTTTTTGTTTTGTTGATTATCTTAGGTGGCCCTCACATAGTCTTGTTCAAATGCATCGACATGTCTTCAAGAAAGGGCTGCTGGTGCACTTTGAGGATTATTGGAGTCAGAAGCAAATATGTGCTAATTACTTCTGAATTCTAAGTTTTATGGGTTCTTTTTATAGATTCTCAGGTGATATGTTTAAGATCTTGTTGCTTTGAGCTTAGCCAAGCAATCTTGGATAATATGATATAAAATTTCCTCTATGTGCTGTTTTTTTTTTACTAGGATGTACATGAAACTGCAGCAGGAGTTCTATGTCTGCTTGTTTGATGAAGGAGGAGTTCCAGCTATTGTTCAGTTGTGTTCGTCTTTTATCTCAAAAATGTCCCCATTCATGGCTGCATTGGCTTTGGAATACATGTTTGATGGAAGTGATCATATGTCTAGTACACGCACCTCCTTGTTGTTGTAAATAATCGATTCCATAAAGTCAGTTTTGTACATCTGATGATACTCGAATGTCAACTGTAGTTCCAAGCCTGGAGTATACTTAGCATTTATTTGACTAATTTCATTCCTATCAAAGTAGCCCATACCTGGAACAGAAATCCTTTATAATAATCTCTAAATTCCAAACCTAAGAAACATAAATTTCAAAGGAACGAACTTGCCTTTCAATATATCCATAATACTACTGCCTAAATAAGGAAGACATCATGGTCGCAGAGGGAAGAAGAAGGTTGTCTTAGGGTTTTTTTTCTAGCGAAGAAGAAGAAGGTAAAATTGTGAACACTTACTTAGGCCTGGGATAAAAAAACGAACCGAACCGAATCATCATCATCTTTTTTTTCTTCTTTTCCGTCTTCGATTCTTCAAATATTTATGAGAAACAAGCGGTGAAGATAATTTACGGAAGAAAGGAAGCAAACATGGTCGTTAATAGTAGAGGAGAATGTGGAAGAGAGAATATGGCCACAAGAAAGAGCTTGGGCCGAAGCAAAACGAGACTGAGAATGAAATTCACGGCGGCCCAAGATGTTCTCCCAAGACATATGTAGATTAGATTTAAAATTCGGCCAAGTCTCTTTTCTTTTGGGCTAATTCACTTTTCGTTGGGCCAATTAATATTTTTAATTACAATTGCTTTTTGCGCCAATTTTTGAGCAAACATATTTCAGAAAAAACTAAAAACTAAAAACCAAAAATATATATGTATATATATATATTAAAATATATTTAAAATATTCCTCTTTTGTCATCAACTTTTTATTAGAACTCATATGAGCCAAACCTGAAGAACGTTGTTTACATAAGTGATGTAAAGCGGGAGATTAAACATTTGCATTACGAGAGATTAAAGATAAAGAAAAATTTGTGAACTCTTTCTTGTCGCTATGAAATTCCTTCAAATATGCTGAGAACACCAGTCATTCATTAAGAAAAGACCACATCTTCACCAGGTCTCAACAATTTGTAAAAAAAGGCTACATCTTAGTTGTCGACTATAATCATACATCTCATCGCCCAGAGTAGAGCTTCGACTTCGGTATGTAAAGGAGAAAGACTTCTTCAAAGATTAGCAGCACCCATGGTTGACAACTCTCCATTTGCTGATGTACAAAACCACATTGTCTCTAAAAAGTTATCGCTTTCTTTCCATATTCTGTCAACAAAACAGCGGAATCCCGAATAATTATTATCACTATAAAGCTCTACTTGAGCTAACTGAAGCTCTAGTTGAGCTAACTACCACGATTTTCCCTCTTTTTCTACTAAACGTAATACCTCTAGAGGATCTTTATCCACATTCTTAAAAATCTTCTCATTTCTTGCTTTCCAAATATACCAAATTATCCATGGATATGAGGTTGAATCAAACTCTCAAGGTATTATTGAGAATTAGTAATCCAAATTCGCATAAATATAATTCAAAGGAAAAACTTCGGGGACCATAGGATTATGTACATACTTGTTAGCAGCATACTTGTGTGATGATGTTAGCAGCATACTTGTTAGCAGCATACTTGTGTGATGATGTTAGCAGCATACTTGTTAGTAGCATACTTGTGTGATTATTTCATTAGTACTTAGTCTCGTGGCAGTCCACTCATTATATTGTGTGGTTTGTATCAGGTTGCTCTAAGGAAGAAAGGAAGGTTGTATGGGGTTGGTTCTCTACATAATGAAGCATCCTCAGCCACTGTTGGTCCACAACCTCATAATGATCTGGTTGTTCTATTGGAGAAGCTTGCTGCTGCTGAAGCTTGTCTTCAACTTCAGGCTGAGAAGATCAATAGTTTCGATGCCTATTTTGAATACCTCGCAGAGAAGGATCCAGTGTTTGCATGCATGTACCGAAGACCATCTGAACCAGCAAATGCAGACGCCACAAGACATGCTGAGGGCAACCAGACCGGAGATGATCAGACCTGCACCGATCAGACCGGAACTGAGACTGAGACAAGAACTGGTACCATACCAGACTCCTCTACTTCACAAGCTTTTTAATTTCTCTCTGTTTTAAGACTTGGTTTATAGTTGCTAATCTCAACTTTTGGTTTAAGACTTGGGTTTGCTAATCTCAACTTTTGTAATCTCAACACTTATGTTTTTGAATCATTTAGCAGTTAATGTTTTTGAATGTCTACTGATTTCATATATGTTTTTATATGTTTACTAAAAATCAAATTAAAATCACCAGAAAAATAAATTAGCATAAATTTCGTAAATGAAAAAACAAAAAAGACTCCCAACAGACTTGCAAATCCCTAGCAAATGTTGCGAGGGAAGTGCTGCTCTTATGGTTTACGAGAGATTGTGGTCCCCGCAAATTTTGCGACGGAATAGATTCCTCGCAAAATTTGCGAGGAAATTGCGAGATATTAAATTTGCGAGGAATGACGTGGCGTAGCAATTCTCTTGCTATACGCGTTTGCGACGGATTTACTAGGAAACCTTCCCTCGTAAAACACATGTTTTCTTGTAGTATGTGAGAGAGCCCATACTTGTCACGTTGGATGGCATTGAAACAGTGTATGGATGATTGTTTCCTCTACAACAACACAACGGGCGCATCCAGTATCACAATTAATCCCTCTTTTTCATAGATTTTCCGTAGTGGCACACAACCTAATAAAGTTTGTCAAGACAAATAACGCAACTTTGGGGGACACTGCACTTTCCAAGTATAAGATTTGAGTGCTTTGATATCTTAGCCAATAAAAGATAAATTGTGATCCAACTTTTCTAGCTGCACTGTATGATAACTCGACTTAACTTTAAATTTTCTTGATTTGGTGAAATGCCAAACCTAAGGAATCCTCCTTTGTTGACAAACCCTAGTGTAGAACACTAATCAGCTGGACATCTTTGGGATCAAAAACCTCCTTTAGAAGATCAATATTCCACAAATTTGACCGGCTATATATCATATATAGTAGTGACTTTTAAAGATGGATCAATAATTGAGTCTTACTTTTTGTTGGTTTTGGGATTTGAGCTTTAATCCACGGATCCTCATAAAATGAGACGGATGCTCCAAAATCGACTCTTTAGTAGCTTTGAAAAAAGAAGAAACTGTTATCCGCAAATTAGAGAAGATAAACTGAAGGACTCACTATTGTAGTTTTGATGCCCGTACTCAACTTTCCTTGTTTTAATTTCCGAATATTCGCAATTAACACCTCACTACATAAAATGAATAACTAAAGGGAAAGCGGATCACCTTGTCTTAAAACCCTTTGTGGTATTATTAATCTTTTAGGTTGTCCATTAAGAAGGACCTTATACTAAACTATTATTTTTATGTTAAAATATTTCTAAATATTTATTTACTACATATTTATGGTACTTATAAATAAATAGAATTCTTAACCAAATTAAAAACGAATTAAGTGAATTAAATGAAACTTTAAAATAGTAGAAACAACACTATAAAAATAGAATTAGTAGTAATCATATACTTCAATTTTTTAACAAAAATAATAATTAGAAGTGATCATATATCATATTTTTAGATGTGTTAATGAGTTTTAGAATGGAAGTAAGACTAGATGCTTGATATAGTAAACTATTTTTATATAACTCCATTTATAAAATTTTAAACATGAAGATAAAATTTAAAGTTAAAAAATAGGTTTTAAAAACAATGGACTACAAAGATTTTTATTTATTATTAATTTTCCACTTAAAAAATTAAACTATTTATAAACGTAATATATAATTTAATTGAAGACGAAGACATTGTAAAAGGCGCACTTTTGGTGAAATTATATCTTAAATAATACAAATCATCTTCTAAAAAAGAAAGAAACTAAGAGCATCTCCATTGGAAGTATCTCAATGAGATACCCAACAAAAGTAATAATAATTACAAAAGAAAAAGTATGAGAGAAAGGAGAAAAAGTAGGAGAGAAGGAGAGTTGAGTTTCTCGGAAGATAAACTTTGAGAAACTATTCTCATCCAATTTGGACAGTTGTCATTATACTATTAGTTCAACTATTAAATAATAATTAATATATCTGTTTTGGTTAAAATATTAATATTTTTTTTTTTGAGAAACTTTTCTTATTTATATTGATGGAGATGGTGTAATGTTTATATTATTCATGAGTTCTACAATAAAATATACAAAAGTGATATGTTAGCTTTTATAAAAAATCATATATATGAAAGTTGGTCAACTCTCTCCATATGAGTGACATATCATCACACCAGTGAGTGTCACATGTCATTCTAAATTAATATCATTAAAATATAACAAAACTTACTGATAAAAATTTAAAAGTTTCACTTGCATTAAATCATCCATTAGTCTCACTCTTAACAAAATATCTTCATTTAAAAGAAAAAATACAAAAAATCATGTTAATGTATCAAACACTACTTTCATTGAGTGACATATCATCACACCAGTGAGTGTCACATGTCATTCTAAATTAATATCATTAAAATATAACAAAACTTAGTGATAAAAATTTAAAAGTTTTACTTGCATTAAATCATCCATTAATCTCACTCTTAACAAAATATTTTCATTTAAAATAAAAAATACAAAAAATCATGTTAATGTATCAAACACTACTTTCATTTTACTTTTCTTATTTTTGCTATTTTTATAATAGTCATCACTTGATAATGATTAGAAATTTTTGTGTATTACAACTTAGCTGTTTGCTACTTAACCTTTTTTAGTTTAGTAATTTTAACTTACTATTTTCTTTTTATTACATTTTTTGGTTTATATGATATGGTATTTTTGTGTGTTTATGATAAATTGGTAACATTAATAATGACATGCATATTTTTTAAGTAGTGATCTTTTGAGACGTTAGATATATCATTGGGCGTTCGGGTATGCGGGTCGGGTTCGGGTCGGGTATTTCGGGTTCGGGTTTTTTCGGATTTAGAAATTTAAGACCCGTTCGGGTAATTTAAGATTTTGGGTCGGGTTCGGGTTCGGGTTTATTTATATATTGAAATATCAGAATTTTGTATGTAAATCTATTAAATTACTTGAAAATTTCAAAAATTTCCAAAACAACACGAGTAGTTTTGCTTGA
>Ga0041059_1002768_pt1 | contig 12757 bp, 9 predicted proteins | sample AraColnosormetaG_FD_56232 | JGI IMG/M metagenome (GOLD analysis project Ga0041059, IMG submission 56232) | Arabidopsis roots microbial communities from North Carolina, USA - Col MF nosort | ecosystem: Host-associated > Plants > Roots > Unclassified | place: USA: North Carolina | collected 2013-09-02 | reverse complement strand
TTTTTTTTTTTTTTTTTTTTTTTTTTTTTTTTTAACGCGTGCGTTTAATTAATCTAAATGCAAACCATAAATCTATAAATACTTTTTACTAAAGAGAGTCAGTTACTCAAATGGTGAATAGCTTTATCATTCAGTAGCTACAATTTACGGGAAAAGAAGTAATGGTATCCAAATATTTAATTTATAGTGCTCTGAAAGATTCACCATATATTGAAAAACTAGAAATAGAATTTTTCTATTACCATTTTAATTATGGTAGACAATGTAAAGCTCATGTTTTTTTTCTTCCCAAATCTTGAAAATGAGTTGTTTAGATTTTTAAACTAATAGATGTAGTATTTTTTCCAAAGTCAATAGCCATGGTTTAGTTACAGAAAATAAAATGGCTACGATTTGGTCAAATGATTTATGGCTTGTAGATTAATATTCGATATTTAAAATTACGAGGATCATAAACAAATGGATTGAATAGGACTATAGGAGTGATTCATTTTCTAATTTTCCCATTGGGAAAATAGCAACTAGGTCAACGACAAAGAAAAGTCAAGACTTGTTTATTTCTGAATTCTGACCGTATATCACTCCACGAGGCCAGGCTCCTGCAACTCAAACGTCTGGTTTCAGTTTGGACCAATAAATAATTTTAGAGTTTATATCTTCTAAAATCAAATGTAGAATTTGCATGGATTATATATGGAGATATTACTAGTTTAAGATATCCTATAATACCAAAGTCATCCTCAAATGTAAACACTGAACTGTTTCCATTTATTAGTATAGACTCATTGATTGAAAATAATGGAAAACTATAGATGATGATAAATAAGGAAACATCAAAGAGCTAAGTATTTATAATAGCTAATAATTAAAAATTATATCCATCATAAACAAAATTCAGGAATTCCCATGTGAAAAGAAAAGTGGACCGACAATATAATAGTCAATCATCACAAATAGTAAGAACGTAACATAGCGTTAGATGCGTATTCATATAACATTATGAAATGCTAACTGATTGATTTTTTCTCTTTTTAATAAAGTGGACATCTTTGTCAACAAAATGGGTAGATTTTTTTTTAATGAACTGTAACGTAAAGTAAATGTGTCACTGACAAAACCTAATTAATAAAAGCCGTGGACTATAGCGCGTTTCTTCTCTCCTTTTTCACACCTTCCCCTGCACTCTTCACTTTTGGTTTTTGTTTTTCTTCTATTATAATGGTTTAATAAAATATATATAGTCTATATAATATAATATAATATGTAACAATGAAGTTTTGTATTCGAGTTTTTATCCAACAAAAATCAGGAAAATAGCTAACTGTTTTTTACTAGTAAATTTCTGATTACAACTTTTAAAAAATATATAACACTTATTGTTTACTTTGAATTTTCATATCAAGGTGACCTAGTAGGGATTGAACTGAAGTAAACTTATAAACACATAATTTTTTGGAAACGTAAGAACTTGAATTTGTGATCTATCCAATTGTTTTTTTTTCAATCAATCCAACTTAGAAGAGACTCTACTCTCCACTAGTTGTAATTAAAAAAACAAAAACAATTAATAAAATGAAGAAATAAAACTTTGTATATCTCTCATAAAGTCGACTATTTAGACTTTTAGAGGTAAGGACAATATCTTCTTTGCTTACATACCCCACTCTTGTTATAAAAGACAGTAACCTTTCTTGAGATCACTCTTTCTTATTTGTGTGTTAGTGCATTGAGAGAGAGAGAGAGAGATAGAAAGAGAAAGAAATCGTCATGGCTCATGTAAGTGAAACTTCTCTAATCCTCTATCCTTGTTTCTTCCTGTCGTCTTTAACATATAGATCGTCAAAACCTGCCTAATAATGTCTTATCCTCACATAACACCTTTTTTTTTATCTCCATCTCTCTGTTACTTAGAACCCTCCATTCATATATACACTAGGTGCCAAATTTGGTCACGTGTTTGGCCCTTCACGTTCTTGACTCTTAGCTAGATCCTTGTTTCTTGTGGATTCTTGAATCTTAAATCTTGAATCCCTGAGTTTTGTTGGTTCTTGATTTTGATTCTCGATTCTTTAGTCATTGATTATTCGATCTTTGTTGGTTTTTGATTAGAGATTTAATTAGCATATTTATGTACTAATAATTGAATAAATGGGAACAGGGGAGATATGATACTTACAAGAAGAAAAGTGGACAGATTCCTCGGTTTGGAGAATGGGAAGAAGCAAATGAGATGCCAATAACACAATACTTTGAGAATCCAAGACAAGCTGGTCTGATTCGTCACCAATACACAACAACTTCTTCTGCTTCTTCCACTACCACTTCATCTTCATCTTCTTCTTCTTCTTCTGCAGAAGCCTTAAAGCTTGCTTCTCACCATCCCCGTCCACGTCACCTCCACGCTCAAAGACAGGTTCATTCATCTAATCACTACTTATTTTTCTTAATTATATAACATTTATTTAACTCGATAAACGTAATTAAGTATCTAAAGAAGAACGCGTTGTTTGTTTGATTAATGACTTGGCGTAGACGGCGGGGACGAAGGAGAAAAGAGGACCACAAAGGCGTGTGCGTGACGTCAGTGCACAGTCGGACAAGTATTACATTGACGTCAACGGTGTTAAGCAGTTCAAAAACGACGTTGCTCTGACTTGTAAGCCACCTAAGCCCGTTGATGAAGATCTCTACAAGATTCCTCCTGAGTTTATCCATTCTTCAACAAGGGTAAGAGCTCCTTCTCACACACAACTTATTTTACTGCATTTTATAACAAAGTTTTATATATTTTTAATCAACTTTTCAATTTTATATCACTTTTTCTTTAACTTTGTTTGTTATTTAAAAAGAGTTTTAAAATAAATTTGGTGTTGCAGAAGAGAAGGCCTAGCTTTTTAGCTTGTTTGGTTCCATGCGCATGAATCGAAAAGGAAGAGCGAAGAAGAAGAAGAAAAAGTAGGATCATGAATGAATAATGTAATTTGTTTTTTGTTTTTGTAATTTCATCCTAATATACAGATATGATATATACGTGGTTTGACAGAAAAAGAGAGCATACGAGTGGTTTTTGAAAAAGAGTAACAAAGTAATATCGTAGTAAACTAGAGTAATATATCCTTTTGTCTTGTTACATATCTACTTTATAAGATTTTCTCTCATTTTTTTTTCACGTACGTTCTCAACATTTTTTTTTGTGTTTTGTAAGAGAGTTTTAAAGAAGGCTTGTACATCTTTAATTTCATAATCACAGATTTAGTAAAAGAAAACACTTACAAAGACTAACTATCCCAATTTTATTCTTCTCTTTTATGACTTACTAGTTCATCAATTTACTAAAGTCACAAATAGATGTGTAGTATAGCTTGAGTATAATTATGATTTTTTTTATGAATAAATACATTATTGAGTATAATTTTTTTTATGAATAAATACATTTTAGATGTAGATTATAATTATGAATAAATACATGATTGAGTATAATTTTTTTTTGTATCAATGTACATTATATTAATTTCAATTTTGGAAGGAAAAAACTTACATAATGGTTGTTGATCGAACTAATAATATCCGAAAACACATAAGAGTAACAAAGTCATTGGTAGATGGCCTAACCAACCCCCACTATATATTTCGATTTCCCTTGGAGTCAATTATCACTCATTCCACTTTTGATTTTTGATTATCCCGTGACCCTAATTTATGAGAGCATATCTATGATCTATCATGTTAATCAATTGTGGGTAAAACTCCACATTTTGAATATGGTGATGGTGATTGGTGAGTGTAGTGTTTTGCTACAAAGTTATCACATTGATTTGATTCTCCATGTTACATCGCCACTTTTTCTTGTCCTTTTCCTTCCAATTTTAGCCCCACATTAGCTCAACCAATTACCACCGACGCCCTCCTCAAAATCCTTAATTACGATCCATTAACCCCACCATAATTATTTTTAACAAGTAATTGATTATCTCTTCAATCTCGAGTACTAAAAATTATTTAATTGTTGATTGGAGTCAACTTAGCATAATCAACACATAAGAGGAGATTATGACCGGCCATATAAGCCGCCGCCTATTGTTAGATTCCTAAGTTATCCATTCAGTTGACCTATATCTACGGTAATGCCATTGCCTTCCCTTTGGCTTTTATGTCTATCATTGTCATTATAACCATTATGGCATTCACTACAAAAAAGAGAGAACCTCTGCTTTTGTAATCCTCCAAAACCCTCAATTCACGATCATGAATCAGAAAGTCAACTAAGAGTAGCAAAACTCAGGCCTCTTCAGGCACTACTTATCGGTCTCACAGAGACTATACAACTTTTCCTTCTTTCTTTCTACACTTTCTAAAACTATCTAGTATTTACGATGAATTTTGGATCGGTATATATGTATCATGGAGCTATTAACAAGACCTGATTTTGGATGATTCCTTCATGCCCTCTGTGGCTCTTTACCAGTAACGAATCTCTTTATCCACTGTAATATCCCTTGTGCTTTTCTCGCTGCACGAACTGATCCTTGCTTCGCAAGCTTCGTAAATGTCCCGTGTTGATTCTCCTCTTCTCCTACCACTTTCAGTCTGGACCTGTCTCTGTTTCTGTCATACATGTTGAAGACGATCACTACAGCGTTCTCACCAGTCAGCAAGCTACTCGGCTTCCTCAAGATACTGAACAGATCATAGATAAACCCTAGTTTATCCATTTCTTCAACAGCCCGGTTGTGTGTAGATATCAATGCCAAGAGAGATAACAACTCATCCACATTGCTTCCTGCTTTGATCTTTTTGGTTGCCGCATGAATCAAACCCGCTGAAACAACCTTTCCCTTGTTCTCCAGTACAATACAGAGGTTAAAGACAGTGGAAGTGGCTTCTTTGGTAGCTAACAAATCACCCTCTTCGATAAGATCAATCAAAGCCTTTACCGCTTCCGAGTTCCCAATAATGATCTTGTTAGAATCAATGGCTGAAAGTGATGATAAAGTCGCAGCAGCGTTTCTTCGTGTCTCATCTGTCCCCTGCTTCAAAGACTTTGTAAGCAGAGGGATCACTAGACAGTTTTCAGCAATCACTGTTTTATTACTCTCAAGAATCGAGAGGTTGAACAAAGCTGTGACAATATTCTCTTGAAGCTCGAGACTAGAGTCTACTGCCTCGTCCAAAGTAGAGAGCGGACTGAGCAAACGGGTGATAGAATCATGGATTCCAGCGACAAAGAAGACCCGAACATTAGGAAATTTCTTGGTCTGGTGACGCAGCTCTTTTGCAGCTTCTATCTGATCTGCAACAGAGGAGGAAGAGGAAACCCGCTGTAGCAATGCTTCTATGTCACTAGTGAACAGCTCAGCGACTAATTCATCAGATGGTTTTTGATGATCATATTTGTTAACAAGGCACCATTGCGTAATCAAGTCACTGATCAAATGGTTTGGTATCCAAAGACGGTGAGAAAGGACTTGTTTGGTTTTGGGACATGTACGTTCATGCTTCAGCCACTCTGTGATATATCTCTTTTCATACGTCTGAAAAAATAACCAACATAATAAGAGAACAAACTCAGCACATAAACACCAGAATCTGTATCGTAAATCAAAACTTTTCAAGAAAATTAGATCAATCTCTGTATTTTCTACAACACAAACAAACACATTTGTTTCATGGAGGATCTTTCTTGGCAATGTGAACCATTATAACTCTGTTTCTTTTTCCTCTGATACTAAAACTTTGTATGCATATGCATAAAGAAACAAGGTGGATTTATATATACACATAAATAGCATTCATATGAATATATCGAAATTGAAACACATGCAAATTCAAAGATCAACACACTCGAGCAAGAATCACAAGAAATTGTCAGAAATTTGGCTAAAAAGAAAAAGAAGAGAATAATCAAACAACCTGCCCAGAAGCAATGATCACAGGCTCGATCATGATCGTATTGGAGAGTGTACATATAAACTCTTTCGGCACTTCCACCGGAGAAATATCAGATTCCGGTATCTTCGATTCTACTTTCCTCAGACAAGTCAGGATTCTAACCGCTTCATCAATCGCTTTCACAACTCCAGAAAAAGCTTCAGTCTCATCGCGATCATTGCCTCCTCCGTCGTTCAAAATCTCCGTCAATACTTTCTGTAACTCCCGCCGCAGAGTATCGGCGTTTGTTTCCGTCGAATCCGCCATTTCAGCCGGAGAATTCTCGACGAACGCACACGTGTATACACAAAAACCCAAAGCAAAAGAAGCAAAAACCCTAGAAACTCGAGAATTAGGGGAATTTGAGAGAGAAGCGAAGAAACTCAAATATGTATGTGAATCAGTTGGCTCTTTTTCTTTAATCTTTAATTAAAATTTTTGATTTTTGTTTTAATTACGTACGCCACCTGTGTATATAACTGCCACGTCATATCCGCATTCTCTGCATTCTTTTTTGGGAATAGTTTAGCTAACAGACGACTTTCATTGGTTAGGAAATTTTCAGATTCGTTGGTGAATAAAAATTCTTTAGTTCAGTGTATATTATTAAGCATGCTATGGTATATGATCTAATTAAGAATTCCGTGTAATGTTCTACTGTCACTTTATTAGTCCACTAGATTAGATTGTTTTTAGTCTTACCATGGTTGGTAATTTGTATATCCTTAATGTTTAAGGTTATTTTATACTCGTCTAAATAAGATCACTTCCTTTATTGGAAAGTCACAGCCTTTTTTTTTATATTTTGTATATGATTTTATTTAACATATTTTTCTATTTTTTTATATGCTTGTTTTGGCAATGTTTAGTTAGAGAAAATTAGAGAAGAGCTTAATTCACTTACACCACGCGGTTTACTATTCTGATGTGTAAACGAAAATTAGAGAAGAGCTTAATTTCGGATTTGCTTCTACTAAATAGGGACATGTTCACATTATAGATTAGTTATTATAAACTTTTATATATTGTTGTTTGTGTATACAAACAATTATCTTCTTCGTCATATTATATTATTAGATTATTACTATCGATATATACAAATAGAATTTTATACTTTATTCCTTTATTTCATATCATACTTCTAGAAAAAATAAAAATTCATAACAACTTCTAAATATTTATTAAAGATGTAATGTAAATCACACGATTTGAATTTCTTGTGGTTATAGTTTGAGTATACGAAAAATGAGCAACATGCTGGAGTATGTTACCTTTTTGCGAGTATTTAAAGAAAATGCCTTCTTTTTTTGTATAGCTTGCTGATGAGTGTGGTCTATAAAGTTTGAAGAAGTTTAGTTCGTTTATCCCAACCAAAATATAAGCTTTAGTGAACACGATTTAGACGATAAAATAAGCTACACTAAAAATATGATGTCAAACGAAAAAAAGGCTTATATAAAGTTATGTCAAAGTCAAATGAGTTATGGCTTGAGACTTGAGAGGGAATAAAAATGGGTGGGAGGGATCAAAGTGTGTGCCGTTTCGTGAATGTGACAGCGAACAGCAGAACATTTGGAAGAATACAAGAGAAAACATCCACATGATCACTTGCTGTTTCCTTTGGTTTTTACGCAGTCTCCATTGTGTGCGACTCATATTTACAGGTCGGTGTCTTAATATGGCCATGTGTCATGATTATGCTACTTTTGGTCCCAATGTTCAACTAACTCCTCTGCATCACTTTTAACGGTCGACAAACAACGAAACGTATAATCTCTTAAATAAATCAATAAATACCTGAAGCCAAGAAAACATTCTTTATAAAAAAAGATAGAGAGAAGTAGTATACTTGCAAAAGCAACTCAAGATTCTTTGCAGAATATTCGAGAAACCAAAGGAGACACATCATAGTTGAGAAAAATATTGATGCATAATAGAAACGGCCTTTTCCACGTTCTCCAATTCATTAAAACAGAGGTTTAAAACAGCGTAAACAGCTTCACCCGTGGCTGATAAGTCATATGAGTCACCGATTAGATCTATCAGAGCCTTGAGTGCTTCCGAGTTCCTTATGATGATCTTGTTAGAACCAATGCCTGAAAGTGACGTTAAAGTCGCTGCAGAGACTCTTTTTGTTTGATTTGTCCCCTTCCTCAAAGATTTTGTAAACAGAGAGAGCACAAGAAGTTTTTCAGCAATTACTTTTTTATCCTTTCTCAACAGTCGAGATGTTGAACAATGATGTGACGATATTCTCTTGAAGCTCAGGATTCGAGTCTACGTCTGAGAGCGGAGTGAGCAACCTAAGTCAACAAATTTTTGGTATAGTCGAAGCCGAGAATATGTAACATTCTTTGATATTATGCAAGAAGTAACGTGTAAGATGAAAAAGAAAAACCCATTTAGTTGAAATTGCTCTCAGAAAGTGTTCAACAAAGAAGAAAAAGAATATTTAGGGGTTTAAGAAGATCAATAAGCTTGGTACAAAATCTCATCTCCACTAGTGGTAATTCAAACGTGAGCTTGATGATTACTACATGCCCTCTGCGGCTCTTTACCGTAAAATCCACTCTAAAATCCTTTTTGCTAGGCTCGTGGCACGACCTGCTTCTTGGTTCTCAAGCCTCGTAAATGTCCCGTGTTTATTCTCCTCTTCTAGGACCACATCCCGTTTCTCCTCTCTTAGGACCACATTCTGCAAGGCTTTGTAACTTTTACAAATGTTGTAGACGATGACTACAGCGTTCTCATCATTCACCAAGCTATTTGAGTTCCTCAAGATACTGAACAGATCATAGATAAGCCCTAGATTATCCATTTCTTCGGTAGTTTGGTGGTTCTGTGTAGAAACAAATGCCAAGAGAGATAACAACATAGATACATTGCTTCCTGCTTTGATCTTTTTGATTGCCGCACGAATCAAACCCTCTGAAACCGCCTTTTCACTGATCTCCTTTACTGGACAGAGGTTAGAAAGCGCGGAAAAGGCTTCACTGGTGGCTAATGAATCACCCTCTTCGATTACATGTATGAGAGCCTTGAGTACTTCCGAGTTACCGATGATAATCTTGTTAGAATCAGTGTATGAAAGTGAATTCACAGTCGCTGCAGAGTGTATTCGAGTCAGAACTGTCCCCTGCTTCATATACTTTGCAAGCAGAGGAAGCACAAGAGGGTTTTCAGCAACTAGTGTTTTATTCTTCTCAGAAGTCGAGAATATGTGCAATGCTGTGACGATGTTCTCTAGAAACTCAGGATTCGAGTCCTCCGAAATAGAGAGCGGAGTGAGCAACCTGGTGATGGAATCAGGGATTTTGGCGACAAAGTAGACACAAACACTGGAAAATCTCTTGGCCTTGAGGGCAAGCTCTTTTGCAGCTTCTGTCTGATCTTCAACCGAGGAAGGAGAGGAAATACGCTGAAGCAATGATTCAAGGTCACCAGTGAACAGGTCAATGACTTCATCTGATGTTTTTGGCCGATCAAAGTTGTGAATTAGACACCATTCCTTAATAACCTCGTTGATCAAATGGTTTGGTATCATAAAACGGTGGTAAAGGACTTGTTTGGTTCTAGGGCATGTACGTTCATGCTTCAGCCACTCTAGGATATAGCTCTTTTCAAAAGTCTGAACGAAAAACAAAAGAGTAAAATCAGCATATATAAAAACCAGAGAATCTGTGTCTTGGATCCTAACTATCTGTATTTGCATAACACATAAATGAACACACCAGAATCATATATATATATATATGGATCTTTCTTTTTCTTTGATACTGAAACTTTAAATGGAACTTTATATGCTCATACGAATAAATGGAATATCGAAAACTGAAGCAAGAATCACAAGAGATCAAACCTGGCCAGAAGCGATGAGCATAGGTTCGATCATGATCTTGTTCGAGAGTGTACATATAAACTCTTTTGGAACTTCCACCGGAGATATATCAGATTCCGGATTCTTCGATTCTATTTTCCTCAGACAAGTCAGGATTCTAATAGCCTCATCAATCTCACAGTGATCTTTGCCTCCTCCGTCGTACCAAATCTCCGGCAGTACCTTGTGTAACTCCCGCCACAGAGTATCAGCGTTTGTTGACTCGTCCGCCGTCGAATCTGCCATTTCAGCCGGAGATTTCTCTACCAACACAAAGAACCCAAACAAAGAACTGAAAACCCGAGAAACTTGGTGAATTAGGAGGGAAAGTTTTCTGTTTGGAATGTAGAGAGAAGCCAAGAAACTGTTTTATATGATATGAGTTTGTTTTATTCCTCTGTTTCTCTTTAATTACGTTACACGACTTTGATTGGTCTGGAAAATTCGGTGATTTAATAAAAATTCTTAAGCTATATGCTCTGATTAAAAATTCTGTGCAATGTTTTTTTATAAAATTTTTTATCAACGGTTGGTTAGTACATGATTATTTTTTGATATAATGTAAACAAGAGAAGTTGAAGTATTTTAATCTTGAGTATTTTTTTCGTAAAGTATTTCAAGCGATATAAACAACAACAATCCCTTGCACCAAAAAAAGAGCAACAACAATCCCTAGATTACAAGTCTCAAATTCTTCTACTTTCAACTCGAATTCTTTCTTTCTACACTTTCATCTGTATATGTATCAAATGTAACTTTGCTGAAACTATTAAGGTATTAACAAGACCTTAGTTTTGATGATTCCGTCATGCCCTCTGTGGCTCCATACCAGCAGGGAATACCCTAATAGTTAATACACTGTAAAATCCCTTGTGCTTTCATCACCGCAACAACTGATCCTTGCGTTGCAATCTTTGTAAATGTCTTGTGTTGATTCTCCTCTTCTGCCAGGATTTTCTTAATAGACCTTTCTCTGCTTTTAGCATACATGTTGCCTACGATCACTACAGCGTTCTCACAAGTCACCATGCAACTTGTTTTCCTCAAGATACTTAACAGATCATAGATAACCCCTAGATTAGCCACTTCCTGGATAACGCGTTCGTGTGGAGAAATCAATGCCAAGGCAGCTAAGGATTCAAACAAATTTCTTCTTGCTTTGATATTTTTGATTGCAGCAGGAGCCAACCCCAACGAGATCGCCTTTTTCCAGTTCTCCCTTTCATCACAACAGAGGTCTATAACAGCGCAAAGAGCATCATGAGTAGCTGATAAGTCATCCAACTCCCCGATTAGATCTATCAGAGCCTTGAGTGCTACCGAGTTCCCTATGATGATCTTGTTAGAATCAATGTCTGAAAGTGACGCTAAAGTCAATGTAGCGTTTCTTCTTGTCACAACTGACCCCTGCTTCATAGACTTTGCAAGCAGTGGGATCACTTGATGGTTTTCAGCAAGTACTGTTTTATTCTTCTCGAAAGTCGACATGTTGAACAACGCTGTGACGATATTCTCTTGAAGCTCGGGATTCGAGTCTACCTCATCGCCCAAAACAGAGAGCGGAGTGAGTAACCTGGTGATCGAATCAGGGAGTTCCTTGATAAAGAAGTCACGGACATTGACAAATTTTTCGGTCTGGAGGGCTAGCTCTTTTGCAGCTTCTGTCTGATCTGCAACCGAGGAGGAAGGAGAGGAAATCCGCTGAAGCAACGATTCGATGCCATCAGTGAACAGCTCCGTTACATAGTCAATATCAGATGGTTTTGGGGCTGGCCGATCATATTTGTTAGCAAGACACCATCGCGTAATCAACTCATTGATCAAATGGTTGGGTGTCAAACAAACTCGATAAAGGACTTGTTTGGCTGTGGGACATGTAAGGTCATGGTTCAGCCACTCTGTGATATATCTCTTTTCATACGTCTGAAAACAACAAGTAAAGAGCAAAATCAGCACGAACACCATATCTCTGTGTATACGCATATATGTGTCTTTATCTATATGAATCATGATACTGGGCATTTCATATTCATAAGTATCGAAATCAAAACACAAGCATGGAAATTAAAACATGAGAACTAAAATCGAGAAAGAATCACAAGAAATCGAACCTGCCCAGAAAATATGATCACAGGATCGATCATGATCGTCTTCGAGAGTGTACACTTGAACTCTTTCGGAACTTCAACCGAAGAACTATCAGATTCCCGCTTCCGCTTCTTCGATTCTACTATCTTCAGTCGATTCAGGATTCTAATCGCCTCATCAATCGATTTCACGGTCTCAACGCGATCTTTAACTCCTCCGTCGTTTAAATTCTCCGTCAGTACCTTCTTCAACTCCCGCCTCAGTGTCAGAGTATCGGCGTTTGTTTCCGTCGCGTCCGCCGTCGAATCCGCCATTTTCAGCCCGGAGATTTCTCGATAAACGTAGAGAAATAAAAGCAAAGAACACTAGAAACTTCGAGAATCAGAGAAGCCAAGAAATAACTGTTATGTAAATCAGTTATTCTTCTTCCTCTGCTTCTTTTTATTTCTGTGATTTAATTCATTTTTGTTTCAATTATGTATGCCACTTGTGTATATAGGATGACACGTCATACTCGCTTTTGGGAATTAAATTCTTTTGTTTAGCTGACAGATCACTTTGATTGGTCAAGGAAATTCAGATTCATCAATAGTATAATTCTAAATTCCATCCATGCTTATCGTATGATCATGTTTAGGCCTACTATACCCTCTTTATATATATATACTAGATAAGGCCCGCCTAAATAGGCGGGTGTACCCAAAATTTTTAAATACTCGAACGGGTCTAAATTTCAAAACCTAAAAAACTCGAACCCGAACCGGAATAGGTATCCAAACATATCTCAAATATAAGTATATATTAGTTATATTTATACTTATATATAGAAAATATTAGGATGTTTTGGATATTTTAGTTATTTTG
>Ga0041059_1002767_pt1 | contig 12757 bp, 14 predicted proteins | sample AraColnosormetaG_FD_56232 | JGI IMG/M metagenome (GOLD analysis project Ga0041059, IMG submission 56232) | Arabidopsis roots microbial communities from North Carolina, USA - Col MF nosort | ecosystem: Host-associated > Plants > Roots > Unclassified | place: USA: North Carolina | collected... | reverse complement strand
CTCTCTCTCTCTCTCTCTCTCTCTCTCTCTCCCCTTCCATGATTTGTAGAGCCTCTCTCTCCATAGTTTCTGGGCTCGATTTTATTCCGTCTCCATCGCTTCTGGGCTCTATTCCTCTTTCGATTATGGCGGCGGCTCACCAGAAATCGGTGGTACCGATTCTGCAAACAAATAAGAGAAGCTTCTTAAACAATTCGATCTCGATTATCTCAGGAATTTGGTAAAAGTTCTATATCCATAAGGTCTTGGAGGCGGAGGTCTTTGCAAACTGTAAGAAAAATCAACAAACAATTTTTTAGTATCCATAATAACAAGTCCATTTAAATATATACATTCGGAAACCTTTTTACTGATCCATATCCATTCTATATAACATGTCCATAATAACATGAGATTCGATTAACCATGGTTTGTAAAGAAACCAAAGTTCCATGTCCATAAGGCCTTGGAGGTGGAGGTCTCTGCAAACTGAAAGAAAAATTAACGAACAATTTTTTGGTATCCATAATAATGAGTCCATTTAAATATATCCATTCGGAAACCTTTCCACTGATCCATATCCATTCTATATATCATGTCCATAATAATAGGAGTTTCCATTTACCGTGGTTTGTAAAGAAACCAAAGTTCCATGTCCATAAGGTCTTGAAGGTGGAGGTCTCTGCAAATTGAAAGAAATATCAACAAATAATTTTTTAGTGTCCATAATAACGAATCCATTTAAATATATCCATTCGGATACTCGATGCTACGTAGATGAAACGAGTTTTACCTATGAGAGAGAGCAAAAATCAAATCAAGCCGCCATTGTTGAAGAAGAAAAAGTTTCTTAAAGAACTGAATCTCAAATTTATGTCAAAACAAAGATTTAAATTGCAAAATAAATCACAATCTTAAAGAAACCAAGGGCTTGTACCCTCCAATTAAGATAATTTCTTCTTTGGCTTGAGATTGAAATCAAAAACCAAAAATCAAATTACCAGAGCCACCCATTTGCTCAAGACGGTGGAGGAGCCCGTGATGGAGTTGGTGGCGGATACCGCAGTGGAGGCGGTAATGAATACGAAGATGGTGGCGGAAATGGAGGACGCGATGGTGGTTACGAGAGACATAGCAGAGGTTACAGATCTGGTGGAGGTTGTGCTGGAAAAGGATACGGTGGTGGTGGTCGTGAGGGAGGTGGCTAAGGAGGAGGTGAAACTGGAAGTTACGGAGGAAGCGGAGTGGAGGTTGGTAATCAAAGATAGTCTTGTTTATTGTCACCGTTAGATTGTTGAGAGATAGAGAAGATGATGATAAACCCTATAAGATTCAAATTTGAATTTGAATTTTGAATATTGAGGTTGTCCTATAATATTTGATTTTGATTCTAGAACAAGAGAGAGATGAAGAAGAGAAGTTTTCGTAAGAAAGATGACGAAGAAAAGAAGAAATGTTGCTAAAGAGAAAGAGAAAATAGGTTTGAGGGTAAATTAGACAATTTAACAAGGCAAAGTGTCTACTCCTTTGAAAATGCTCAAAACGACAAATATTTTTGTAAAAGTGTCCGACAGTGTAATATTCTGTAAACGGATACCATGAATGGACTCTTTGCCATGAGTCAATCAGTTATTTAGCTTATTACTAATGACGACTTCGAGAAAGTTACAAAACATTATAGTAGAAATATAAGTTTGCATGTGGATTTTGTCTATCCTTTAAAACTAATATTATAAACATGTATCTTGCAATCAGTCAAAAGATAGGCATTTGAATAACACACAAAAGATGAGATTGGAGTTATTACTCCGTTAGTCGTTACCTTCATCAAATTTACCAAGTCTCTCTTATGTGGAGCAAATTATCATGTTCCCTTGATGCGTCTTGCTAGTCTGGGAAGCAAACATTCAGTACGTACATTATTTGTTAGCTTTAATTATATTTCTCTGTCATAAATAAATAAGAAATATATATCACAGAAACATTCTGATTCTAAATTACACATATATCATAATTCAAGTACCATAATTTACTAATCAAAAAGGATCATCATTAGAAAACTACTATGTAAGTATTTCTGATGTAGATGACTATTAGCAATGGTGTCTCTATATCCTTGTACGGTCAAAAGGGAAATCGAATCTAAGAACACTCAATCGTATATACCAAAACAAAACCATTGTTATAAAAAATACTAATTGGCGTCTAATCCTTGAAAATCCCTTTTAAATTCATATGTGAGTACCTTTTCATGGTATCAGAGCTTATGGAAAGGAGATCCATGGAGCTTTACAGTGCTCCGCAACTCAACATTTCCAACTGTGTTACAGTCACTCTCACGCAGCAAAATTACATTCTTTGGAAGAGTCGGTTTGAATCCTTTATTTCTGGTCAAGGCTTGTTAGGATTTATCACTGGATCTCTTTTAGCACCAACTCCTACGTTTCCTGTTCCGGATATCAATGGCGTCACTACTGAGAGACCAAATTCGGAGTTTGATGTTTGGTTCAAAACAGACAAGGTGGTTAAGTCTTGGCTTCTTGGGTCTTTTGCTGAGGATATATTGAATGTTGTTGTTAACTGTGTCACTGCTCATGAGGTATGGATTACTCTCGCCAACCACTTTAATAGAGCTTCTTCTTCTAGGTTGTTTGAACTTCAACGACGTTTACAAACTCTAGAAAAGAAAAATAAGCCTATGCAAGTTTATCTTAAGGAATTAGAGACTATTTGTGATCAGTTAGCTTCTGTTGGTAGTGCGGTTCCAGAGAAAATGAAGATCTTTGCTGCTTTGAATGGTTCAGGTAGAGAATATAAACCTATTAAAACAAGTATTGAAGGTTCTATTGATATTCCACCTACACCTAAGCTTGATGAAATCATATCGCGTCTCACTGGTTATGATGACAGACTTCAGGGTTACGCAACAAGTTCCGATGTTAGTCTGCATCTTGCCTTCAACACGGTTCAAGCAAACTCTGTCTTTTACTCGACTCGTGGTAGAGGACAAGGAAATCGTGGATCTCGTGGGTCTCGTGGTTCAAACTCCTTCTCAACTCAAGGCCGTGGCTTCCATCAACAACTCTCTTACAATGGTTCCTCCAACTCTTCTTCCAAACGCCCTACTTGTCAAATCTGTGGCGAGCGTGGTCATAATGCTCTCACCTGTTGGCATCGGTTTAATAATAGCTACCAACCTGATGATCTGCCACAAGCTCTAACGGCGATGCAAATCACAGACATCACGGATCACTCAGGCAGCGAATGGGTCACCGACAGTGCCGCCACTGCTCACATAACAAATTCACCACGCCACCTGCAACAAACCAAGTCTTATGCTGGGTCTGATTCAGTTATGGTTGGTAATGGGAACTTTCTCCCTATTACTCACACTGGCTCAACAAGTCTTGTCTCTACTTCAGGTAAGCTTCATCTTAAGGATGTTTTGGTATGCCCTCTCATTACTAAATCGTTGCTTTCTGTGTCAAAAGTTACAAAAGATTATCCCTACATTTTTGAGTTTGATTGTGATGAAGTTCGTGTGCGTGATAAGGGAACCAAGAAGCTTCTTCTTCAGGGAAGTAACAGAGATGGGCTGTATGTGTTGGATAAACCAAAGCTTCAGGTGTTCTACTCTTCTCGTCAAGTTGCAGCCTCAGATGAAGTTTGGCACAGACGATTAGGACATCCAAATTCTCATGTTCTCTAGCAGTTATCTTCTTTTAAGTCTATTCATATGAGTAAACATAGTAAAGCTATTTGTGAAGCTTGTCAGTCCGGTAAAAGCTCAAGACTGTCATTCTCTGCATCTTCTTTTGTTGCAACTAGAACCCTAGAGAGAATTCACTGTGATCTCTGGGGTCCCTCTCCTATTATGTCAGTTCAAGGATTCAGATATTATGTCATATTTATTGATAACTACTCTAGACACTGTTGGTTCTATCCTCTCAAGTTAAAGTCTGATTTCTACTTGATCTTTTTAAAGTTTCAAGCTTTGGTTCAGAATCAACTACAAAGTAAAATCTCTATCTTTCAATGTGATGGTGGGGGAGAATTCACCAGCAAGATCTTCCTCAACCATCTTCAAGAACATGGGATTCAACAATACATATCATGTCCTTATACTCCTCAACAAAATGGACTTGCAGAGAGGAAACACAGGCACATTACTGAACTGGTCTCTCTATGTTATTTCAGAGCAAAGTTCCTCAAAGGCATTGGGTAGAAGCATTTCATACTGCAAATTTTCTCAGTAATCTGCTTCCTCATACTGCTTTGGACAATGCTAAGAGTCCCTATGAGCTACTTTACAAGAATAAACCAGATTATCAAGCCTTAAGAACCTTTGGATGTGCTTGCTTTCCTACTCTCAGAGATTATGCTCAACAAAAGTTTGATCCAAAATCCTTGAAGTGTGTTTTTCTGGGTTACAATGAGAAGTATAAAGACTATAGCTGTCTTCTTCCCACTACAGGCAGAGTTTTCATTAGCCGTCATGTTATCTTTGATGACCAGTCCTTCCTTTCTCAGACACCTATCTTCATCTGCAGCCTAGTGGCGTTACACCATTATTTTCAGTTTAGCAACAATGCTTTATGCCACGATTTGAAGCTTCTCTTAATCCAGTCTCTCTGCAAAATGCTGCAGGTATGCAGCCTTCTCCTGTGATCAGTATCAGAACTAACACCACTAGTGTTTCTCCATCGCTGCCACCAATGATGAACTCATCAGTGTCGTCTACTGTTGCCAGTGAAGAGAGTTCTGAGTGTACGAAGAGCTTTGATCTCTTACCTATAGGCACTTCTTCACTTGACAACAGGACGGATCACACTGACAACTCTCCTGCTCAAAGCTCTGCAGCTTCCTCAACGACTCTCCGTGATGCTTCAGATTCACCGAGTATTCTTGCAGATTCAACGAGTCTTCCTGCTGTTTCTGTTTCAGCGAGCATTCATCCAATGCCAGTGACTACTTCAACTCAATCCACTTATCCAATGATGACAAGATCCAAGAAAGGTATAACAAAGCCTAATCCCTGGTATGGACTTCTTACACACAAAGTAAAAAATGCAGAACCAAAGACTGTTACTGAGGCTTTAAAACATCCGGGGTGGACTGTTGCTATGAATGAAGAGTATGACAACTGCAAGGAGGCACAAACATGGAGCTTGGTTCCTTATACTCCTGATATGAATGTGCTTGGAAGTAAATGGGTTTTTCGAACAAATTTAAATGCAGATGGTTCCTTTGATAAGGTCAAGGCCCGATTGGTTGCAAAAGGCTTTGATCAAGAAGAGGGTATTGATTATTTAGAAACCTATAGCCTGTGGTGAGGTCTGCAACAGTTCGGATGGTGTTACATATTGTTACAGTCATGGAATGGGAAGTGAAGCAAATGGATGTAAAGAATGCTTTCTTGCATGGGGATCTCACAGAGACTGTTTATATGCTTCAACCTGCTGGCTTTGTGGACAAGAACAATCCCACTAATGTCTGTCATTTACACAAAGCTTTATGTGGGCTTAAACAAGCTCCTCGTGCTTGGTTTGACAAATTTAGCAATTATCTGCTTGAGTTTGGTTTTTGCTGCAGTATTAAAGATCCTTCTCTATTCATTTACATCAAAGGGAATGATCTTATACTCCTACGTCTCTATGTTGATGATATGGTGTTGACAGGAAACAACTCAGCAACATTGGCCAAACTTCTAGAGGATTTGAACACTCACTTCCGCATGAAAGATCTCGGGCAAATGCACTATTTTCTGGGTAGACAAGCTCACTTTCATGAGAATGGCCTCTTTCTCTCTCCGCAAAAATATGCTGAAGACCTTCTCACTGTTGCAGCTATGGATGAATGCTCCCCAATGCCTACTCCACTGCCACTTCAACTTCATAAGGTTCCTCATCAAGAAGAACTCTTCTCTAATCCCACTTATTTTCGAAGTCTTGAAGGAAAACTGAAATATTTGACTTTAACAAGACCGGATCTTTAGTTCTCTGTGAACTTTGTCTGCCAAAAGATGCATCAGCCCACAGGTTTAGATTACAACCTTCTCAAGAGAATTCTCCGTTACGTCAAGGGCACTCTCTCAATGGGCATTCACTTCTCGAAGCACTCTGATTTTAAGCTTCGGGCTTACAGTGAAAAGGAATCAGCTGACAGTGAGTTTCGTCTTCGTGCTTATAGTGACAGTGACTAGGGTGGTTGCAAAGAGACACGTAGTTCCACAGGAGGTTATTGCACGTTTCTTGGGACTAATCTCATATCATGGTCCTCTAAGAAACAACCAACTGTCTCTCGCAGTTCAACGGAAGCAGAATATCGCTCCCTTTCAGAAACAGCTCAAGAGATGACTTGGATTTGTCATGTTCTTCGAGAATTAGGCATTCCTCTTCCTGTTACGCCTGAGCTCTATGGTGATAACCTATCTTCAGTCTACTTAACAGCGAATCCTGCCTTCCACGCTCGAAGTAAGCACTTTGAGTTTGATTACCATTATGTTCGAGAGAGAGTTGCTCTAGGCTCTTTGGTTGTCAAACACATTCCCGGTCATCAACAGATTGCTGACATCTTCACCAAGTCCTTGCCATATGAAGCTTTTTGCAGTATGCGGTTCAAACTTGGTGTGGATTTTCCACCCAAACCGCGTTTGAGGGGGAGTATCAAACCGACTTCTCAAAACGATAATATTTTGTCTGCTACAACGAATGGGCCAAAGGTTTGTGTAACCAAAACAAACGAGTTGGGCCGAAAAACACAGGAACCCATCAAGTCTAACAAAGAAACGATGTCGTGCAATGTTCAATGATCATCTCCTCTACAAACAGACAAAAGAAACAGAGTCATGACGAAAGCTCGTACGGAGGAGTTACAGCTTTTAAACCAATTCTCAGCCATTATGGGTTAGAGACAATGGGATGAAGACATCTGGAGAGTTTACTTAGGTTTTACAAGTTCATGTGTTGTGTATAAATACTCTATGTAAGCCGCTGTAAACCCTTAAGAAAGAGAATGAATGAAATTTAAGAGTTCAAGGTTTAAGCTTTTCATACAAGCTATTGGCGTATCTCTTATTTTCCAATTTTTTTTTTTTACGAAGTATGAATATAATCCAGTGGCATTGGCATATTTAACCTGAATCATGTAAAATATGGGAAAATAATTAATATGAGATAAAGAGAAAGTGAAATTAAAGAAAGAGTAGTCATAAACTTGAAACAGCTTCTTTGATAAATTCTATGAATATGAGATAAAACAAAACGATGGAAAGGGAGAGAAAACTGATTAAAAAAATTGATTTGATTGAGAGTTAAATAGGATCGGAGATAAAACGGTTTGAAAACATGATATATTTCATTTTGAACATTGATTAGTAAATTTAGGATCTAAGAACAGTTTTAGACAAAATAGAAGGCAGATATAGATATCGAAGAATAATATTTTTATTTTAGAACTGTTTTTTAACAGATTTTTATTTTTATCAAAATCGATAATATTTTTATTTTAGAACTGTTTTTTAACAGATTTTTATTTTTATCAAAATATTGAAACAAAATCTATGTGGCAAATTTTTATGGATTAGGTGATTTGTGATTTATAAGATAAAGGATATCCGTCTATTTAGGCGGGTCTTATCATTTTTTTCTTATGGATAAATATTATTATAGAGGTAGCAAACCGTACATGGGCTAAAAGCCCTACAAACATTAAGATTACAGGAAACATTTTTTAAGCCCAACATAAGCTTCAAAGCATTACTTAATAGAGAATAAATGATATGTGGCTCTATCCAACTTCACATGTCAATAGCTCTAAACTGAACAGCTACACAGTGGATGAATAATCTAAAGGGTTTTGTCATCAACCTCCGCCGTCCAAGTACGATTCCGGTGAGAAAATCATCGCCGATATTAAAATCGAAGCTTGATTTTTCTGGATTTCACCGAATGAAACCAATCGAAACTCCATATAGAGAATTAACAGCTAAAGACAATCTAAATATGCAACGAAAATTTCTTTTTTTTTTCAACTTAAAACATAAATCTCTGGATTGATTCCTGTAAATCAAAAATTCAAAAGATCGACCCAGGTAATAATAATCTTTAAGACACTAATCACATAAACCGCTATTACCAACTCATAATTTATGAAATTATTGAAAGGAAAGCAAAAGTCACCGGATACACCAGAGAAGTATGGCAGAAGATAACTAGAATTCGGTTAACGCCGTTTATTAAACCCGATGTTACCGAACATGAGCCAACCATCTCCACTAAAGATCGCTGGAGATGCTAGATGATAAACCCGACTAAATGGGGAAAGATAAGCACCAAAATAACATTCGGACTGTGCATCGAAGGGAAATAAACTTTTACTATTGTCTGAATTTTTCTTTTTCCCGACAAACGTTATTCATTACTTAAAGAGAGTCATTACAATGTTGTTGCTCAAGCCAAATAGGTAGAGTATCAGTGTCAGAATAAAAGCATGCAGAAATACAACCAAATTTTAAAGAGAAAAAAGAGAGAGAAAGCATTTGTTATTAAAAAAGTGAATTTGTTTTTAAAAAAATCAACACATATTTAGGCTATTGTTTCTAGTTATGATTATCGCCAAAATTTTCTTTTGTTGGGCTTGGTTTGTTTTCAGGCCCAATAGAAATTAAAAACCATTTCAAATTTCTACTCTTTTCGTCTCACTGTCACCTTCTCCGACGGTCAGACCTCAAAAACTCATCCTCCAAATTTGATACCTCTTCCCTCACAATCTCCAACAATGGCTGACGATAAGAAGAAGCGGAACAAGAAGAAGAAGCGTAGTACTGGTAACAAGAGGAAGATGACCACTGAGCAATCAGAAGCCTTTAAGTCAATCACCGATTGGCTCATCTTAGGTTCTTCTCCATCTCTCTCCTCTTCCTCTGATGACTTTGCCGTCAACATCAATTCTGGTTCTCTAAGATGTGGAGAGAAAGTTGTGTTTGAGCTTCATTCTCATTCAAATCGCAGCGATGGGTTTCTATCACCTTCAAAGGTCGTGGAGAGGGCTTATAACAATGGGGTTAGTTTCAAATTTTATGGTTTGTGAATCAGGAGAAGATCTGAACTGGGTTTTGCTTTGCTGGTGAATTATCTTAAGATTAGCTATTGCTCTGATTAGATTGTGCATCACAACGGTAACGCCAATTCGATGATGTTTCGCCACTTAACACTAAGTTCACTTGGTAGAGTTTAACTATAAAGATTATAGCGTGGTACCTCTGTTTTAGTGGGTCAAAGTTCACTGCTTTAGTATAGTTTAACCATAAAGTTTATATCTTTGTACCTCTGTTTTAGTGGGTCAGAGTTCACTGCTTTAGGTAGAGTTTTACCATAAAGATTATAGCTTTGTACCTCTGTTTTAGTAGGTCGTCAAAGTTCACTGCTTTAGGTAGAGTATAACCATTGAGGTTATAGATTTGGTTGTTTGTGTGATTGTTTCGTCTGTACCATTATTAGGAGTAGTTCGTAGGACTGAGAGAAAGGTTTATCTTTTCCATCAATTTCGCTTTTGATATCACAATCCGGCATGGGTTTACAGTGGAGCTGTTGATGGCATGATGATATCAGGGATTTGATTGCTTCTCAATGTGATCAAAGCAGGTGAAAGTTCTTTCTTTAACGGATCATGATACTATGGCTGGTGTCCCGGAAGCAGTGGAAGCAGGACGTAGATTCGGTATCAAGATCATTCCGGGTATTGAGATCAGCACATTATTCGGTTTAAGGTATCATCTTTATATTTGTTGTGATTGCTTGATTCAAAATATTCTTACTTGTTTGTAATACTTTAACTCAGTCATGAATTTCTTTGCCGAAATCCAGAGACTCCGGGTCTGAGGAGCCAGTGCATATACTTGCGTATTATGGCACTTCCGGTCCAGCATTATATGATGAGTTGGAAGATTTCTTGGTGAAGATAAGAGATGGGCGTTTCGTTCGTGGGAGAGAAATGGTATTGAAATTGAATAAGCTAAAGATACCTTTAAAATGGGAGCATGTTACCAGGATTGCAGGCAAGGATGTTGCCCCGGGTAGGATGCATGTAGCCCGAGCGCTTCTTGAAGCAGGCTACGTGGAGAATTTGAGACAAGCTTTCACTAAATATTTACATGATGGTGGACCTGCTTATGCTACGTAAGTTCTAGTTCTTCACTAGGTTACCTGATTTTTTTGAACCTTGCGGGATTTAAGCGTTTATGATTATCTTATGCTAGTCTAGTGCTTACCTTAGGTGGGTTGTAGTGGACTTTACCTCTGTTGACAGCTCATCAACTATATTAGAGAAACTAGAGAGTAGAGATCTAACATGCTAAAAGAAAGTTTAGGGAAAATGAGTTTGGATATTGTAGGATTGGTTTTGCATATTGCTTTGGGCAGTGGTTGATAGTTAGAGACTTCTATTGCTAATCAGTTTTCTTATTTGGTGTAGTTCGTTGGTACTTGTTTAAAACCTGTCAGTATCACACTGACTTTTTTCTATGTGAATGGTTGCATAACCTTATTGCAGAGGGACTGAGCCTATGGCCGAGGAAGCAGTAAAACTTATATGCAAAACCGGTGGTGTAGCTGTGCTTGCACATCCGTGGGCGTTGAAGAATCATGTCGGTATTATTAGGAGATTGAAGGATGCTGGACTTCATGGGGTCGAGGTTTATAGGAGCGACGGCAAGTTAGAAGGTCTCTCACTCTCTCCCTCCCTCGTTCCCTCTCTATCAGTCTATCTATCTATTTGAGTTCACTGAATTTTAATGTTGATTGAACAGTGTTTAGCGAGTTGGCTGATACATACAATCTGCTAAAGCTAGGAGGATCAGATTATCATGGAAAAGGCGGACGCAATGAATCAGAATTGGGGAGTGTAAACCTTCCCGTGACGGCATTGCAGGACTTCTTGAACGTTGGACGTCCTATATGGTGTGAGGCCATTAAAGCAACCATGAGAGCATTCCTTGACCAACCATCAGATTCAAACCTCTCCAATATCTTAAGGTTCGATAAGGCAAGGATTCTGAAAGGAAATTCAGCTTGGTCCTGTGGTAAGGAGTTGATGGACCGATGTTTAGCGATTTGGTTGACCAGTGATGAGAGAAACAGCAATGACTTTGAGGCTCTCAGATTGAAGCTCTCTTTTGTACCAATCATGTCAAACGGAACATGTGTCACAGTTGGTCCTTAAATATTTAGTCTGGTCTCTTTTTATCACTCACTTCCTAACAATATGCTATTTCCACACGAATTTTAGTAATTACCAAATCCCATGGAAGATCACTTGGATATAAGAAACAAAAATATAAGAGATGCTTGTTTTCACTTTTAACAAACATAAAAGTTTTAAGTTCCAACAAAATAGTACACATATCAAGATATATAGAAGAATCAATTATGGATTTGTCGTTTTATTGGATGACATTTGTGGATTTTACTCTTTTTTGAATAGTTTATGGATTTTGCCCTTGCTACAAAAATGTGATTTAACATGCGTTTTATTCGTTATGTTTGGGTTTAGTCGGTTGTGGTTGTTCTTAGGATTTAGTATTTCGTATCAAGTACGTATTTTTACCAAAAAAAATCCTCAATACGTACATTTTTATGTTTTAAAAAATGACATCCGTAAGATTTTAGTAAAAATGGTAATTTCAAAAATGGGCTATATTAATATCTATGCTCAGATGATTGAAATATTAAGAAACTATGCATGATAAGTTAATAATTAATCCTCTCTCTTCATCGATATAATTTCTCCCAAAAATACCCCTATAAAACCAAAATAACAATAACAGGTTATAATATAGTTGCGGAAGCATTACATGCTGAAGATATACTTGAAGAATATACCCCACCGACAATAGAAACATAAAAGATTTTATCCATCATTGCTAATATTTATGGGGTTGCAAGTATATCGATTATATACGTTGGTCTATTTATGAGCACTGTATTCTCTTCCCTGCAACAACCCAAAAACTATAAGACTAAATAACTTAGCTTCCGACAACTTTAATGCAAGAGGGAGCTAAACACACAGGAAATCAAAGCTAAAAGGTAAACGTAAAAGTTATGAATTGTAACGCCCGTGAACCGGAAAATCGGTTAGGGTTTGTATTTAAATCGTCAGGTTTAATCGGTTGGGTTAATTGGAAACCCTAGAGTGTGCCTATAAAAGAAGAAAACTAGAAATTAGGACTTTAGTTAGCCACTTTTCGTTTTATAAAGGAGAAAAAGAGAAAGAAGGAAAAGAACCAGAATCGTTAGGGTTTGGGAGAAAACGTTTTCGACATATCTAATCGTTGTCAAAGGTAATGCAATTTGGTAGGGTTATTTCCAAGTCTTTTATCGCTATTATCCAGTTTACAGAATTGGTTTTGGATTAAAATTAGTTGAGTTATTCGCAGTTTCGTGAGATGCGTTTTCTCAGACACGAATTAGGTCCAGCGGGGATTGTAACTGCGATCGTAGTCTCATCTGATTTCCGATCGGCACGGGTTTTTGTGGGAAGCTTTTTGACGTCTAAGGCTAGCGATTCACCGGAGGGATTTAATAGTTAACGGTTAGTTTGTATTTTAGGGTTTCGTCTTTGAGACTGGTTGTTTCTGTTTTTTATGTCCAGTTTGCTTCAAGGTTGCTTTTAGTTGTGACTTGTTGTAGGACGTTTCTGGACTGTTTTAGACGCAAGGAGAGTCTCTCCTGGGTTTAATTGTTGTTAGAATCAATTTGTTAAGGTGAGTGCGTGACCA
>Ga0041059_1002766_pt1 | contig 12761 bp, 17 predicted proteins | sample AraColnosormetaG_FD_56232 | JGI IMG/M metagenome (GOLD analysis project Ga0041059, IMG submission 56232) | Arabidopsis roots microbial communities from North Carolina, USA - Col MF nosort | ecosystem: Host-associated > Plants > Roots > Unclassified | place: USA: North Carolina | collected... | reverse complement strand
GCTGCATTGTCTTCGTACATAATTGTTGGAGTCTTTTTCCCTGCATACATACCACAGTCTTCTTGTATATGGTGAACTATGGATCTTAGCCATACACACTCACAGCTAGCTTCATGAATTGCTAAAATCTCTGCATGATTAGAAGATGTGGCTGAAATAGTTTGCTTCATAGAGCGCCAAGAAATAGCTGTACCCCCGCATGTGAAGACATATCCTTTGCGATCTACCATTATGGGGATCAGATAAGTATCCTGCATCTGCAAAACCAATTAAATCTTCCTTGGATTGGTTAGGAAAAAACAAACCCATGTCTGTGGATGTCGGATTCACACACTCAAGTATTTATTTATTTAGTGAGAAGGATTATTCTTGAGGACAAATGTACTAGAAAATAGATTGATGACTATTGAGAAAACTATGAGCTTTGTAGGAAAATGCGTATAGTGTGTTTGCCCAAAAATGCGTGTCCCTTTACATGGCCTTTGACCCATAATTTATACCCAAAGAATACATTAAATTCCCATTTACACAAAATTATTCTATCTTAAATGTATTCGTTTCAGTTTTCGAATTATCTATTCAAACGTTCGAATTTGAATTGACTCCAGACTTCCTGGGCTTCACCTGTCGGCCCATTCGACACTTCACTCCGGGTAACTTTGACCTTGATTCTGTATCCACTTCCCAGGTCAACACCTCGCTTGTACTATCAACTCGGGGTATCCTATGGGCTTCTCTTCTTTTGGGCCTCTCTTGCTTATGTGGCAATCTTTGACTGGTCTCGAGCCCATGGTGCGGGATCCGACACCAACAATTAGCCCCCCAAGTCTTTCGAAGTGAAACTCTAATTCGGAAGACTTTAATGCTCTAAGGGGCGAAGATTGCGCCAAGTGACTTTCTGATTTCCCGCCAAAACCACGCTATTGCTTTGATTTCGGAATTACCCATAATTACTCTCGTGAAATTTGTCACAATTATGACTGCGTATCAATTATTTACTATTAAAGCGAGGAAACTCTTCCACTTCCCCCACGACTTCCAAGACGGTTCCATCATCGTCACTGGCTTGCGTAAGGTAAATTCGCTTTACTCTCTCCTTATTACTTTTCACGCTTCATTTTTCTTTTAGAGCAAAGTCCCTTTCTTCTTCCTCTCTACATTTTCTATCCTTCGAACCCTCAGTTTACTCATTCTCTCACGATGAATTCTGAAAATGAAAGGCCCGAATCCCCATCTTTCGAAAATGTGGTTCTAGTAACGACCTTTGCACCCGGCCGAACAATATCGCTGGTCCTCACTATCAATCCACATGCACTCTTCAATCCCTCAATCGATTGGGAGAGCTCTGTCGGATTCCGGCTGAGATTATGAGAGATTCGCAGATGTCGGAGCCCACTGAATCGCCGGAGGACCACCGTCCCGGGTTCTTTTGCGTCTATGAAATCTACTTCAAAGGCTGCGGACTGACCTTCCCTCTTCCTGAAGCCTTGGTTCGATACTTGGCCGCTCTCGAAATCGCCCTACCTCAGTTGACGCCCAATCTCCTCCGCACCATCTTGTGCATTATCACCATTGCGGCGGAGGCCGGTTTCGTCATTAGGGTTCCCGAATTGAATGAACTTCTCAGTGTTAGGAGTTCGTCGAAGAAAACTGGGTACTTCTCGGCGTACCCGAACGCCAATCAGAACCTCATTTCGAATCTCCTGAACAAGGATGAGAATTGGCATCATCCTTGGTTCCTGGTCAAGAAAACCCCTGCCTCGATTGGAAACCTTTCCGATATGCTTCCATCGAAGTGGTCTGCGAAACCTCGTAGAAATTAGGTCACGTACGATTTTTGCTTATCCTTGTTTCTGATTTAATCGATTTTATTGCTTTCAACTCGCAGCTTTTATCACTCTAACCCTCCCGACCGTAGAGTTCGTCGAATTTTTCAAGATCGTCATTGAAGGAGAGACCCTTTGGAATTCTTTCACTCTCGACCGGTTCGTCGAAGCCAATCACAAGCTCATGACGAATCCTCCCGGACAACTACTTCAACTTCCACCACCTCCACCTCTGCCTCACGGAACTTCTGCTAGGGCCATCGCTTCTCGTCGCAAGACTTTATCCAAGCCGATGACAGAGGCTTGTGAAGCAAACAAGTCGTTCCTTCAGTCCGCTGTTGACAAGAAGGAATATAGCAGAACTCTCCTGGTTGATGATGGTAGCGCTGAAGGTGCAAGATCTGCTGGTGCATACAGACCTACACCTCACCGTGAAGGCCATGGTAGCCGGTCACCTCGCAGAGACCAATCACCACGTCGCAACTTGCCTCGACCTGCTTCTCAGACTAGGTTAAGCAGCGAGCCGATAGCAGACCTGTATCGGAAAAAGAGGGAAAGAGCAACCCGCAGCAGTTCTTCTCCTAAAAGAGATAAGACGAGAGCTCGAACTGACCGTTCTCCTCGATTGTCTCCCCCACCTCGCTCAATTGGTCCCCCTCCTCCAGTCATCGCATCTTCTTCCAAATTTGGGAGCGAAAAGACCGGTCAGAGTGAAAATCCTCGGCGAGAAGAAGTTGAACCCCGAGATGTCAATCCTAAGGCCGTACTGGTTCCTCAAACCAAGTCACTCACACGTTAGTAATTACCATTTACTCTCTTACTTACTATATTGTTCGATTCACTGGCCTAACTTCCCATACATGAGTTTCAAATCTTCTTTATTACTTTGACAGCGATGGAAACAGAGGAAACGTCTTCCGATGCTTCAAGACTCGGCAGGACACAATCCTGCCAACCTTCGACAGGTGGCGCCCTGCAATTCGCGAGCGATTCCTTCTTCACGCTTATCACTCATCTCGGGTTAGTTTTTTTTGTAATCTTTTAACTCCATTTTTTCGCTCATATGCTAACTTACCTTTGTAACCCTTGGTTCAGGCAAACAGCGAACTCAACGACATGATTGAATACTATGAGAGGTTGTTGCTCGACAGGGAACAAGAGGTATTGGCCTGGAAAGACATGTTTTCTTCCCTCGAGTCCGAGCTCCGCTCCTCAACTGATGCAAGGCAAAAACTAGAAGATCAATTGGACAATCTTTCCTCTGAACTCATGAAGTCGAACGACGAGCTGCAGGATCAATACCAGAGGTATGACAAGATCCAGGAGGAACTCTCAAACGCTCGGGACAGACTCTCGGAATCTGAATCCAGTGCCTACGACTTGTCCAACCAGCTATCTGAATTGCAGCTCAAGTACAAGGCAATCGCCAAACTACTGGATGCTGAGTTAGCGAGGTCGGCATCGAAAGCCAGAAAGGAAGTGAAAGGTCACGGGATGGAATTGATTCAAGGGGCGATCGTTTTCATCCAAACCGAGAAAGCAAGGACGGAGCTGGAATCGGACATCAAGGAATACGAGAGCAACCTCCTCCTTCTGGATCAAACCCATGATAAAGACTCTTCCGAGAAGCAAGAAAGGTCCGAGTTGGAAGCCGATTTAGCAGAGAAGCGAAGTCTTTTGGTCGCTCTTCCTTCTTCATCATTCAACCCTCAACAGTTCGAGGAATTCTTTACCGACTCACCTCCTTTGAGCGAGTCTGGTTTAGATTGGGCCGGTAAGTTTTAAAAGCCTCAAAATTTTGAAATAAAACCACAATAAGTTACTCTTGCGTCTTTCTTGATTTGAGATAATTGTTTCAGGTCCCAGTGACCCCGTGGAACCCGAGGTGTCCGTTATCCCGGTTGAAACTCCTGAAATGGCAGCCATCCCGCCAGTAATTCCCCCATCCACAAACTCTGAAACAGTGGTCATCGAGGACGACGATGGTTCAGAATTTGGGATGCCTACCGAACAGCTCACTGCCAACGAACCGGATGAAACTGAAACGGCTGCCGCGGACCCGGTCGATCCTGAGCCAACTCAACCTGAACTCGAGGTGGCTGAAGATCCGTAGTGGCTGTGTCCACTTAATGGGGATTGTCCCTTTTTGTTAGCAAACTCGAAGTTTATTTCTGAACTATTTTAATCGGCTAAGTAGGCTTTAATTTCTTAACAAGTATTTTGCCTGAGGAGACTTTTAAACCTTTTTTAAGACAATGATCCCAAGAGGGTTTTTACTAGATTTAAGTATGGATTTGCAAAGTCCATCTTTTAAATAGCTTCTTTGTTTAACCATTTGGTCAAGTTACGAGATTTATAGGTTGATCAGGCCTATCTCTGAAAACGTGAGTTTGAACTCGTTTTAATTCCGCGAACTCCCCAACTCGGGTTTGGTCAGTTCGATTTACTGTGCTTGAGCCTTAATTGTTTTTCTTTTATTTAATGAACCGTTTGTCTTAAATGCGATGGTTGCCATTTTCTTCCTTGGAAAATAGGAAAAGCTTCAAGCCTCTAAGGCAATAATTGCCTTTTCCTCGATTCCCAAAAACGGTTTAACCCATTCAGACACGCCACAATTATTAATTTAGTGGTTTCGAGTAAAAACCCTAACCCTCTATAAATAAGAGCATAAACTGTCATTAGTGCCTCAAAATATGATCTCAGAAATTTATTTGGTAAACACTTCAAGAATGGAAAACGAAAGAGCCTCCACCGTATGCCATCTCGACCCCAGAAGTCCATTGTTTCTGTCCGGCGATGACTTTGAGCCCGCCGGCGTTCTCTTTCCTCATGCTTGCTTTCACTTTCCTTCGAATGACAAGAAAGAGGCGTACGATTTTATAGACAAGGTAAGTCTTTTACCCTCTTTCTTATCGGAAAGACTCCCACTCAAACTAAAGAACTTTGTTCTAGGTCGTCAACAAACACCGCCGCTTATGCGATGAGAGGCAACGGTTGGGCCTCAAGAGGCAAACGCTCAAGGCCCGAATTGCCCGCATCGAGAGGAAGGTAAGGGCTATGGAGAGCGATCCCTTTCAATGGGAGTGGAGGAACTTCGACTGTGTGGCGAAGATCCCGCACATGCTTCGGATGTACCTCCGTGCTCGAGGTCAAGTCCCCGGTCTCGTAAACGCTCTGATCCAAGTGATCCCGTCTGACAGCGAAGAGGGTGACGATGAAGAAGAAGACAGCAACCCTTGGAAGCGTGTGAAGAACGAGCCCGATGTGGATGTTAAGAACGAGGCATCCATCTCGAACCCCGAACCGGCGATGAAGGAACCTGTTCCTAAACCCCTTTCTTAAATGTTCCCCGAAACTTGAAACCCTTTTTTTTTATTTTTGTATGGACTTTTCTTTTGGGCTTTGGCCCGTTTTTATTTAAGGAGACTTTCCAAATTTCCTTGATTTTTAAATATTCGTCTCGGAGATACTCTTTGAATGCAGGGCGAGTAGGACGACGTGAATGCTGCCGCGAATCACTCCGGCCTTGAATGGAATCACATCTTTGAAAGTTAAGAGTCCCTCTTATAATAATATCTTTTTTGGTGCAGTTATGGCTTTTAACCTTCGATGTTCGGAGTCCATGCCAGACTTTTCCAGGGTCAGAATGATCGATGAGGACATTCCGAATGTGCCGGATAGGGGACGCTCCCCACTTCGCAACTTTAGATCCCAGATCCAAGTTCTGTGTGCACTAATCAAAGATCTTTCAAGCATAGATCAAGAAATTGCGATGGCCTTCATCAAAGCTCTCGCGGCTCAACACCAAAAACGTTCAACGGAAAAGAAGAAACTTCGAAAGAAGATCAATCAGATGCTACGGAGAATCACCGTGATATCAAGGGAGTTACACACCCTCAACTCTCACCACAGAGACTGGATCGAACTCGGAATCGCTGAATTCGCACGTATCCCGGATTGTATGATGCCCATTCTCGATCTCGCCAACCAAGGGGTCGAAGTGTTGTGCAAGACGAGAAGGATTTCCTAACCTGAAGTGTGTCCAAGATTTTGGCATCTTTTCCTCATTTTCCCTTTGAATAAATGTAACCTTGCTTCCTGCTTTGTACGTTCGCATAGTCGAACTCCTTTCCTTGATTCGTTCGTATAATCAACTATTCTTCAAAATGAATAAAACAAATTTTATTAATAGCTGAACTTGTTTTCGAGCTGCCTACGTACCCATTTCGGGATCAAGCCACACCGTAGTTCATGTACAAAAATGCGTATCATTTTTAAACATAAAATTTCTTCAAGTTCACCACGTTCCAAGGACGTTGGACTGGTCTGTCTTCCAAGTCTTTCAATCTATAAACACCATTCCGGACCACCTCGGTAACAATGTAAGGACCTTCCCAATTAATGCCAAGTTTGCCTGCTCCTTCTTCTTTCTTGTTATCGAACACACGTTTCAAAACATAATCACCCACAAAGAAAGGTCTGCTTTTGATTTTTGAATTGTAATACCGAGCTGCTGCTTATTGATAATTTTGAATTTGGATCAATCTTGCCTCTTGTTGATGGTATCTAGCGAATCGTCCAGCATCGCAGAATTCTCTTCTTCGTTTAAAGGAGCTTCTGTTCGACGAAGTCCTGGTACATTAAGCTCAGTTGGGACAACTGCCTCCATTCCGTACACCAATGAGAACGGGGTTTCTCCGGTCGAGCGCCTAGGAGTTGTGCGATATGCCCATAGAACCGGCTGAAGTTCGTCATACGAGCCTCCTTTCAAATGACTCAATCGTTTCTTAAGATTGCTTAGAATTGTCTTGTTCGCACCCTCGACCTGACCGTTCCCTTGTGGATATCGCGTTGTGGAATAACTAACTTTAATCCCCCAATCCGAGCAAAAAGCTTCGAATTCATGTGAGATAAATTGTGGTCTGTTGTCCGTAACTATCTCGTATGGGACGCCGTGCCTACATATGATATTCTTCCAAATGAAAGTTTTTACCGCCGAATCTTCGATGTTTACATATGCTTCAGCTTCAATCCACTTCGAAAAGTAATCATTTAGGACCAAGAGATACTGTACACCTCGAGTTGACCTGTGCAATGGTCCAATGATATCCATCGACCATCACATGAACGGGTATGGGGCAGAGATCGAAGAAAATAACTCTAAAGGTTGATGGATGAGAGGTGCGTGGAGTTGGCAACGTTTGCATCGCTGAGCATACTTAACACAGTCCGTGATCATAGTAGGCCAATAGTATCCCATCCTCTTAATCTTGAAAGCCATAGCCCTACCCGAGGAATGACTTCCACACAAACCTTCGTGCACTTCGCTCATAACGATCTCAACTTCGGGCCCAAAGATGTAAAGTAAATAGGGATCGCTTACACCTCGTCTATACAAAGAATCCTTCGATAGATAAAATTTCGCGCTAACGATTCTCATTTTCCTAGCCTGCCATCTATTCTTTGGGAGCTCTCTGTAACAATGTAATGTTTTATTGGCTCCCTCCAATCAGCCCCCAATCTTTAGCCGGAATTTGGTCGATTTCGTGAAATATTTGAGCTTCCTGTTCGGGATGTTCATTCGGCTCGAAGGATGTCTTCGTCAACCCATGGTTCAGCCTCTGCTTCGATAGTGTTTTTCGGGGCGAGTTCTGTTACTGGTTCAACATTTTCTTCGAGCCTATTATCTTCTTGCACAACAGGCTTAGGTACGGTTGCTCCTTTTGACTTTCGTCTTTTGACAGGTGGTACTTCGATCGCAGGTTCACCGCGATCTTGGGCTGCGGCTCGAGACCTTGTAACGACGAGTGTTTCCTTTTCTTCCTTAATGGTCCTTTCTGAAATACATTATACCGGAATGATTCTCTTGACTTCGGGATCTGATGTTGACGCTAGAGCCGCAAGTGCGTCCGCAGTTATGTTTTCTCCTCGTGGTATGCGAATGAGTTCGAACTTCTTAAAATTTTTAGCCAAGTCTTTGACCACCTCAAGATATGCCTTCATTCGTGAATCTTTGGCTTCATAGTCACCATTGAACTGGTTAACAACCAGCTGCGAATCACAATATGCGACCACTTCATCGCCTCCAACTCCTTGTGCCAACCTGAGTCCGGCAATTAACGCTTCATACTCTGCTTCATTGTTAGATGCGGTGAATAATAATCGGAATGACTGCTCAAGGATTTCCGAAGTGGGAGATTCTAACTTGATTCCCACCCCGGATCCATTTTTTGATGATGATCCAGCAACATGTAACTTCCAAGACTGATTTTCCGGCTGCTCCTGTCCTCCAAGTACCGGTAATTCTTTTAAAAAATCAGCAAGAACTTGAGCCTTCATCGCGACTCGGCTCTTGTACTCTATATCATACTCACTTAACTCCACTGCCCACTTCGCCAATCTTCCGGATTGGTTTGGGCTATGGAGAATTGTTCGAAGCGGTTAATTTGATAACACTTCGATTGGGTGGGATTGAAAATACGGACGAAGCTTCCGAGCTGAGGTTACCACTGCAAGTGCAAGCTTTTCCATCATCGTATACCTGGTCTCCGGATCTGTCATGGATTTGCTTATGTAGTAAATTGGTTTTTGCTCTCCCCAATCTTCCCAGATTAAGACTCCACTAACCGCATGGCCTGAGACCGAAACGTATAGATAGAGCTTCTCATCCGCCTCAGGTTTGGATAATACAGGTGGAGTGGACAGATACGCTTTAAGCTGTCCGAATGCTTCTTCACACTTCTCATCCTAAAGAAACTCTTTGTCGAATGCTGCAATCCGACTGGTTAACCGTTATACTTCCTTGAAATTTCTTGGAGATGGCATGTTGAGAAAAGCGTTAATTTGGTTTGGATTTGCCTCAATTCCTCTCTTTGTGACAATATAACCGAGAAATTCCCCGGACGGGACTCCAAATGTACATTTTGCTGGGTTCAGCTTCATTTGATATTGGTTAAGGATTGCGAAACACTCTTCTAGATGCTTAACATGGTCTTCCTTTTTCAATGATTTGACTAGCATATCATCGATGTAGACTTCCATTGTTTTCCCGAGATGCTCGTTGAACATCTTGTTAAACAGCCGTTGATAGGTCGCTCCCGCGTTCTTCAACCAGAATGGCATAACTTTGTAACAATAGATGCCCCTATCCGTGATAAATAAAGTTTTCTCTTGATCTTCTGGATTCATCATGATTTGGTTGTATCCCGAAAAGGCATCCATAAAGGATAGCAATTCGTTTCCGGCAAGTTGATTCCACGAGACGATCTATATATGGGAGTGAGAAACTATCTTTTAGACAAGCTTTGTTGAGATCTGTGAAGTCGATGCACACCCTATCCTTTCCATTCTTCTTTTTGACCACAACGGTGTTTGCCACCCAATCCGGGTTTTGCACCTCCCTTATAGATCCTATTTTTAAGAGTTTAACCACTTTGTCGTTTACTGCTTTTGCTCCCTCCACTCCGAATTTTCTTCTTTTCTGCTTTATTGGTTTGAAGCTCGGGTCCACATTCAACTCGTGACAAATTATATTCGAATCTATGCCGGGCATATCTGCTGCTGACCAAGCAAATGATTTCTTGTTTCTTTTTAACAGCTCGATTAAAGCTCCCTTTATTTCGCCTGACAAAGTAGCTCCAATCCAAACTTTCTGATCCGGTTTGTCTGCTTCTAGAATTACTCAGACCACGACATCGTCCACCTTTTGCCCGCTAGGAAAGCTCGGGACTACTTCTTTCTTTGCGGGCTTCGTTAATTGCTATTGGATTTTCAATCGGTGGCTAGCTAAATAACAAGTTCTCGAAGCTTCTTGGTCTCCCCGAATTGTTTCCACTCCGTTTGGAGTTGGGAATTTGAGGCATTGATGATCCGTAGAGGGGACAGCTTTCATTAGGTAGATCCACGAAGTTCTGAGGATGATGTTATAAGCTGCTGGTTTATCAAAAACGACAAAATCTACAATCTTCGACATCTTTCCCGCCAAAACTGGTAGTTTGATTGTTCCGAGAGACATTGCTGACTCACTTGTAAAAGCTACTAAGGGAGATGGCGGTCCTACCACATCGGCCCTGCTTATCCCCATCCTTTCCAAAGTGCTAAGAAAAATTAGATCTACCGAGCTGCCGGTATCGACGAGGATTCTTGAAACCTCGAAGTTAGCCACATCCAACGTAATTACTAGAGCGTCATCGTGAGGTCTTTCGAGGTGCTGTGTCTCCTTTTCCTTGAATGATATTGAAGCGCCTTGAAAATCTACTTCTTCACTTAAACTTGACTTTAGAAGAACATTCCGTCTATGCTTTTTGATTGCGCTGATGGAATCACGGCAAAGTTTAGATCCTCCAAGAATTACGTTGATTTTATCTTTTGAACTTCTTGGTTCTTCTTCGCCAGCCGGTCTTGGTCTCTTAGAGTTTTGAGCTTCTGAGTTATCTCTCGACTCATGATATTGCTTGACGAAGTTCTCCATATTTAATTTTGAAAGATCTCCGCTTGCCCATAATTCTGCGAGATGCCTTTTAAAAACACTGCAGTCTTTGGTCAGATGCCCGGTGACTTTTTGTATATCACAATACAAGCTCTCATCCCGAACCCAGGTATTTGACCTTCCTTTCCCCTGAAATTACTTTTCAACGTTATTATTGAATGGTTGTGAACCAAACTTCCTTGGTCCTTGATTCTCCCGAGGTTCGAACTTCTTGGGTGAAAAAGTAGCTGCTGGTTTCGCTTGCTTATTTCTCTTTGCGAAACTTTCTTTTTCATCTTCGACTTCCATCCAATTATTCGCTCAGAATAATGCATCTTGAATAGTATCAGGTTTGTGAAGTATCAAATCTTCTTTGAATCTCGAATCATGCCATAATCCTTTTCGCAAAGCCGCTAGAGCCGACTGTTGTGAGATCCTCGGGAGCGTTGAAAGTACGTTCTTAAATTTAGCGATGAAAGCCCGAAGTGTCTCATTCGGCCCTTGAGATAAATTCCAGAGATCGGTATCCAAAATGCTCTTATCCAGAAGAATTGAGTATTGTTTTAAAATACTGTCGATAGTTCGTTGAAGTTGTAGATCGATCCTGGTTCCAACTGAGTGAACCACATCAGGGCTTGTCCACACAGATTTTCACAGAAAAGCTTGCAGTATCCTGCGTCTTCATCGGCTTCGTTCAAATCAACTCGCCCAGCGGCTATTAGAAAAGCGGCGAGATAGCCTTTCGGGTCTTCCAAACCGTTGTACGGTTCTAAGTTGAGTCTTCGAGAATCCCTGATTCTCAAGCTTGCAATTTGCGGGGTGAAAGGTGTTCGCCTAGCTTCTTAGATGACCCGGTTGATATCCGGCTCCGAGCATGTTGCTTGATAGAATTTTGACCTCATTTCTTTCAATTCCCGGCTTACTTCTTTCATGGTTTCGAACTGGTCGAAGTTTTATTGCTCGTGTTGATCGACGAACTGGTTGTCGTCTTCGAGGTGCGTTTCTCCATCTTCCGGTTGGTTATCCGCGTTTGTACCATCTGGGGTCGTTTGATCACTCGTTGCATTTCGCAGAAGGGAGTTTGGTGATCCGAAGATAGTTCTCCGAACTCTAGTAGAATTGCCTGCATTCAAAGAACGGACACGAGACTGAATAGTACTAACATTTTGGCTGAGTGATACATGGGTTGTTTGCAGTGTTTCGACGGTTTTTTTCACATTCGAAAACTTCTGCGCCATATCGGCCATAGTTTGTTGCATGGTCTTGAGGGTTTCGGCTAATGAAGCCTTGGTAGCATATTCTCCAGACATTACGGCTCACTTCGGAAATGTAATATATAGAAAAAATCTGACGACTCAAGAATCCTCCGTCCCCACAGACGGCGCCAAAATATGGATGTCGGATTCACACACTCAAGTATTTATTTATTTAGTGAGAAGGATTATTCTTGAGGACAAATGTACTAGAAAATAGATTGATGACTATCGAGAAAACTATGAGCTTTGTAGGAAAATGCCTATAGTGTGTTTGCCCAAAAATGCGTGTCCCTTTACATGGTCTTTGACCCATAATTTATACCCAAAGAATACATTAAATTCCCATTTACACAAAATTATTCTATCTTAAATATATCCGTTTCAGTCTTTGAATTATCTATTCAAACGTCGAATTTGAATTGACTCCGAACTTCTTGGGCTTCAACTGTCGGCCCATTCGACACTTCACTCCGGGTAACTTTGACCTTGATTCCGTATCCACTTCGCAGGTCAAACCTCGCTTGTGCTATCAACTCGGGGTATCCTATGGGCTTCTCTTCTTTTGGGCCTCTCCTGCTTATGTGGCAATCTTTGACCGGTCCCAAGTCCATGGTGCGGGATCCGACACCAACACCAGTGATCTTTCGCTCCACAACGGTAACAGATATTCGCATACGGTATTTTCACTTGTTTGTTACCATCTTTGTTTTCCCACTTCTTGTGAGAGTTTGAGTTCTTAAAGTGAACTCCATTGCCTCGTCCTCCAGTGTATCCACGCCCACGACCACGACCGCGACCACGACCACGACCATGACCACGGCCACAACCATGGTTGTAACCACTTTCTTGACCATAGGATGTCACATTCGCTTCAGGGAATGGAGCAGAACCTGATGGGCGTAGTCCATGGTTTTTCAAAAGCAACTCATTGTTTTTCTCACCTACAAAGAGACAAGAAATAAGTTGGGAATACTTTACGAATCTCTTTTCACGGTACTGTGTCTGGAGGACAATATTTTTAGCATGAAAAGTAGAGAATGTTTTCTCCAACTTATCTGCATCCGTGATTTTCTCTCCACATAACTCCAATTTGGATGTTATTTTGAACAAAGCTGAGTTGTACTCACTTACAGACTTATAGTCCTGGAGTCTCAGATGAGTCCAATCATATCGGGCCTTAGGTAAGATCACTGTCTTTTGATGATCATACCT
>Ga0041059_1002765_pt1 | contig 12761 bp, 9 predicted proteins | sample AraColnosormetaG_FD_56232 | JGI IMG/M metagenome (GOLD analysis project Ga0041059, IMG submission 56232) | Arabidopsis roots microbial communities from North Carolina, USA - Col MF nosort | ecosystem: Host-associated > Plants > Roots > Unclassified | place: USA: North Carolina | collected 2013-09-02 | reverse complement strand
TTTGTTTTTTTTTTTTTTTTTCGTAAATTATATATATGAAAGTTGGCCAACTCTCTTCATATGATAGACACATCATCACTTTAGCATTTGACATGTGTTTATTAAATAATTAATGTAATCTCTTCAATTTCAAATCTATAGTTTAATGATATATTTATATTTAATTTTACATATTATTTTATTATACATATTTAATTGTACTTTTACTAAATTTATTTTAATATCACATGATTTTTTAATAAAATCATTTTAATAGTTTTCTCATACTCGAAGATTTTTATGGTAATCCAAACTCAAAGTATGAGTATATTACTTAATAATTTAACTAAGTTATTCTCTTAAATTGATGTTTATATTCTCTTAAATTGATGTTTATATTCTCTTAAATTGATATTTATATAATAAATAACTGAGGGTGAAGAATATGTAAGGAGCTCCATCATTAAATTCTTAGGTTTATAGAATCCAACACTACCCTCTGTTAAATTGGTTTAAGATAAACATTGTTTAGAAATTATGTGTATGATGCATTGTTGAGAATGTGGTTAGAAAAAAATATTTTAATACTAAATGTAATTGCTTATTGCATGAGTAAATGATAAGATAAATAAAAATTATATTTAAATTAAACAATACAAAAACATCCGAAAAAACCGTGGTGTAGCGCGGATGATCACCTAATATTTCATAAAAATGAAAACATGATAGGTTTACAATCGATGATTTTCAACCTAAGCTAATGGTTCCATGGCAAAAAAAATAAAAACATGGAAGCATAAAAATAACCACATACATAGTGACATATACCAAGATAAAATGATATTAAAATTTTATTGATTTAGAAATTATGAGAAGGTGTGCACTAAATAAAATACAACAATGTTGATGCTAACGAAGATACACGATTGCTAATTATTGGAAATATCGAAACCATACGTTATAGACTCCATACCCATAACTAAATTAACCAAAACATATATAGTTACCAACTTCTCACTGTCCTCTACTTATTTTGCAACTTTTCCTTTTTTTATTACGACTATAATACAGTATGTGGGTATTGGGTATAACCTAAAAACAAAATATTTGCAATTTGGTCAAAAATTTGCAATTTCTTTTAAGAATAATAAAATGATGCAAATGATGTTTATTTGTCCTATTTTTGGATCCAAGGCAGGTATTTATGAATGGTCTACTGAACAAAAGTAATATCTGATGGAGAGCGGAAGCTAAATAACGGACGAAAACACAAAATCTCTATGAGAACTCGGATTAACGAACGGATTTTGTTTAGAACGCCGAAACTTGATGAAGAAGCAATAGAGATAAGGTCGAGATCGATAACGATATCGATGAGGTTTTGCAAATCCTCCTTGCAGGGCTTGAACACAAGCTTTTAGGGTTGAGAGTCCTCCTCTCTAGGCTTTAGACAAGCTCTCTTAAAACTCGTTTATTCAATAATCAAAAACTAATTACAATAATGAATTACATCTCTTAAAATAAGAGAAAAAGAATGGAAACCCTAGCCTAAAGAATAAGCAAACTAATATCAAATATTCAAAGCCCAAATATACATTAATTAAGTCCATATGAAACTAAACCCAAAAGTAAAGCAATAAACAATCTCCTCGGACGTGATGAATACCGGAGGAGCATTTGTCTTCAAGATACGCTGCATCAATATCAGAACAAGGTAAAAAAAGTTTTGGAAGTGTTTGAATTATAATGTTCAATAACAGATATTTACCCCCAAAAAAAAGAATAAGAACAGAAAAAAAAGACTATGTAAAATTTTTTTTTTTACATCTTTGTATCGACAAGACCCGATCAATACTCAATCCCTACTATGCGGGATTGCGGGATAACGCAACTTAGTGAAATCGAATTCCGGTGGAGAAGGCGGAATCAAATGGTTAAGTCCATTTGACTAAAAGCACATCCTCGTATGTAAGATATCTAGAGAATTCAAATTGGTAAATAAAAAACCACTTAATTTTGATAATTATATAGGCTTGTATTGGGTATAATTGAATATCTCTCTCTATATAATAAAAGTTAGTAACACAGAAAACAGAAAAGAATATTTATTTATATAATATATATATATATATATATATGAATATACGATATAATGATTATATAGAAGTCTTGAATATTAAAAAGAGTGTGGTTCATCGTAAGCCGGTGTGGAGGTAGACAAGCACAAAGCACGCAAATTTATGAATTACAATTTACGTAATGTTGTTTTCTTGTTTACAAATACCAATTTTTAACGGACCACAATTCAGTCTCCATCCTTCGATGTTTAGAGATTTTTAGACGCAACAAAAAAAAATTGATCAAACTTTAAATCTCTTAAATTATAAATCAAAGTTTAGAATAAAACGGATCTCTTAGATTTTGGAAATTTAAGAGAGATGAATTATGTATTGTTTATAAAGTTCATTTTGTCAGAGAAAAAAAGGTAACTAATTTCAGCTTATTCTTCTTCTATGTTGTCCGTACAATATAAAGTTCATTTTTTTAGTACCGAGGACTCTTTGTGAAAAACGAAGGATTATGAGATATCTAGTAGTTTAACAAAACATAAATAGAAATTAGGGCATTGAGATTAACAAATTACTTTCCACAAAATAGAGAAACATGTGCAAACTCGAGCATCTATGCAGACTAGTCTCCCTTTGTTTTATCAATTTGCGAGAATACTTGAATATAACTTTTTAAAAAATCATGGGAAGAAAAGAATTGTTGTTGACATAGTTTGAGTCTTTTGATCTCCTAGGTCTTAACATTTATTACCTTATAAATTATTTGAACAATACATATGGTGTATAGAGCAGTAGAAATACAACTTTAAAAAATATAATTTTAACTTTGTATACTGATACAAGTTTAATCAATAAAAGTTCGACTATTCCAAAGGTTATAAAATTAGTGAAAATCTAATAGTTATATTCGCATCATATTCACTACTCAAATTTTGTTTATATTAGGTTCGGACTGGACTATCTACGTTTATTCTCGTTGTGAGCTATACTCATTCTACTATTACCATTTCGAACCCATAAACAGATCATTGTTTGGTTGTTTTTTGCTAAAGGTCCATAAATAGATTCTACACAAATCTCTTAAAATTCCACTTTTAATACATTTCCCTACTTGTTAGAAAGTATTCACAAATCACAACTTCATTTATATTTTACGACTTTAGGCTTGACGAAAGTACAAACTGAAAAAATAAAAACACGATATACCATATAAGAAACAGTTGTGGGCTAGTGGTAAGGAAAAATTGGGGAAAGCTTTGAAGAAACTAACTCAAGTTCAAATTCATCTTAAAAACAAAAGTTATATATATGTGAGAAATCTGGATTTGGGCCAAAAAGTTTACATTGTAGTAGGTAATATCTAATCTGGCTACCCCTGATACTAGTCAGAAAACATTTCAAACTCGAAATAGACAATGTGGTGACCTTTCGGAAAAAAATTTACTCTGAAACACTTTAATGCGTTTTTATACCGGATCAGTCGATGAGATTTATTAAAAAAAACATATAGATATAAGATATACATGTGTATGTCACAATATAAATATATTTCGAGTTATTTGAATATGGACGTTATGGCAGGAATCGTAAATATTTACAAGTACAACTTTTCATCGTAAGAATTCATACATTACACGTTAACAGAGACACATGGTCAAAGACTAATTATAGATACACGAACTTAAAACATATGGCCACTAATCTCCTATATATAGACGCATCTCTTGCTTTTAATAATTCTACCTCCTGCTTAAATTGTAAGAAAATATTATCAGAAAAATAAAGGAAGATATCAAGTTTTGAAGGAGAATATAAAAGAGTCATGACTACTTTGTCAAAGATTCTATGTGTGTTGATCATTCTTCTTTTATGTTTCTCCTTTCGCTATTCACTTCATGGTTTGTGTGTTTCTCTCTCCTCACAGTATCTTCTTTTGCATCTAAAAGAGCAAAATCATAAAGCCTATATAGTCTCTAACTTTTATTTTACTTTTAGTTGCATGCATAATTATACATACACATGCATGCATGACAATTATTGTCTTACTAGAATCACTACTCAAGTGTAGATAAATAATAACCTAATTGTTTGTTCTATGGTTTTAGAAGATGGGAATCAACAGTCAAGCCGTGACTTCGTTTCAACTGCTAAGGTATATATATATAATACAAATCTCTGTTGAAAATCGGTAACTTGAGAAACAACATAATTGTAAATAGTTTCACGTCAAAATTTCATGTTTTTCTTATGATTTTATCAATCACGTATATTCAATTCCTGAACTCTTAAATGTTTACTATATCTCGAGTTACCAAAGGAAATTTTTGTGATGTTTTTTATTCATATAAGCAAACAAGTTATTCGCCAAAACCGTTGGTAATTGTTAAAGCAGGCGATTAAATATGGTGATGTGATGAAAAAGATGATACGAGGACGAAAACTGATGATGGCAAGTGGCGAAAAAGAAGAAGCTGAAACGAAGATGAAGAGAGGAAATAGAGAGACAGAGAGAAACTCAAGCAAAAGTGTTGAAGAAGATGGACTTGTAGCTTACACTGCTGATTATTGGAGAGCTAAGCATCATCCTCCCAAGAACAACTAATATAAAATAATAATAAGCATGCCAGCTTCTACATATGAATATCTCTATAGATATATAACCTTATAATATTAAGTGAAATATGTTTGTTATATGGTGTGTTTAATTAATATGCTTTTGAAGTTTTGTTTACGTTGTAACGGCTTGTTTAATGGTTTACATGTAAACCAAAATTTTGAACCTTTGAAGCTTTCTTTAATATATATATATGTTATGTATATGATTCAGTGTTTGAAAAAAGGGTTTACGCGGGCCTTTAGGCCCCGACTAGGCGCTAGGCATTCATGCGACGCCTGGACAACCGTCTAACCTGCTTAAAATTGTATATACTATACCTTGTTTAGTGTATTTTTCTAGTTTTTAACTAAGTTTATATTTATATAAATAATTATAAATGTTCATATAATTAATGTTTGATATAGTTAAATGAATATATATTTTGTCTAATTTGTTTTTATGATTTAACATATTTACTATTTTTATAGATATTTTCTATAATATTTATGTATAAAATCATATTTATAGTATTTATATTATAAACGCACTAACCGCCTAAAATCGCTTAGGCCCCGATTAAGCGTTTTAGGCGCTAGGCATTGGGTCATTGCCGCTTATCGCCTAGCGCTCTCTTTAACATTGATATGATCTATGACTTCTCTTTTTTGAAACGAATTATTATTCTTAAATTAAGAAGAAGAAAAAAAAACTGTTTGAGTAATATAAAAACAAGAAATAGGTAAAATAACTGTTTTTGGTAAAACAAGAAATAATTTAAAGCTTTATTTTTTCATAATAATTGTATTTTTAAGAAATGTATGCGAAAGTGAATAGGATCCAGCCAAATAAGCCTCTCCACTTAAATTCGCGTAACCGAGTTTTTTTTTTTTCTCACTATAGAGTTTTGAGTTTCGACTGCTTGAGTGACCTATTTATAGAACATTGATATTCAAAAAGCAATCACGTTGAATTCAATATTCAAAAAACGGCAAGACTTGGTAGAAAAGTGTTCAAAAGAAGTCATGCGGAAAGAAATAAACAACAACTAAATTGGTGTTAAATTTAAATCACACGACATGGCAAATAGTTCTCTCGTCGAAACACGCAATGGAGTACATGAAATTCGCCAACTGAGTCGGATGACGCGGATCAAAGAAAATATGAGTAGAATCTGGTGCTTTACACGTTTTTGACCTGCGCTTGCAACTTGAAGTTAAACTTCCATCATAATCTAAAGGACAACACGGGCCTGTCGTGTTCAATAGATTCGAACTATATCGATTGGTCGAAGGTCCTCTTAGTCCCAACATGAACTTGAAGTAATCAGAGTATAAAAAAGAAGTGTTGTTTAATTTTTTCTTCATAACAGGCAGGCTTCTTCTAAGCTTTTCGTTGTAAATGCTTATAGCAAGGTTTATACGTTCGTCGGCTTCCTCGTGGTACCGTCTTAGCTACTATATTTGGGTAACAACCTAATGGTTTAATGTTGTTGATGAAGAACTTTCTTGCTCCTAACTTATGCAATTTCTACAACAAAAAATCAAAGTCTTTAGTAGGATGTATCTTGATTAACATTATTACACGTAAGTAAATAATTTGTGAATACCCTTTTACCTCTATTTTTTTCAAGAACTTATGAAGAAGTTCGTCTGCGAAATCATTCGCATCGGTTAACCTAGTATAGAAGAATGCATAGTCGTTAACCCCAATCACGGTCATGAACAACGAGTGAGCCAAGTGTTCTCTCAACTCATATGGCGTTTTGAAATTCGTCTTCAAATGCTTTTCAATGGTTTCCTCGAACAAATCGACTTGTTTGCTCAACGATAGACATTTTCCCTGTTCATAAAAAGTATCAAATAAAGATCTTCTTCTTATTTGTTTCTATTTTTTAGAATAGCTAGTGAAACTTACCGCTATCTTTCCTGTGAGACGACGAATCCCACAGCCAGCAGAAGCATAGTTCATACCAGTTGAGATAGTGTCCTTCCGGTCATCAGATAATCCCAAATAAGCAGGAACCAAAGGAAGCTTATAATAAATAGCTGAAATAAAAAAAAACATACATGACAACGTTTAAAACTAATCAATAGTTTAGACTTTCAATAGTTTTAAATTATGGATATAAAATCACACGGCCTAGACCATATGTCCCTCCTTAAAGAACAATTAGAAATACAAAACGTTACTCTTACCAATGTAATCAGCAATTGTTTTGCCATTACTAAAACGTCCGGTAGCTTTGCCTCCTTCAAAGTCAGAACCATAAGGTGGATAATTCGCTCTAATCATCGTCGGAAGATGGTTATTGTTTCCTGGATCAACCAGTGAATCTCCAATAACATAAAAAGCCGGAAAGTTCCCGCCAAAAAGCACGGCTTCTTCTTTTGATGGCTTCGATGAGTATATCGTGGAGACATTGAGAAAAGAGAGGAGGATCAAAAGAAGGTATGACTCTAGAGACGAAGGCAAACCCATTTCTTTATATTTTTTTTTCCACCGGTTTAAGAGCAAAGAGTTCAAAAGAAATAAACCCTGCGAAAAAAAATCATGATGGCGAAAAGTTAATTATAATCATTTTTTTTTTTAATATAAAGTTAAATTATATTCAGAAAAAAAAATATAAACTTTTTTTACAACTTGTGCTTCGGTAATTGAAAAGAAAATTAAAAACTTTGAAAAATTTAAGAGAAAGTTTAAAACAAAATTATGCATCGAAGATAACTAGCTCCAACACTGAATCCAAAGTTGGTTATTATAATTGATTTACAAAATAACAAACAGTCAAACACACTAAAAATAAAAATACACCATGCAAAAGCCTAGAATTAGTTATTCTTTAAACGAATCTACGTAAGGATATTGAAATTCTAATTCCCACGTACTTCTATCAAATATTGTTAAGCTTTTAATCCTAAAATATATAATCTTATGGCAATCTATGAAATACACCAAAATATATAGTAGTGTTACCTTATCGCATGAGACAGTCTAAGACAAAATCACTTGTGTTTGAATTTGGAGCTGCGTAAGGAAATGAGAGCACTAGATAAGTATAAAGTGTCAGTAAAAGAACTATGATAAAAGAACACTTAGATGAAAGAACAAGGAAGTTACCAATGGAACAGAGGAAGACAATGAATAGAAGTGAAAGCAAAGGTAAAAAAGCCAAATCTTTAAATAAAGAAATATGGAGAAGATCAAAGCTATTTATAGCATTAAATAATTAGTGTGGAATGACAGAGTTTATACCACATACTTTGGATCTTGATAGAACCCGGAGCCGAATAGTTAGTGTGTCTGAAGATTTCAACAACTCTTGTTTTGGATACGAAACAACTAGTGAATGATTAAGTTAACAAATAACACATACCTTGGATATGTTCCTTCATATATAGAACTAGGAGCCAAATTTACAATCCAAGTAGATAAATAACAAAGGAGAGAATATAGCGTTAGACACAGAGGTAACATATCTTTTTTTGTCTGGTATCAATTGCCAATTTTCTAATTTTTGGTTTGACTAAAATTTATGGTCTGGTTTTCTATTTCTTTCCGATTTATCCAAATGTGAACGTTGGAGGCACCATGAAAATGGTCGGTTTGAGGCATATAATAGCCTATTAATTGGTGTATTAGTCTGGAAATCGAAAAAGTTTGTGCAGTTTAAAGATAATCAAAAGTATTTGATATATGCACCACCTTGGGGTACAAATTGCAAATTTATGGGTGATATTAATATATACTCATCAAGTTTCATGTTTAACATACTTAATATAACCATATTTAAATATAACATACAAATATATAATCAAGTCGCGTTAATTTTAATATAACCAAAAATAATTTAGGATAACCAAATATAATTCATATTAATAAAAACGGTTTATGAAAGAAAATTTCTGGGTCAAAATACTTGTTTCATTCATCATAATATAAGAAGAACCAGAACTACCACAAATGCAAGGGTTATAAGGCTAGGAACAAGGCAGAAACAACATAAGAACAAGGGACAAGCAAAAGCTACAAAAGGATAGCTAGAAGAAATCGAGAAAGGATCCATGAAAGCTTGGAAGCCAACTCTAAGAAGCTAATTGGCACAAGTGATAACACGGTTTGTCGACACATCATCCACGGGTAAAGCGGTAGACGATACAATAGTCATAGTCAATAGATTAAGTGACGTTGATGAGGTTCCATGGCCGAGATACTCGCTGGCACGAGAAGAGCTACTTGAATTTGCTCATCAACAAGGAGAAGGGTGACTACGGAACTATAGTCGGATGTGGTTGGAGAGAATGAAAGAGAAAGTTTCGGTAACCACTGCTCTTTGAAGACGGGTCATAATGCCGTTATTCCTCAATCGAAGAGTTTCATGAATATCCTTAAAGATGTAGGTTACCACATAATGGAGCTTCGTAATGATGGGAAGGGTGATCAAACCTGCGTGGGTAACAAGGTTGATTGCACGGTCTCCACCTTATGTGGGCTGGACTAAACTTAATACGGACAGTGTTTCTAAGGGTAATCCATGACTTGCATCGGCGGGAGGAGTGCTACGAGATGGGGACGGGAATTTGCGAGGAGGCTTTGCATTGAACATAGAGTTTGTTTTGCTGATTTTATTAGAAGACATTAACGGGTATGCGTATCCTCGTAATATTTTTGTGTAATTTTTAATTGTTTTTATTTGGGTAAACGACTTGTGTCTCCCTACAAAGTTTCATATAACACCATAACTACACAGAATTCGAACCTCTATCTCAGTCTCCACAAAATGGAAGTTAAAGTCCAATTTCTCCCTAAATCGAAAGTTCGAATCCTAGGTCCCCATAAATTTGAGTTTCACGGTTTATCTTTGATTTACTGTGCCAAACCCATGTCAAACCAAAACCCAATAGACTAAACCGAATTAAAACCTGATTATCACAACCCAAAATAAATACAATGTTATTATTTAATATTAATAATATAATCTAATTTAAATAATTATTTAAAAACGATGAAAAGAATTAAAAATAAATATACATCTCCTTCGTCTTCTTCCTTCCTCCCTCTTATAATCGAATGATCATCTCTTGTGTCCCTTTTGTGGGACAACTAATCTGCAAAACCACTTTAGAGTCTTCATATCCCCTTTGTGTTAAGGAATTGTGTTAAGACGAATTTACCCCTGTATTTCTAAACATTTTGAAAAAAAAAAACGGAAAAAGAAAAAGAAAAAGCTCGAGCTCGTTCTTCTTCGGGCTTCTTCCTCCGGCGAGCCGCATTGTCGTTTTTCTCCTCCTGCAAGCTGCATCAATCTACTAAGTCCAGGTATGGAGAGAGCTTCAAAAGCTTTGAATTACATATTTTGAGGATTTTGAGATTCAATCCAATTAGATTTGGGTTATTGTGTTTTAGCACCTACATTAGAAGTTTAAGTATAGATTTAGGCTTCATTTGGTCTGTTAATGGGTAAGCAATTGATTTCACATGCTGATTCATACTAAATTGAACTCAAATCGAATATTTGTTCTTGTCGCGAAAATAATACTGGTCGNACTANCTATAGTAGTACCGTNATTTATATAGATANTATGTTTTAATAGCACCANTATTACTTAGACACGTAGTATTTCATATATGTAATAGTATTACTCACACATGTAATATTTCAGAATTAGTANTAGTATTACTGAAAATGTACTAGAATCGNTAATACTAGTAATATTGACTGAGTATGTGTATTGTTTTGGCAGGTTACAATGAAAGAGAACGTGATCATATATTTTAAATTCCAAGGTCGCATGTATAATGTGATGATGAAGACATTAGGGGAGAAGATTACTCTCTCAATGTTAGAAGATAGGATAATGACGAAGCTTGGATTAGATGCAAATAAGGTAAAATTGCATATGAGGTACAATCCACGGTTGTTCGGAGTAGAGGAAGAAATGAACGTTTGTGATGATGAGGATGTCTTTGTTTATGTAACATCCGCAAAAAATAACCGGAGAAGTGTTTTGGTTGTGGAGGAGATCTCTAAACCGCCCGAGCCGGAGCAATTGCCCGAGCAATTGTCTAGAGTTGGTAAAAGTTCTGTTGGTAAGAACTATACGGAGTTGAATTCAGAGGAGGATGAAATGAGAGTGGATGATGGTGCACTCATCGTCTTATTAGAAGAGGAACAAGGAACTCAACATCAACTTGAGGCAATAGTGGAGGATCACGGGACTCAAGAAGATGAAACACGCTATGATGAGTCTATGGATAATTCTGATAGGGGGGAACAGTATGTTGAGTCGCCACCTGCTGTAGAACCGGGTATGTTTAAAAAAGAATGGGAAGACGGAATTGGGTTGACCTTACGTCAAGAATTTCCAAACAAGGCGGCATTGCACGAGGTGGTGGATAGAGCTGCATTTGCTAACAGTTTTGGTTATGTGATTAAGAAGTCGGATAAGGAGCGCTATGTCCTAAAGTGTGCCAAAGAGAGCTGTTCTTGGCGTTTACGAGCGTCCAATATCAGTAATACTGATATATTCTCGATTAGAAGGTACAATAAGATGCATAGTTGCACTCGGCTAAGTAAAGGTAGTAGTAGGCTCAGGAAAAGAAAANGCAACCCACAATTAGTCGCAGCTCTCCTTCATGATCATTTTCCGGGANAGTTGGAAACTCCGGTTCCAAGAATTATCATGGAGCTAGTTCAGACGAANTTAGGTGTGAAAGTATCATACTCGACAGCGCTAAGGGGGAAATATCATGCGATTTATGATTTAAAAGGTANCCCGGAAGAAAGCTACAAGGATATCAATTGTTATTTATACATGTTGAAGAAGGTAAATGATGGTACAGTTACTTATCTGAAATTGGATGAGAATGATAAATTTCAGTACGTATTCGTAGCTTTGGGAGCTAGCATTGAAGGTTTTAGAGTGATGAGGAAAGTTTTAATTGTGGATGCAACACATTTGAAGAACGGCTATGGCGGAGTGCTAGTGTTTGCGTCGGCTCAAGATCCTAACCGTCACCATTACATCATAGCGTTTGCCGTACTCGACGGTGAGAATGATGCTAGTTGGGAGTGGTTTTTCGAGAAGCTAAAAACGGTTGTACCCGATACTTCAGAATTGGTTTTCATGACGGACAGAAATGCAAGCCTCATAAAGGCCATACGGAACGTGTATACCGCGGCTCATCACGGGTATTGTATTTGGCATTTGTCCCAAAATGTGAAAGGTCATGTTACTCACACCAACCGAGATGTACTCGCATGGAAGTTTCAGGAGTTAAGTCGGGTCTACGTCGTGGCGGACTTCAACCGAGCGTATGACGGGTTTAAGTTGAGATATCCTAAGGCGACCAAGTATTTGGAGGATACAACCGTGAAAGAAAAATGGGCAAGGTGTTGTTTTCCCGGAGAAAGATACAACTTAGACACAAGCAATTGTGTGGAATCTTTGAACAATGTGTTTAAAAACGCAAGGAAATACTCGTTAATACCAATGCTTGATGCGATCATCAAAAAAATCTCCGGTGGTTTAATGAACATCGGATGGAAGCCGCGTCTGGATCCTTAGAAAATAAGATGGTGCCTTTGGTCGAGAATTATTTGCATGATTTGTGGGTTTTTGCCGAGAAGCTGAAAGTGGTGGAGCTAAACTCATTCGAGCGTGAATATGTAGTCACATGCGACAAAGGAATAGATTATACGGTGAGCTTGCTTTTGAAAACTTGNAGTTGCAAGGTTTTCGATATCCAAAAATATCCTTGTATTCATGCATTAGCCGCTTTCATTAACATTATGGATGATGAAGATCGGAGAAGAGGTTTGGAGTTACATGATTTGGTTACAAAATATTATTGGGCGGAGTTGTGGGCATTGGCCTATTATAGGACTATTTATCTTGTTCCGGATAGGTCGCAGTGGGAAGTACCAGATGAAGTAAAGGCGTTGAAGATAGTTCCGCTGTCTAAAAAACCGAAGAAAGGAAGGAAAAAAATGCTAAGGTTTCCATCAACCGGGGAAAAGCGGCCAAAACGACAAAGGACGCAAAACAAAAGGCGTCCAAGGCAATCGTGTCAATGGTTATTATTTGGGAATACGCCTATCTGAGTTTTTTACTTTGTTT
>Ga0041059_1002764_pt1 | contig 12763 bp, 11 predicted proteins | sample AraColnosormetaG_FD_56232 | JGI IMG/M metagenome (GOLD analysis project Ga0041059, IMG submission 56232) | Arabidopsis roots microbial communities from North Carolina, USA - Col MF nosort | ecosystem: Host-associated > Plants > Roots > Unclassified | place: USA: North Carolina | collected... | reverse complement strand
AAATATTATAACTATTTTTAAATAATTTTTTTTTTTTTTGTAGTGTACATTTTAAGAAAATTGTAACAAAGTTTTTGTGGTTTATGAAAGAGCTAGCGTGCTGCCATAAGATGACATATCAAAAATTGTACACGAACACTGTAACTCTTGAAAATAGGAATTTTCGTAATGGCTAAGTATCAAAATTAATATATGCTGACAAAAAACGAGAATATAATCCACAAATATTTCTAATTGCATACAAACAAACTCCATGAGATATACTTCAATTTAGTTCAAACTTCCAAAAACCATCATAAAATATTCCATTTTGTATAATCTCTTTTTCTGTTTTTTGTCAAAAGTATAATCTTTTTTTATTCTATTTGATATCCGAAAAAAGCAAAACTTGATTCTAGAAGTATTTTGTGGTTCCACAATTTATTATGTTTTTATTTATTTTAGCGTTCCACAATATAATATGTATTTTCGTTAGAATCATATAACCTCGTTTTAGTCTGACAATCATACAACCTCATTTTGAAAAAAAATCATATAATAAAAACTTGTTAAAAACCTATTATAAATAATTATACACAGCCAAAAAAACATTGTCACACCATACTCGAAACTCGAAAGCCTTCACCACAAAATACGTTTTAAGATGATAAGATTGAGACTTATATATCATTATCAATATGGATTAATAATATGTCTTTTTCGCAAATTGTTAAGGCATTTAATTGTCGATCCATAGACAAATAGGGGTGTGCGACTATAAAATGTATATTAAATTACATGTTGACAAACAAACAAGTATGTATATTAAATGCTTTCTTATTACTATTTTGGTTTCGTTTTTAATTCTGTTTGAATAAAATCGAGATTCCAAAATGAATTTACGGCAACAAAAAAAACACGTTTGTTCAACTTTTCTGTAACATATGGGATTGTTTGATTTTCATCGCATACCAAACAAAGTTTTTTTAAGGGGGCGTTGGCGATTGATTTTTACAATTTACTTTTTTCTACTGCATATTGATTTTTTTCTCCAGTTTTCATGAGTTGAAATATCTCCGAAATGCCAAAAAAAATAGCCCGAATAAAAAAAAAAGGTCGTTTTTGTTTATAAGCACTTAATTTGATTTTCTCTTTAGGTCTTATTTCTCGAGTTGAAAATCGTCCTAATGAAAGGGAAAGTTAAATCACCTCACATTATCTAAGACCATATATCTAATTATATCGGGCCGTCGGTTAAGTCATCGCATATTAAGATATACAAATCTCCACTAATTATCCATAACAAAGAGATCAGATATATGAATGATTATATAGACTGATTCCATAAAAGATATTAATCAATAACTAGTTAGTTGGAGAGCGACGTGATCACAACATGGTATCACCATGATGCAAGTATACATCACCAACTGCTTAAATTATTAATCACATTTACGACAATATCATTGTATAATTGCGTTGACCTACAATGGTAATACCACATCAAGGTCTTGTTAAAGTTGACTCATTAGAGATAAGTTTGATCTCGTATTGATTTTAGTCATTTTTACGAAAGATATGTGGAGCTTCGGTTCTACAAATCTTAAATTTTAATACAGAAATGTCCATATATATAAAACCTCAATGATCTAACTCGTAGACTCGATCAAACTTTTTTTTTTTTGTTAAAGGACTTAATCAAACTTGGGATATCAAATTAGCATGACATAAATGATCATAAACCACTTCCTAAACATGATGATTTATCCGACTAATTTGTTTCGTTTATAAAACATAAATTTTACCATCACAATTCGCAACAATTCACTTTTGGATTATATATATCTCTTCATAAGAGATTTGCTTGGTTGATATAATATAATTTATCAATAGTAGTGCCTTTTGTACGATCTGAAAAGTCAACCATCTTTGTAGGCATTAAGCAAAGCAAACCGTCCCCTAAATTAATGTATCACACGTTCTTATAATATCATCTCCTATGATCTTACCATCACTTTTTTTGGTTTCTTTCGCGAAGCCAAAAAAAAACAAGACAAAAAGAAATAAACGACGAGGCTTTTGTTTATTTTATAAAGCTCCTTCACCGGTAAAAGCCTTGGTCCTCATGAAACCGGGAAGCCCAAGTACTTACTTCCACCATCAAATCGTCAAACCATTTGCAACCATCGATGGTGGTCATGTCACGAGTAAGCTTCTACTCTTCTTTCTTGCTACTACTGTTAGAGGTCGTTGTCGCTAGCAGCGAGTTTGATGATGAAGGAAGAACATCGTTCAGTCCAACCACGGCTATAATCATGATCGTACTCGTTAGTGTTTTCTTCGCACTTGGATGTATCTCCGTCTACATGAGGAGGTGTCTCCAGCACGCTCTGGGGATGGACAGCGGTGGTGGTCCAGGAAACTGGCTTAACGTGAGGCAAACGACGGAGCCTGGGCTAGACGCGTCTGTTATAGAAACGTTTCCAACGTTTCCTTACTCTACAGTGAAGACGTTGAGGATCGGTAAAGAAGCTTTGGAGTGTCCCGTTTGTCTCAACGAGTTCGAGGACGACGAAACGCTGCGTTTGATTCCTCAGTGTTGTCACGTGTTTCATCCTGGTTGCATTGATGCCTGGCTCCGTTCTCAGACCACATGTCCTCTTTGCCGAGCCAATCTCGTTCCTGTACCGGGTGAGTCTGTTTCTTCGGAGATACCCGGTTTAGCTAGAGAAACCGGTCAGAACTCTCTCAGAACGCCGATTGATGATAACCGGAAAAGGGTTTTAACTTCACCTGACGAGCGGTTGATTGACTCAGTGGCTTGGACGGGTAACCAAAGCATGCCACGTAAATCCATGTCTACAGGTTGGAAACTAGCTGAATTGTACAGCCCGGCTAGTTCACCGGGCCAACCGGAGGAGAATCTCGACCGGTATACGCTGAGGTTACCACAAGAGATACATGACCAGCTTGTGAACTCCAGCCTGGGAAAGCAAGGGTCAAAAGGCCAACTGGCCTTACCTCAAGAAAGGAGCTCGGTTAGAGGGTTCAGAACCGGAAGCCTAGGGACTGAAAAGAACTATTTCTACTTTGAACGGTTTGATCAAGACGGTCGGTTGGACCGGAGACCATTTTCTATAACTCCTCCATACCATACCCGGTCGATACAGTCTCCGGATGAGATTATCAACGCTAGTGGTAATTATCAGGATCGTGCTGGTGCACCTAAAGGTTTGCTTCTAGCAATAAGGTCACCGTTTGATCGGTTATTTACTGGGAAGAAAAATGCCGGTGAGCGTTCGTACCTTCAATCCGGCGATGCGAGCCCTGTCTAGGCGAATTACTACTATTGGGGTTATTAAGAATATTCTGAAATAAAGAAAATCTGTATATGTATTTTCTTTCTTCTAGTTTCTTTATGTTATATGAGAAATTCAATTCCTTCACCAATATAATGCATCTGTTACTGAAATAGTAATAAAGGAAAGGACCATTTCGTTTTATCATCCAAATCAAGTTTCCTAAGTCTAACAGTCAAAAAGATAGGGTCAAACAAGTAAACCATGGTACTTCAACTGTGATGATTAATGATGTGAAAACTTCAAAGAGGTTCACGAACCACCATGACGGGAATAGAGAACGGATCGGTAGAGAGCAGCGACATGGAGGAAACAAATCAGGGCTATGAGAAGATCATCTAGTAAACCGATAACCCCCAAGACTCCTGACAAGAAATCGATACAAAGTATTGGTCAGTAATATGTTGATAGAAGAGAAGAGTGTGTGTATTGTATGAATATACTGAAGAGATGAAATGAGGATTACCTTCCGGAATGATATCTATTGGGCTGATTATGTAAATCGCACTGAGTATCAACTGCATCAAATAAAAAGCAGTGAATTTTGTGTTAGTCAGAGCATTCTTTAGTTCAGATGTGATCAAGTGCTCAAAGTTGTGAACATTTAATCACAGAAGATTTACTTAATAAGGGTCCAGAAGTAATGAATGTGTTAAACTAACCGCAATATAAACACGAGCTCTGATGACGAGTGGAAGCGTTCTTTGTGGATCCATCATTTCTCGCAACAACCTTCGGAGTAAGAAGGGAAGGTCTTGCATCCTCTGCAAAACAAATTGAAGTTTCATGTAAGAACGTTCCAGCAAACTCTAGATTTATGTGTAGACAAACTTATGAGAAGCATGACTTTGTAAAAAAGTAACAACAAGATGATGAAATCGAAAGCATCCATCCGTCACTAGCTAACACGATGAAAACAATGAGAAAACCAATAAACCACCATAGAGTTAAAGAAAACAATAAGTTATACATGTAAATAAATCCCACATAGAGTTAAAATCCTTCAACTGCAAAATTTGTTTTACTGGTAAGCCACAGTTGAAATATCCTTGTATCACACTTAAGGAGCTAAGCCAATATGTAATTACTTAGTTAAACTCTTAAGTACATACCCTCAACATTCAACAACTACTCTACTGATCACCAAACTTAGCTATAGTCAGTTATACTCTGCTTGATATCCCAGAGTTTGTGGATAAAGACCAAAAACATACCTGAATAAGGCCACTTGACTGTCCACCAAAGACACGGTTGTAAGTTTCAACATCATGAAGAACCTCAGAAACTGTAGCATCATTCCGACTTCTCACTGTTTCCTCAGAAGGAACTAACAAACTTATCGGACGACGACACAAGGGACATTTGCATGGCCGTAATGTAGATCCATGCCTCCAAACTAGCATAATGCAGTTCCCTACAATGATAGAATTAGAGTTTATATCTCATGCACTATATTATGTGAACATACAGAATCTTAGGAAACTTAGCAAACAAAATCTAAAAATTTATGTTACCAGTAAAACAACTCTGAATAGTTAATTTACAAGTCCAAAGCAAAATTGTCTAGAAAACGGAACCAAGCTTCAGGGGAAAACGAAATTAAGATCGTCACAACTCGATTTGATCCCATAAAGGAAGCTAACGAAGATTCAGAGAAGCTAGCTACACTCGAATTCTGTGACTACTGAAACTAATAACCGATCCCGAAACGATTCGAGAGAAGGAGAAACGAAAGCAAATAAGAAGGAGATCGCACCGCAGAACCAGTGAGAGCAATTGGATTGGCAAGGAGCGTTGAAGTGGCCATGGCATATCGAACAAAGTTCGTTCTCCGGTGGCGCATTCATTGTCGTCTTCGTCTTCCTCCTCTGCTATTAGTCTCTCTCGTCGCAGCGTCGTTCTTCGGAAGCTCTATAGAGTGTTAATTATGACTTTTCCGTAGCAGTTAAGTATTAAGAAAATAATTATCGGAAACACGTGGCAATAGATTAAGCTAAGACGCGGCTACAAATATGCAATCTGAGCCGTTCAAAGGCTTCTAATTGAGGTCATCAAGATGAGTGAATAACCATGCCTGTTAACGCGTTGGTGGCTTTGTTTAATTATATGTATATTTTTAATTTAAGGCCGCAAAAACAGAAAAAAATAACAACACTAAAATTATAAATTAGATAAAATATGGATTGAGTTGTTAAAACTACTCGATCAGTCAATTTAGTAGCAGCTAAAAACATATCATTAATCCTTAAAACCTGTAACTTAGTCGATATGTGAGGAGATTATTTGATGAATGAAGGAACAGTAGAGGCAAACAAATCAAACCGGAGGAATTATTTCTCAAGTAAAAGAACATAAGATTTTTCAAAACAAAAAAAATGAGTGGGTCATTAACAATTTTGACATCAGTGTACAAAACCACACTGAGAAGCAAAAGTTTTTTTTTAACAATGGCGTTATCTCAAAAGCCTTGTCCTGCAAGATCAATTACCATTTCGTAATGTAACTCTATCAATGTTTGGTTTTTTACCTCCAAGCTTCCTCGTTGTCTTCACTCTTCTGCTGCCTGTAATCAATCAACAAGATAAAAACAGACACACTCAGCTAATTTGATTCTACTTTGTAAGGACTTCGATGACTAGAAACATGAACGGATTTGCTTTCGACCAAATGCATACACATTGGAACAAGATTAAACATGTTTGCACCTACCAAAACACCTAGTAACTTGCTAACTATGATAGTGATGAAGTAAGATATCCGATTACTAATCATTAATTTCCAATACGTAGTCCAGTCGTGATACTCTATGCCACAATACAATCAGGCATTTGTTCTTTGCTCGTAAGATCAACAGCGACAAAACTCTTACATGTCAATGGTCAGAATATTGAACTATTAAGAGCTAAAAACTAAAGATGCATATGTTCTCACAAATCTGTAACCATTCTTCCAAATCATATTTCCCTCTAAGCTACTATGAAACCCTCTTAAATTAGCATCTTTTCTAACTTCAACTGTTACGAACAAAACGATCCCACAAAACTAGATTCCGACTAACCTGAGATACAGAAGTCTCCGTACTCTTGGGAGCTGCTAATAAAGTAGCTGAAGTTGAAGAAGACGCATCAAAAACACGAGAACAATCTGTGTATGCAGAACCAATACCAATTCCAGCACCAAAAGCAATCGACGCCCATCTCGTAACCGGACTCCCTAGGGCACACAACGCAACAATTAATCGTCAAAACACAAAAAACCATTTAAACCTAATAAATCCTAAATGATTCAAATCGGAACAACACTCAAAACCCTAAATGATCATGAATTCTCAGTTTCTCTACCCAGAAACCTAATCAGTAATCAACACTATGTGAACGGAATTGAATCATAAGAATAAAGTGGGGGATATTGGAAAACACCGAACTGAAGAAGAGAAGACCGGCGAAAGCGCCGCCGAGGGAAGAGTAGACAAAGCGACGAGCAGTGAGATCGAGACAAGCGTCCCATTTGGCGTTGACATCGGACTCGCTGCTGTTACTCTTCGTCGTTTCCATTTTTCCGACTCGATTCTTCTACCTTTCCGATTTGATTCTCAGAATTTCCCTTTTTCTGTTCTTCCGCTATTCGCTTCTCGATTTTTTTTCGATCTGGAGGTTTTTTTTTTGTGCAGGCGAAGAATATTGGGCCGATTAATGGGCCTTATGCTTTTTCTTTTTGGAAGGGAATGTACATGTGTGCCATTCATATCTCATGGTCGTTTGTTGTGGTGTTGGTCCATGCATGGCATGTGCCCCTACCTATGCACTAGATATTATTAGCATGGTCACTCCACTCCAGTTCTTAATATTCTTATACACGCAAATTGCATACATGTGATAATAATAAGTCCTTTTTGTAACTTTAGACAGGCTTTTTCTTTGGATACTGTGTGCTTGTTGGGTCAGCTTTCGACATAAGATCCTGATTTTTCAATACTGCTTCATTTAATTATTTGGCATTTTGTGGCCAAGTGAGACTAAACGGAGTTGTCAGATCACTAGATCAGATCTTCTTTCTCGGAAGACATATCGGAAGCTGATAAGTTTCATTTTACGTGTATACTATATCAAATTATGTTTTCAGCAAAATCTATAGTATTTAGAGTCGGACGTACAAATGTGTAAGTACCTGAAGAAAGGTATTGATAACTATAGACTTATAGTCGACTCCGAGTATATCCAAATATCATAATCCCAAGAACGAATTTTTCATTTCAACCAAATGATATCACATTCACATCTTAGATTAAAATGTTGATTAATGCAGAAACATTATATTACCAGATTAAAATGTTGTCCACCGTGAGTCCGTGACTCAAAAAAAAAGCTAGCAACCTTTAACCTCAAATCTTGTGCGGATACTATAGATTTACAACAATTTTTGAGAGGCGCAAAATAATTGGAGACCCCAACGGTGGAGCAAAAGTGGTCGAATCGCAGGCCTTTCCCTTTTTCATGTCGTCAATGAAGCACAGACGATTTTGAAAATGTCAGAAATAATCTCTAGAAGTGATATATAAAATGAAGAATAGTGGTCCGTCAGAAAAGGAAACTGTATTTCTGATCTAGTTGTACTGTTAGTTATGTTTTTAGCAAGTTATCTTTCTGCCTTTCTCTTCATTCAAAATCAGGTTAAAATGTATTAACCGCTTTAACTAATTGTCTAAAAGAACCAAGAATAACGGTCCGAAAGGAACAAAACTTGACACAACCACAGTAGAAAAAGACTAATATAAGTTCAAATTTACACACATAGCAAAAAAATTGAATGGTAATCACATTGGCACACAAATATTTTGTATATATAAGAATCATCAACAAAAAAAAATCCCATCACCAAAACAAATCAAAACCATCCATAAAACACAAACCTTCTTTTAGGTTTCAAAAATACACAAATGAATAAACGTACTAAATTAAATGAATTAAAATTCCCAACCATCTTTCTTGTTTCTTCATTCATTCAAAGATCGGACACATAATCTTATGCTTGGGTTTTGGACCTGTAGAGCACCTTCTTCTTCTTAAAGGTTTGGTTGTCAATCGTGATCACGACCTTTCCCGCCTCACTTGCCTTGAAAGAATCGGTTATCACCGGTTCATCAGTTAAACCGACCTTCCGGTTCTTAGAGACAATCACGGTGTAGCTTGCCTCATTGCTTGGCTCAAATTGAGCTCCGTAGCTCACGTCCGCACCCAAAACCCTAAGCTCCCATGAGAGCGTGGAACCCTATGTAGCAAAAACAACACAAACCACATCATTAATCTCTAGCAAGATTATACCAATTTATTCAAATAGAATGTTCCATCCATTTATTGTGCCAAACGCTAGTTTTCACGTTTATGTTAACATGCAAAAATGATTATACCAATTCTTAGCGCATAAACAAACGCGAATCATCAAATCTTCTCTCTGTGTTTTGGTTTACCATTTACGTTTAAGATTAACAAATATAAATTAAGTAGAAAATGCTAAAATTGGGGGTCATTTGAAAATATGACATAAAATGTAAAATTAAACTATAATGCAAATGCAAAAATAACATAAAAAACAATGTATACCTCTGTAGCAGGCAAATCAATGGTATATTTAGATGTCGATTTAACTACGGCCTCGGTGACTCCATCTTCAACGGTGAATGGACTATCTTTGCTGAGTCCACCATACTTAACCGGGACTACTTCAGGAGCTACGTATCTATTTCAGCCAAAAACAGAGGATATAAGCTTCTGCATGTATGAAGATTAACATTTTATATGATGTATTATTATTATAGTTGAACCATAATTACTTGAAAATGGTCTCAGCGGATTTGGATGGACCAGAAAGGACCATCTTGCTCCTTGTCCTTGGCGATGTAATGATACTTCCGAATGTTTTGTAGTAAGGAATGTACCACCATGGGACATTAATGAACAGCTGAAAATAATAACACCACAATTCATACAAAGATTCAAACTTGTTGTAATCATGATCAAAATGCTAATTTCTTTACCTCTTTAGCGACAAACTCTGGATAGTTATCTTCGAATTGCTTAACGGCGCGTTTAATGAACTGCCACAATGCTCTCTGACCAAGTCCAGGAGCGTTCCTGAAGTCACTAACGAACACGAACGATGACTTAGCCTCAGGGCTAAAGTCAAGAGACCTCACACACTTCTCTTGGAACTGAATCCTCCATTTGAGAAACTTGCTAAGCTTCTCTTTATCTGAGAAAATCTCCTTGTTCTGAAACTCACCGTACGAGCTATAGATCACGACATGTCCTTGTTTGTCGACACCGTGAGTGAACACCAACTTCTCAAACTCGCTTCCTTCAAGATCTTCTGAGACTAGGTCGTCGATCTTGTTCTCTTTGCGCCATTGGACGGTGTTTTTCAGCATCGTGAAGGCTTCTTTGACCTTGAAGTCACGTGCACGGAGGAATTTGAGGAGGATCACGTCGGATCTTTCGTCCTCTAGAAGTGGGATTCCCCAGATTGAGACTTCTTCTGGCTCTACGTATGCAGCTGTCTCTGGAAGAGTGATGGAGACGATTGATTCTTCGACTGCTTCAACGGTTTTTGTTTCTTCTTCTTGATCAGCTGCGAAAGCCTTCTCGATTGTTACTACTGCTGGTTTCTCTTCTTCCTTCTTCTTCTCGCTAGTGGTGACTGAGACAAATATATCTTTAATAAATTTTGAGGCCCTCTTGACCTGAGTAGAGGCGGTTGCTTTCTCTTCTTTCTTGGTCTCTCCCGGAGCTGCTTTCTCTTCCTCCTTGGTCTCTGTGGTGACCGGAGCGGCTTTCTCTTCTTCCTTGGTCTCTGTGGTGACTGGAGCAGCCGGTGTGGTTTCTACTGGAACGACTTTCTCTTCCACCTTGGTCTCTGTGGTGACCGGAGCAGCTGGTAATATTTCTTCCTTCTTTGTCTCTGCAACGACCGGAGCAGCCGGTTTAGTCTCTACCGGAGCAGGAGCAACTGGTGTCTCTTCCTTCTTGGTCTCTGCGACGATCGGAGCCGGAGCGGCCAAGATCTCTTCTTTCTTGGTCTCTACGGTGGCCGGAGCAGCAGATTTCTCCTCTTCTTTGGTTTCAGCCTCAAGAGATTTTTCCTCTGTTTTAACTTCTTCCTTCTTTTCCTCTGTTTCCTCTGTTTTCTTCTCCTCAACTTTCTCTTCCTTTACCGGAGCTGGTGGTGGCGGTGGCGCGGTGAATTCACGCTTGTTCAAAGCCTCCCTAACCAACTCCTTTAACTCAGCCAAAGCATTCTTCTCAGCTTCCTGTAATTCAGAAGCCAAATAGCCTTCCTCCTTAAACGACTCCGATTGCAAGATCTCCTTTCCCGTCGCAACCTCCTCCTCTTTCACCGCCGTCACCTCTGTTTCAGGCACCGCCACCTCAGACACAACTTTCTCCTCCGTAGCTTCCGGAGCAGGCGCAGCCACAGCTTTCTCCGTAGTAACCGGCACCTCAACCTCCTTAACCGGGGCAGGAGTTTCCTCCTTAACCACTGGAACAGAGGCAGTAGGTTTCTGTATCTCTTCTTGAGCCATGATCACTTGATTCGAAAGGGAACAAGAACTAGAAAGAGAGAGAGAGATGGAATTGAGAGAGAAGAAGAAGAAGAAGAGTTCTTATAAAAAGAGAGAAGAGAGAAAATGGAGGAGATGTTATGTTTGTGTGTGTGTGAGAAGAGCAAAAGAGAACAGACTGGTCGGAGCTGTTGGACAGCTAATTTGGAAGATACTTTTCTTAGTAGAGGGTCCCAAATTTTCTCTTTCTCCAAACGGCCGTCTTTTGCTTCTCTCAATTTTGGATTCACCAATTTTAAACATTAACTAATTTAGCAACTTTTTTGAATATTTTACTTATTCATATTCCTTTTATATTTTAGATTCGTTACACTAATTTTCTTCTCTAAGGAAAGGATATATTGTCTAATTTACTCACAGTCACAGCTTTTTGATCTCCGATTCACTTCTAACTCTTGCATATTCTTTGGATATTTTTGATCTTTTGATATATTCTTAGGTTCATTTTATTCTCTTACCAAAACTTGGTTCGCATGAGTTCTAGACCTAGATTTAATATCAAGAGAGTTATGTTATGTTTTCATATTACGTAAAGACAACTTCGAGATTAAAGGAACAAAGTACGATCAATATTTGTTTGTTTGAGGGAAAAGTAGAATATTTTGATGGGGGAATATATGTGTGTTTATAAAGCTAATCAGGCTTTCAATAAATTATCTAAAGTGGTTTTCTTATCAAATCATGACACCATGTTATCGTATCATCACCTAAGTGTACGTTTAGATTAAACAAAACAAAACTTGAATCGTTCCAAGAATAGAGTTGTCTTCTCTCTTTTTTTTTCAATAAACATTTGTAAATATCTGTAGAATTTTCTTACTTAACTATGTTTTCATTTACTGACATGTACTATGTTAAACATGTTTATCCTTTTTAATGATTAAGAGAATATTAATAAAAACAAAATGTCGTTGTCCCGTACCTCCTAAGATACTATGAAGTTTTACTCGTTCATGTAAACAAACATGTTCACCAACGTAAAAATAAGTGAAAATTGCTTAGACTGACTCTAATCTTAATAGAAATAACTATTGTGACTCCTATAATCGATGACTAACTATTATGACTCATATTTTAAGTTAAAACACTATTTAACCTCAGTCAGTATTAAAACTATATTTTGATTAAAAAAAAAAAAATTACTAATAAAAATAAATAAACAAATGTAAAAATAACAAAACTCAGAAATCCGGTTATGGAAACCACATTTCTATTTCTTATCAATTAAATTAATTGTTGTCATAGCTTGTAAAGGAACGTACTAAGCAAATGGGCAAACCAAAAGTTAAGAACTTTAGTATGTAAAATTAAAAAGCCTTTCGCTCGTGTTTTCCAGTTCTTGTACACCGAAAAGTTAAGATCATGTTTTCGAGTAACACCGAAAAGTCTATTTCTTATCAATCCGTTGTAGCTCGTAAATCATTTTCCACATTTTATTTTTTATCAATTAAAGTAATATTGTCGTAGATTGTTTAAGAATGGCAGATTGTATGTTATCACTATTGAATTATGAGGATTAGTAGGTTTTGGTGGGCTGTTTTCTGTGGTGATACAATTTGATATTCTCGATATTGTAATCCTCATACACCATTTGGATGAAATCATCATAACTGGTTTGACTATTACCTTCAAGTACACGGCAACCTTTTGTACTATCAACCACAAAAAGCCATCTCGTTTTCTCATATACCCATTTACCACACACGAGAATTACTTGATCCATACCAAAGAGAGAATCGAATAAACAAGGGAATCGAATTTGTATCAAAGATGAAGCAACTAAGATCTCGAATAGGTAGAAGAATTAATG
>Ga0041059_1002763_pt1 | contig 12764 bp, 16 predicted proteins | sample AraColnosormetaG_FD_56232 | JGI IMG/M metagenome (GOLD analysis project Ga0041059, IMG submission 56232) | Arabidopsis roots microbial communities from North Carolina, USA - Col MF nosort | ecosystem: Host-associated > Plants > Roots > Unclassified | place: USA: North Carolina | collected... | reverse complement strand
GGCGAGATCACCGGCGAAGAATCAGCATCATTGACGGCTATGAATCTCAATTTTGAGTGTTTTGTGTCGAGGAGAGGGTGAAGAAGAGATGTGGTTTTTGGATGTAATTCCATATATTAGATTAGGGTATTATTGACATTTTATAATTTTGGCTGAATCAGCTTCAGCAGAATGAACAAATCAAACTCAGTCAGATTTTTTTTATTTTTTGGATGAGTTTAGAAAAAAACATTCAACTGAATCATTCAAATGATCTATTTAAACATGAAAAACAAACAACAATTTTCATCTTCATTGAGATGGTTCATCCAAATGGACAAACAAACAGGACCTTAATAGAACAACCCAAAAAAGAACTCTTACAAATTGATTAATAAAATAATTTAATCAAAAAGAATTATAGATTTTTATTTTAAAAACTACAAATAGTTTAAAAAAAATATAATATTTACAATTTCCATCACAAATTGTTTCTTAATGCCCAAGGATGAAGGATCACATAGTTAATAAGTAATTAAGTACTATTTTATTCATGTACTTTCTCTTTGCCCTATCCAGAGTTGCTACAAGCCTAAAACTCGGTTTTACCACGATTTTTCTTTGGTGTATTTGACAGACTATTAATGGTTTGTTTATCTCTATTATCAGTTGAATTGTTATATCAAAATTTGAACTGATTGGGTATAAAAAGAAACTGAGAACTGATTCATGCTAAGGAAACCTTGTTTAACAAATACCATGGATGCTTTTTAACCGTATCAGCCTCTCCAATGTTTTCGTAAATCAATAGTTCAAAATTTTTTTCTACCACACAAGTGCATCTCCATTCCAATTTTCAATCTATATAAATCATATGTATTTTTTGTATCCAATAGTCATCTTTGTAAAGATTTTTTGTTCGTGTGTGGCGGATAAGCAAAAACAGAATAACATAATCTCTTATCCAACTTATATTGCCACGTGGACAGATATAGTTGGTGAAGCAGATACTAATCTAATCTGAGCAAAACCAGTTGGGCTATTTGAAAGCCACAAGTACTTGGAACCTTTGTTTCTTCTACCCTAACATAGCCCTTGCAAACCATAACCAAACCATCATCATCATCATCTCTTGGTGACAGAAGAAAAGAGTTGAGGAACAGAGAAAATGGCAGCACAAGCACTTGTGTCTTCTTCACTTACCTCCTCTGTTCAGACAGCTAGACAGATATTTGGCTCAAAACCAGTTGCGTCTGCCTCACAGAAGAAGAGTTCCTTTGTTGTTAAAGCTGCTGCAACTCCACCTGTCAAGGTACATGACAGTCTCTATTCTTTCACAGATCTCTCTCTTTCTCTATGTACTGAATAATCTGATCTTGATTTTGTGTTTTGGTTTTTCAGCAAGGAGCCAACAGACCATTGTGGTTTGCTTCATCGCAGAGTCTCTCTTACTTGGATGGCAGGTAATGTTCAAACAACTTTTGGAATTTTATTTGTTTTGAGAACTTCATGATGTTCAAAATTTGGAGATGTTCTGATTCTTCTTGCAGCTTACCTGGTGACTATGGATTCGACCCTCTTGGTCTTTCAGACCCAGAAGGTACTGGAGGATTCATTGAGCCAAGATGGCTAGCATACGGAGAGATCATCAACGGACGGTTCGCCATGTTGGGTGCAGCTGGAGCTATTGCTCCTGAGATTTTAGGAAAGGCTGGTCTGATTCCAGCAGAGACTGCTCTTCCTTGGTTCCAAACCGGTGTGATTCCACCAGCAGGGACATACACTTACTGGGCAGACAATTACACACTCTTTGTTCTCGAGATGGCTCTGATGGGATTCGCTGAGCACCGGAGGTTACAGGACTGGTACAACCCAGGATCTATGGGAAAACAGTACTTCTTGGGGTTAGAGAAGGGTTTGGCCGGTTCAGGTAACCCGGCTTACCCCGGTGGACCTTTCTTCAACCCTCTTGGGTTTGGGAAAGATGAGAAGTCACTGAAGGAGTTGAAACTCAAGGAGGTCAAGAACGGTAGACTGGCTATGCTCGCCATCCTCGGTTACTTTATCCAAGGACTAGTGACCGGTGTGGGACCTTATCAGAACCTGCTTGATCACTTGGCTGATCCCGTCAACAACAACGTCTTGACCAGCCTCAAGTTCCACTGAGGTGATCATCATCTCATGTGTTTTTATGTCTCTTGTATCGTACAATATTTCCATCTTTCGCTACCATTGGCTTCTTCGTATTGTAACACCCTGTGTAAACATATTCGTGTTTTGTAAGAAATGACAATGTCAATGGCCAAACGAAAAAACTTTTAGGATTAACAGTTGGCATTTGCAAACCAAACAAAGCGGTTAGTATATTCAAAGAATGTTATGAAATACTGTACCTGTTATGCTTTAAAAGTAGTCTCATCTTATCACTCTGTATCTCCCAAACCACCTTAGACATTTAAGACAAAAACAAATTTAACAATAAGCCATGTTGGTGCTATCAAAGAGAAACACTATCAATGGATTTGAAGACAAAACTATAATTGAAGAAGTAGCTCTTTCGTGTTATCTTTTAAGCCGTACCTAGTTCAGAACTTGCAAGACGAATGGAAAGAAGTTCTCCACCAGCAGAAAATTGCACTGCGTCCATTAGGTCCTGGTTCCACATAAAGAACCCTAGTCCATTGATATAAACAAAGGCCAAGCAAGAACAATTGCGGAGACAAATCTGGTAACAATCTTCAGCATCCAAAACACTTGCAAACCCTAATGGATATATAAACCCTTTGTAGCATTTAAATTTTGGAGGAACGTGCGTCACACACAAACCAAAAGATCCACATCCACTGTACTAATCACATGAGTTCGCTGGAGTCTCAAAGGTCATTATGCTGAAAAATCCTGGCGATTTCTGAAACCCTTCTATCAAAACCCTTCTGGCATTCACAAGATCCAAATAGCTAAAAGAAACCACCCCAACTCTTTGTAACCCTACATTCTCGTTCAGGCATTTCATCGAACAGTTCAAGTGCATGCATACGCCACATGCGATTATAGTAAACACTTAATGTTTTTGAACTGTATGTAGATTGACCGATTCAACCAGCTGGAAGCCAATTCGGCATTTAGGGGAAGCTGACGCAAATTTCCGGTAAGAAGATCCGGTCTAAAATAGTGTTTCCGGTGATCAGGATTTGTCACTCCCGCTGACAATAATATCTGATAGCTTTTCATATTAACCCCTAAAGAATGTTTGATATCCGATATTAATCCCAAATTTTGTTTCATACTATTTTCATCCACCAGATTCAGATCCATATAAAAAGTTTTGTGACTCATTTACCTAATTCAAAAAACGTTTTCCGTAAGGCCCATTTACATGCTAACTTTGGGCCTATATGCCTAGGTTTTGGTCGATTTTTGAAATCAAGGAAACCCTTATTATTCCTTCCTTGATAAAGAAGAATCTTCGTTATTGCCCTATTGACGTCCAAAGCCAGATCTTCCATACGCCGCCATGAACGGCGAAAAACCACTCCGTGAGAGGAAGAAGAAGATGCCGTATCCTTCTCCGGTGACAGAAGAACCAATCTCTATCATGTCACTTCCTTATGACTTGTTATTGAACTGCTTCTCACTCGTCTCAAGGTTGTATTATCCAACTCTCTCCCTCGTTTCCAAAACTTTTCGATCTATCATTACTTCACGCGAACTTTACGAGATCCGATCACGCTTAAACCGTACGGATAAGTGTCTCTATCTTTGCTTCCCTTACGACATGAACACGCATTGGTTCACTCTCTGCCGGGAACCTAATCGAAACGTTGCCGAGAATTCAAGTGGCTATCTTCTGGTCCAAGTTCCATCTCCCAATGGTTTACTTCCTGTGCATTCGTCGAGTGTCATAGCCGTTGGTTCTAATATCTACAAAATCGGCGGCACTAAGTCTTATAGACACAAACTCTGGAAAAGGACGCGCTATTCTTCTTCTGTCTCTGTCCTGGATTGTCGGAGTCACAGGTGGCGTCAGGCTCCAGGAATGCGAGTGGCCCGGGGCTGTTCCTCCACAGTATGTGAAGTTGATGGGAAGATATATATAGCAGGAGGCTGTAAAGAAGACATCGGTTCCTTGTACTGGATTGAAGTGTTTGATCCAAAAACTCAAACTTGGGGCACTCTGAAGAACCCATGCATTGAGTATCAACATGATATTGGATATAGATGTGAAGTCAAAAGCTTAGGTCTTGATGGAAAAATATACATGTTTGGAAGTGAGTTTGTGGTTTACAATTTTGAGGAAGATAGATGGAAATGTATAGGCCGAGATAAGTATAATTTGTATCATGCAGTAGACCCTATGTCTCGCATAAACTCTAGTTCTTGCGTGGTAGACAATGTCTTGTTCATTTTGGATAAGGGAACTCGAGTGTTCAAATGGTATGACTTTAAGGTAAGTTTGTGGAAGGAATTGAATGGTGTTGAAGGATTGCCTGATTTAAGTGACCGTGGGTATGTTAAAATGGTGGATCTTGGTGGAAAGATAGCGGTTTTGTGGCAAGAGTGTCTGACTAATAAGAAAATTAAAAGGATTTGGTGTGCTGAGATTAGCCTTGAAAGACGCGATAGAGATGAGATTTGGGGGAAGGTTGAGTGGTTTGATATTGTGCTTAGTGTCCACTCGTCTTTTTCATTGCTCTGCGCGGATACTATTTCCGTTGTTGTTTGATGAAATGGGCTACCATGAGATTAGGCTTGAACGGCTTATATGGATAGTTTCATTTTGTTTTGAATATTTTTTGGTGTTTCTTTTCTATTAGTAATGAGTATTGACTATGATGAATGATTTTTTTTCCATGGTATTTTAGTGAAATGCAATTTTGCATTGTTTAAAACTTCTAAACATATGCGCTTACTTGTAGACGAGCTAGCTTATTTTGACTAAATGCACATGATAACACTTTTGTTGTGTTGCACAAATTAAAGGGTACGGTTCTTGTTACATTCACGAGAATAACTAAAACAAGACAACATGGTTAAGTGTTTGTTAGTCACTGGAGGACTCTTAGATGATTCTTACCTATAAAATTATTAGAAAAGAAATAGAGAAAGTAAGAAAAAGCTCTTAATGGTGAGGTAATGGAAGAAACTTAATGGTGTTGAAGGCTTGCCTGATTTTTATCACCGTGGGTATTGTTTAATGGTGGATGTTGGTGGGAAGATGATGGTGTTGTGGGATGCGTCTGTGTATTATTCAAGTAGACGTAAAGAGAATGTGATTTGGTGTGCGGAGATTTCGCTTGAAAGGCGTGGTGATGGAGATGAGATTTGGGGGAAAGTTGAGTGGTTTGATGCTGTGCTTCCAGTCCACAAGTCTTGTCGTTTGTTGTATGCGGATGGTCTTTCTGCTACTCTTTGATGGCTTGAATGGTTAACGCGGATAATGTCATTTTGTTTTGATTAGTATGTTCCTATGATGAATATTTGGTTTACGGTTTTAGCGAATGCAATTGGCATTGTTTTGCTTCCTCTTACAAAATGTATTTGAATACACTTTTGTTGTGTTGCATAAATTAGAAGGCTACGGTTCTCTTTACATTAATGTCACTGTTTGTGTGTCTAATGTAAGTTACATTATGTAACATTGGCGTGTGTCACTGTTACCAGCGAGAACAGAGCAAAAATGCCTATACGCAAGAGAAGACAGACTTTAGTAAAGCCTCAAAACGAGGACTCAACAATATACAGTCCCTATAGGCATTAACAGAACCGAAAGACTTACCAAACCCCTTTATTTGAAAATGTAAGTAAATTATGAATGTATGTTGAAGTTACAAAGTACAAACACTGAAAATTAGATCATTTTAAACTATGGTAAAGCATTGTTCTTAACGCCCTAGCACCACAGATTGTGTCACCTCATTGACTGTAATCAAATCACTAGTGCGGGATCCGTCATCGCTAGTATGCACTGCAAATGTGGGTTCTTTAGGTAGTGGAAGATCTGATGTTGTTGTGAGCATAGACAACAACTCAAGTGTGTTGGGTCTATCAGCAGGTTGGTGCTGAACACAAAGCAGACCAATCTGAACACACCTTCCAACTTCAGATGGGTGACATGAATCAGTAGCATCTTTATCCAAAAAACCAACTCCTCCATTTTCGCACCAAGATTCCCACGCCTGTTGTGGTTTCAGAACAAGAAATATATAAGAGCAAGAAACATTTTTGAACAGGTTGTGAAATCTCTGCATAAGTCCAATATTCTAAATCCAAAGTCTTACTTACATATGCAAGAAGGTTTTTGCGCTCTTTATCATAGCTAAACCTCGAGATCTTCTCTCCGCTGATAACTTCTAACAAGAGAACTCCAAAGCTGTAGGTGTCGGACTTCTCAGAGAAAACTCCAGTCCATGCATACTCAGGAGACATATATCCTCTGCACATATATTAAATAGTTTCCAAGTTAATATATCATTATAACTATGAATCCTAGTTAAGCATGTTTTCGAAAAGTGGTTCTTACAGAGTTCCTACAATCCTGCGAGTGTTGTCCTGATATTTGGTTCCTTCATACATCCGAGCCAATCCAAAATCTGATATTTTCGGGTTCATTTTATCGTCAAGAAGAATATTGCTAACCTTCACATCTCGGTGAATTATCCTGAGGCGTGAGTCACGGTGGAGATAGAGAAGACCACGCGCAATTCCTTGAATAATACTGAACCTCTTAGGCCAATCAATCTCAACCCTTTTTCTTGAATCTATACATTGTGAAAGCTATATAAAAAAACAGTTCTATAGAGAAAAGCTGCTAATAGAAAAGGAAAGAGAACCCACCAAAGATAAAAGTATCAAGGCTTTTGTTCACCATGAACTCATAAACCAACAGTCGCTCTTCTCCTTCAATGCAACATCCTAAAATCCGAACCAAGTTTATGTGTTGGAGTTTTGAGATGAGTAGTATTTCATTCATGAACTCCTCCTTTCCCTGTCCAGAGCTGCTGGAAAGCCGTTTTACAGCTATTTCTTTCCCATCTTGTAACTTTCCCTGAGACAGATTGCATAAGGTAAAGACATTTCTATAAATTTCTTGAGATAAAATGAATAAAGAGAATAAAAATTATCTGACCTTGTAAACTGGACCAAATCCACCTTGTCCGAGTTTGTTTACGAGACTGAAATTATTGGTGGCAATTTCAATGGTCTTCATCTCAAAGAAATATAAACCTGAGACATCTTCTGATTTCAAATCATTCCTCCATGCACCTTGTAAAGAAACCTTCGATACAATTGCTGATTCGAGTTTCAAGAATTCATGTGTTAGTGCTTAACATTTAGGTATTTAACCATCAAGCAAAAGCTCACAGTAAAGTCAACAATATGTTACCATTATGTTTCAATCTGTATCTCCAGAAACCAAACGCAGCAGAAGCCAATGTCACAAAAAGAGAAATGCTAACAATACTAGCAATAATGGTCTTCTTGCGCTGGTTTCCACCTGAGATATATAAGACAAAAAATAAACAAATAAGCCATGCTAATCAGTGAAAATGAAGTAAAAGTTGTAAATGACAAAGAAGTTTGATGTTATTTTTGTATGGCATACCCATTTCAGAACTTGCAAGACGTATAGAAAGAAGCTCTCCTCCCACAGAGAATTGCATTACATCCATTAGCTCCTGGTTCCAAATTAAGCACCCTATTCCATTAATATAAGCAAAGGCCAAGCATGAACAATTGTGGAGGCAACTTTGGTAGCATTCTTCTGCACTCCCGGAGGACACAAATTCGTAAAAGTCTGGAGGTTTTATGTTGGCAACAGGATGGAAGACGTTTACATGTCTCCCAGTAGAGTTTCCTTGACAAAGTAGTTCAGTACGCCTCACACAACCACCAGTCCAATTTCCTCTTTTCCATTCCTCACTGAATTGTGGTACAAAGCCTTTAAAGCATTTACACTTTGGAGGAATGGACATTACACACAATCCAAAAGGTCCACATACACCGTAAAAATCACATGTGTTAGCTGGAACATCAATGTTCAATACCCAGTCCGTGCCATTATGATGAGTAACCTTCAGTGACCCCTCTGATGTTAATACTAACAATGAACGTTTGAAGTTTCTTTGTAAATGAGAGAAGTATACTGACCCGTTTGCATCTTGCTGAACGCTAAATGGATGTGTGTATGATTCATCCGTTAGTGGTACGCCAGTAAACCTTGTTTTAGCCCAAGGACCGCTTCTCCAATAAGGCTTCGAGCCTCTCATAATAAACCCCTGTGGTGGCACTTGTGTTGTAATATAACCCACAAACTCACCAGGCAATGGATCAGTGTAACTTTTCCAAGAAGACAATACCCGCTTCTCACCAGTGCCGGGGTTATACATCAGGGAGGAGTAAGGTAGCATAGTATCACCAAGATGCTCAAAGCTTTGCCATAGAGTTATTCCCGAAACTTTGTCTATGACCAAAAGATTTCCGCTGTCTGAAAGCTCTGCACTAGACCCGTTAGATGCAAAAGTTTCTCCGGTGGACCAGACAGTGCTATGTTTGCCATCAAATAAGAGAAGACTTCCATTGCTACTGATAGCTAGATCCGCAGTGGCGTCTGTAACAGAATTTTCTCTATTGGCCACCCACACAACCGTCCGGGGAATGATACCCTTGAACCAGATTCCAACATACAAATTCCGAGAGTTATTAGGACTGAAAAACCCCAGTTCGAAAATTCCATTAGGGGAGCTGAGAGTTTGTCCAATTGACAAAGGACTTGTTGGTGTTATAGCTGCATAGCTAAAACTTAAGAGCAAGGTAGAGAAGAGAAAGCAAGCAAACCTCGTCATCCCCAATGTCCAAGAACAATCTCCTCAGATTATTGTAGGAAGAGAACATGTATACTGTAAAAAAGAGAAAAGTAAGCAAATAAAACAAAGTCAAGTGCTGAATAGAAAATGGAAGCACCTCTAACCAATGTTGACTACAAAGCACCCATTTTCCAAGATTCTGCATTACTTTATTCACGATCAACTTAAAACCTTGTTTTATAATACAGATTCTAGAAAAGTGAAATGCTTATGTTTACCCAATCAACCATGCAACAGTTGACCTATTATTTTCAGGTAAATTGAGCCCACAACCAATGAAAAATAGGCAACACCGCTACCATTCATTTTCAAACATGAGAATTGTACCACTGACCTTTTTTGACCCCAATACAACGTATCTGCCATCTAGTATTCCAAGATACAACGGTCCTGGCCTGGCCACTAGGTCCTGATCACCTGCGTAAGCACAAGCATGCAAAGCACCAATGATCTTGGTTTCCAACCCTTTGTCCGGCATAAATTCACGAATTGCTTTTTTAAAATTCTCATTTTGCACATACCCCGTCATTCATCGAACCCCATGAATATAACATTCCACTAAAGAGCTATCTAGCAAATTGCATTTCAACCAAATCCTTGAAGGCATTCACAAGAGATCCCTAATCACCTTGTCAATACTCAAAAAAATAGTGGCGATAAAACGAGTCTTCAGATTCTACAAACCATATCAAAATACAATCCTCGCCAATCCAATCTATCTACACCCAGAAACCACTGTGTTTCAGGAAAACCAAGTCTCACTCAGGCATTTTATCAAACCCCTTGCATGCTTTCTAAATCTGCTAACACATCTTCCACAAACTCTCAAACCCAAAAGACAAGAACACTCTTCACCAACTACCCATGAATCTCCATAGTCTTAAAATCCAAAATCATCAGACTTTTACATTGAGAAATTAAAGCTTCAAGGGCTGGTTTTAACAAACATAGTATAGAAAATTTACAAGAACTGGTTTCATTTAGCATATTAACAAATCACTAAATAATGAATTAAGAAAACATTAAATCATCGCTTAAACGAAAAATCCCTTAAGCTTATAGTACTAATCTCATGCTGTGTTCGTATTTGTCCAGGTCCAGGAGGAAGTTCCACTGATGAAGAAACAAACTTTTTCTCCGATTCTTCTTCTCCAAACCTAGAACGATGATTCGAATTCGAAGTCTCAGCAGTTTCATGTTGAGACTCAGGATCCCACGAATCGAAATCAGAGTTTCTCGGAGAAAACGAATTCGCAAAGCTTTCGTCAACGCTTCTGCTTCGTTTGTGAGGAGCATTACGAAGGAGATGAATCGGAGAAGAACCATGAGTTGGTGTTGTTGGTCTACTAGAGAAAGGTGTTGTTGATTCTGAAGTTCTTCCATGTTTGATATTTTTCTTAGCTGTGTGATGCCAACTCTTTAACGCTGTTGCTACTCTCTCGTTGAACACTGTTGGTTTCATCTTTGAACCCATCTTCACCAAAATTGAATTCAAAAATGTCAGTTTTTGAAATTGAAAGTTTCAATCTTTATGTGTTTTTGTGTGTGCGTGGATCTTACTTGAGTAACAAGAGCATATAGAGGAAGAGTAACGTAGCTGCAAAGAATCTGAACTAAAAGTCTGCAAGATCCAAAAGGTCGTGACTTTGTTAGATTTTAAGGAATGGTTTCTCAGTTCTATGTTTGAAGCTTATGTTTTCCAAAAGGTTGTGACTTTGTTAGATGTTAAGGGATGGTTTCTATGAAGGGTTTTGAAGCTTATGTTTTCCACTTACCCGATTGAGATTCTGATGATCACGTCAACTCTGCTTTCATGGAAACAGTTCTTTAGACCGAATTCATACTGAAGAGATAACAAAAGATTTTGATGAAAATGATGATTGTATAGGTATTATTACGTTTCAAGTTCATGGAGAATGCAGGATTGCTTGCTTACCGTACTCCAGACAAAGAAAGCTAGTTGAAACGCGTTCTGATGATGGCGAAAAAGAAATGGTTAAATTTCAGGCATTTTTGTAAGGAGAGAGAGTAGAAAGTAAAAGATGAATGTATACCGTGAAGAGGACTAAGTGAATGAGGAAGAGAATGAAACGTGGACGACCGAACCAGAAGAAATGATCACCGGGTTGAACTAGCGGTGTGCCTTTCACTACGTCGCCTTTCTCTTGGATTCTAAGTCCTAGTTTTGTTATTATCACTTGAAGTTTTGTTCCAACAATAAGAATCACCTGCAGTTTGTTTATACATTCATTCTTGTTACGGAGTTGAAACCGAAACAAAATAGGTTTAGTCTAAAGGTTTTGGTTGTTGCTTACGATGAAGGGAATGAACGGTAGCCAGAGGTAAGAATTCAATCCTGTTCATTAGAAAAGCAGAGTAATCTATTAGTTTTGGATTGTTGAAGGCTTTTAAAGAGGTATCGATGCAGCGACGTTTTGAAAACGAGTGTACCGTTTGTGTTTGTCAGGAGGAATAGCACAGCTATGAACCAGATCACAGGGCTGAAGATATAAGCAGTTAAAACATCAGATTAAGTAGTGGTTAGTGAAGTGGAGTTTGTAATCTTAATTAGTTCCATACTTGATCTCGACAATGGTTTTGAAGTCTTCCTCTAGTGATCTCTGAATATACTTTCGGAAATCGAACCTTGCGTCGCTCCCAGGAGCCAAATGGGCCTGAAACAGAAGAAAAAGAAGAAGCATTCGTGCAATGCTGTAAGATCTTTGCCTTGAGAGATAAGTTATTATACAACAGAAAAGTTAAAGATCAAAAGATTGACTTATACCATGATGAAACCATGTCTCAGTGTTAAGTAATCAACTTTGGTTACAGATCTAAAGAACTGCCTGAAGAAACATACAATCCACAGCGTAATAGTTGATTTGCTCCAGAAACTCAGATGTCTACGCCCGAAAGATGTATCCCGCGCAAACCTAAACCTCTCGGGATCTACATTATCCGAATCATTCCTTGTTGAAACTTCACACTCAAGTTTTACATTTAATCAATTTTTCATTCCAAGTTTGTAAATTATACCGTGTGAATACTGATATTCGATAGTCTTAGTCTCCTCTTCCCACTTCTTCCACCTTCTCATCTGCAATAACAGAAACAAAACAAAAAAGATCTTCTCTTCAGCGAAAAAAGGAACATCAAAACCGGTGTGATCAGAATGTGGATGGATATAAAAGAACTTACTTTGGTCTTTCCCAAAGCATAAGTAACAATGCAGTAGATCACATGACAAACCGCAAGAACAAAGATGAATATATGCAGCTGATGCATGCCATAAGCCGATACAAAAGCGACTTTTCCCTGGTAACAAACATTAGTAAATGTCACACTAGTGGCTCTTACAAAGAAAATATTTCTATAGAATGAGAATTTACCTTCTCTGCACACTTATCATAACCTTTAGTAGCCAAACTCCTTCGAGGAATAAGAGAATCAACTAACTGTAGAAGCTTTCGACGCAAGTTTTCTTCTTCATCTTCCTTTGGGACATCTTTCTTACCATACTTTCTTGCTTCTTCGGATGCACTACAAGGGTGCATCGATGCTGCGATGTTCTTAGGGATGCAAATATTTGAGATATATCCTTGTCCAATTGTTAGAAGTAGTGATATGAATCCCATCAGCATAAGCTCTGTAAATTCACATATAATTAACCAAAACTAAAGGTGATTAAAAGAATCTTTGAGAGGGAAAACTTGTTTCTTTTTATAATGATTTAAATTAACAATAAATTTACCTGCTTTCACTTTTTCAAGTGCTTCATATAGAGCTTTTTTGTTCTTCTTTTTAAACCACTGTAAGAAGAAACACAAAAAAAAACAGAGTTTTGTTTAGTATTAGAAACAGAGGATACTATGAAACCGACACAAGTACATACAAAAAAAAAAAAAAAAAAAAAAAAAAAAA
>Ga0041059_1002762_pt1 | contig 12764 bp, 6 predicted proteins | sample AraColnosormetaG_FD_56232 | JGI IMG/M metagenome (GOLD analysis project Ga0041059, IMG submission 56232) | Arabidopsis roots microbial communities from North Carolina, USA - Col MF nosort | ecosystem: Host-associated > Plants > Roots > Unclassified | place: USA: North Carolina | collected 2013-09-02 | reverse complement strand
GTATGTTAATTACCAAAAAAAAAAAAAAGGAAGTAAAATCACAGTGCTCGCTGATGATTTTTCTTAAATCATGGAACGTACATGAATTTGAATTCTTCCTCGTGACACTCTTTGGTTGACATTTTTAACCAACAGAATTGTTTGCAGTTGAAACAAGCTTTTGAGTTTTGACCGTACAAAATTAGTCGATATGCTATACGAAGATCTCTATAAGAAAGATCTGTCGAACCGAGTAGTTTGAAAGATAGTTAAGCCTGCTACATGTGCAGTGTTCTCCAAGAGAAAAAAAAAAACACAAGAAAACATGGGGCAAGTTCATGGAGTGTTAGACAAAGAGAAAAACGTGTCGTAGTTAACATGTCTTAAAAAGGCATGCAGATAAAGTTCATGACAGAAGGATTTCATGGTAAACTATGGTCGATGTATATGCCATCATCATGTGGAAAATGAATCATATGCTAGCTTTGTCAAATAAAAGAATATATAAAAGACATCTCGTACACAATATTATATTTTAGATTGAATAAATAAGAGTTCAGAATATTAATATACTTCGCTGCTCTTTTGCTACACCATAATACTGTGTTGAAACGTACATAACTACATATATGTGCAAGAAGATGTTATTATAGCCATTAAACTTGATCCTAAAAAAAAATCTTAATTATTTTTCTTTTCATCTTAAATACTAATTTTGTAACTCAATCTTAAATGTGCATATGCTTTTATCAAGTGTTTTTGATAGCTATATTATTTTAATTCTATTTATATGAAAAAAACATATACAGGTGGAAGATTTCTTTGTTGAAATGCAAGAAAAAATAATTTCTATTTGTTGAATAAATGTCTTAAATGGAGAAAGCTCCTTGGATATCATTGCATATGTTAAAATTTTCTACATTTCAACAAAGAATATAGAAAATTTCTATGTTTTTCTTTGTTAGTGTGACAGAATCTACTAAAAAATACATATTTTTATGCCAATGGTTAATATGTTTAACGTTTTGTGTTTTAGTGATATCATACAAAAGTTTCTAGCTAGCTAGATTTTTATGCCAATGGCTCTCTCCATTTTTTTATGATTAAATTTTCAAAAAACTAACAAGAGAACTTTGTGTATTATTTCTTGGTTTTTTATACTCCAATGGTAGGTTCTCTTAAAGGAGGTCTCTTAAAAAAAAAATATTCATATAAATTATTTTATTTCATACAACTTAATATTACAAAGCATAAAATATTAAAATACATTTTTTGGAAATATTATAAAATAGATGTGAAATAAATATTATAATGTTTAGTTAAATATATAATTTTGTCATAAATTATGAGCTAATTAAAACAAAATTAGTAAACCAAAACATTTAGGGGGATGTATTGGATTAGGGATTTTAGAAGATTTTTGTTTTTCTTAAAAACCATATCAAATCTAGTGTTATTCAAAAATTAAAAGGTTTTTGTTCCTCTACTCATCAACAAATTAAAATTCTTATAATTTTTTTTTTTTTGTTTGGCTTGAATCTGCATGACTCACTCAAATTAGAAGCCAATTACTATCATCAAATTAGAGATACATTTAACTATGAAGCGAATTACTATCACCAAATCATGAGCTATATGTGTTCCATAGTTACAGAGTCTATCACCAAAATACATAACGCCAACAAAACAAACTCCTAGTCTTGTACATCTATGAAGCCAATGACTCAAAACATACAACATAACCATCATGAAGCCAATTACTAAGAAAAAGCAACAAAAGAAAGAGATAGATACAGAGAAAAGAGAAAATACTTGAGCAAGTTGGGACTGAGTCAGCTTCTTGTCTTCTCGGGCTTGCATGATGGCTTTCTTCAACTTAGTGGGCACACGATCACCTGATTTTAAAACCATATAAAGGTGTTAACGATAACCAGCATTACGAATCAATCAAACACATATGTAGACTTCCTCTCGCTAATAATGCAAACTGAAGAAAATATTAATAACCCAAGAGAACAGACTAGATTACTAGAATGACTGTACCCAAGCAAAAGCTGGTTCTTATGGGATCCAAATCAACAACACTGATCCCCATGCAACAAACAATAAAACGAAACAGATCAATCAGATAACTTCTTCGTTTTCTAAAGAACCAAATCATCTACACAACTAAATCAATCAAAGCTTAGTCATCTTCCTATCTGACAATGCTCTGATTCGAGGGAACGAAGCAAGGGTTTGGTGGGAGATTGGATTTGGGACAAACACATATAGAATTGGGTCATCGATTTGGTGAAACGAACTCGGAATGGTGAGCAGCGTCGAGAGAGACGACCAATAGAGAGAGTGAGAAAATTTCCCGACGGAATGAAAAATAAAGACACAAGGATTTTTTGTTGGTTAAATATATCAACCAACCACTGACTGCCACGTAGGAGGCTCTCTCCAGAATTATTTGTTTTGATTATTTTTAATCAACAACTTCAAGAGAACCCTATCAAATTGTGATACTCATATCATGACACTGACAAATAAAAGAGACCATGAATATGGTTAGGCCATATGCGATATGGCTTCAAAAACCAAGTTGGGACAATCTTATGTTTAGTCTTAAGTTTGAGTTCATTTTAATTCATTTTAGATACTATTGTTTGATGTAAAATTAAACTTTGATAAATAAATGTACCTAAATTTGGATTGATTTTTTCATAATCATGTTTAAAATTTTTGGTGTTATGCAATTCTGTTTTGTTTTGTTTTTCCATAATAAGCATCTGAACATTTTTACAATATTTATATATTTTAAGAAACTGAAGTTTTAAGATGTATTAATCTACATTAACCTTTTCTATTTTAATGTTAACAAATATTATATATTATAAGTACAATATTCATCAAATACTATAACATATATGTGAAATGTAAATATTTACTACTAATCAAATATCATACTGCATATTTGATTGCAAAAGAGCTAAAAATCATTAATATTGCACATTAAAAATAGTCAATAAACTAAAATCATTAAATACACAAATATATCATAACACAGCAAGTGTGTACCATTATTAATCAATAGATTTACGCTATACAAGTTTTCCGAATTATGTATGTGAAATAAATCACACCAAAAAAATGTATTTGAAATGAAAAAATTCCCCGCCTCTGTAATTTAAGTTTTTTAGATTAAAACAGCTAAACTCTTTTCATTAATTTATTAGAGATACAAGATATTGTTATTTGTTACCAATACCAATATGTAAATTTTTCTGAGTAATTATTATAATTAGTTGAATTTGGCTACCATATGCCAATTTTCAACACATAAAATTCTTTTAAACGTGAAAATTCCAATAATCTAAGAGCCAACAACCACGAAAATTAAACCTCGTTTTAGTCTAAACTCTAAAATGAGAAATAATTAGAAACCAATAAAGGCTCTTAAAGAAAGACTAGGTCAAGTTCAAAGCAAGTTTTGCTTTGTGTGGTGGTCGTCGTCTCTTTCTTTAAACACACTTGTTTTTTTCTTTTTCCTTTGACCACTCCAATATAAACAACCAAGAACCAGTGTTCCTCGTCCATTCACTCTCTCGTAATCACACACACACTCACTCATACGAAGCCAATTGTTCCACACAAATTGGAAGCGACGACAATGGAGCCGAAAGAGAACGGCTCAGAATTGGGTCAGAAGATCATTGACGGACCAACGAATCCAATGGTCACACCTTTACTCAATGATCTTTATCAATTCACCATGGCTTATGCTTATTGGAAAGCTGGCAAACACAACGAACGATCCGTGTACAACACACAATCTCTTCTCATGCTCTGCTTTTGATGTTGAATTCTGAATGGTTTTGTATATTTGAAATTGTTTTTGTTTCCTTTTCAGTTTCGATCTGTATTTTCGTAAGAACCCATTTGGTGGTGAGTACACTGTGTTTGCTGGATTAGAAGAGTGTGTTAAGTTCTTAGCCAATTTCAAATTGACTGATGAAGAAATCGATTTCGTTCAAGAGTGTTTGCCTGGATCTGAGGTATATCAAAAATCTGTTTGTTTTTAGATTGTTATTGATTAAAGTTTGGATTTTTAAATCAGGGTTTTATGTTTGTGATTCAAATTAGGAAGCTTTTTGTGATTATCTTAGAGGGCTTGATTGTTCTGATGTTGAAGTTTATGCAATTCCGGAAGGATCAGTTGTTTTTCCTAAAGTACCTCTCATGAGAGTTGAAGGACCTGTTGGTGTGAGTCTCTTTGTCTCTTTCATTTGTGAAGATTGTTTAAGGAATAGTTTTCTTGAATGAATGATTCATCAGTTGTTGTAAAATCTCCATAGGTTGTTCAATTGTTGGAAACTCCATTCCTCAATCTTGTCAATTTTGCATCTTTGGTAGCTACTAACGCAGCTAGGCATCGCTTTGTTGCCGGAAAATCTAAGAGTCTACTCGAGTTTGGTGCTCGAAGGGCTCAGGTTTCCTATAAATCTCTCTCTTGTTTTTTGATATATTGCCTTTTGTGTTGTTCTTTCCATCTCTGTCTGATGTTATTAGTGTTGGAATCTTAGGGTCCGGATGGTGCAATAAGCGCATCAAAATATTGCTACCTTGGAGGTTTTGATGCAACAAGGCAAGTCTTGCTTTTTGTTTTTGTTGATCTGGAAGTAGGTGAAAGGGAATGTGGAAATGATGTGTTTTGTGTTGTTGGGTATTTTGCCAATGACAGTAATGTAGCAGCTGGAAAACTTTTTGGGATTCCTCTTCGTGGAACACACTCTCATGCTTATGTTAGCTCATTCATGGTCAGTTCACTTCAGCCAAAAGTTTCAATTTTTATGTGGAGGTTACATACTTGAGTTAGCTAGTAGAGACGATAACACAAAGTTTCGTGAAAATAAGATATTCTTGTCAATGCCTTTGTTGCTATAACTTTATTAGCCATGGTTCTGATGCACACTTAATATCCTCGCTCATAACAATATCACAAAAGCATTTTCGATATAATTAGTTAACTTTGGATTGCAGAGTACTGATGAGATTGTTGACAAAGTACTTCGTAGTGCTGATGGGAAAACCACGTGCGAGGATTTTGTTAGTCATGTTCAGACATGGTTAAAAAAGATTCAGGTTTGTTTATTGCACATTTTGCTCTTCCTCTTCCTGTTTTCTAGTCTCAGGACCATTGTTCTATTTCTGCTTCAACCCTTTGCTTGAATCTTTGTCACAGTTTTTCTTATGTTTTGTTTCTTTGTGGATGACAGTATTCACCATCTCTAAGTGGCATTTTCTCTGAGACAAATCAAAGCGAGCTAGCAGCTTTCACCTCATATGCACTGGCATTCCCCAAAACTTTTCTTGCCCTCGTAGATACATACGATGTGAGCATTAAACACCATAGTAGATAGCTCATTTGAGCCTTAGGATTTCTAATAAACTCTTATATTAGTGTTTTGCTGACTGTTTTACAGGTGATGAAGAGTGGAATCCCTAACTTCTGTGCAGTTGCTTTAGCACTCAATGACTTTGGGTGTGTAAGAATCTCTTATCAATACCCGATCGTCTGACTTGACTTTGTACTTCTTCAGGATCATATGGAATTTGAGATGCAATTGATGTTTATTGTGCTGCGCAGATATAAAGCATTAGGTATTAGACTGGATTCAGGTGATTTAGCTTATCTATCTAGAGAGGCCAGAAATTTCTTCTGCACGGTAGAGAGAGAACTAAAAGTGCCTGGTTTTGGGAAGATGGTCGTCACTGCTAGTAATGATCTAAATGAAGAGACGATTGACGCTTTAAATAAACAGGTGACTCCCTAACCCACTCTCAAATGCCATGCCCCCGAAAGATTGATTATTATTAAGCAGTGTTTTTTCTTTCATCTCTATAGGGACATGAGGTGGATGCTTTTGGCATCGGGACCTACTTGGTCACTTGCTATTCACAAGCGGCCTTAGGTTGCGTTTTCAAACTTGTGGAGATAAACAATCAGCCTCGGATTAAACTTTCTGAAGATGTTACAAAGGTTAAAACTCTCTCTCTCTCTCTTGGTGTTCTGAACATTCAATGTCACATTGCACTTAATCTGATTATCATTCTGATTCGTTTAGGTATCAATACCGTGTAAAAAGCGAAGTTACAGATTATACGGCAAAGAAGGTTACCCTCTGGTAGATATAATGACTGGAGAGAACGAACCACCTCCAAAGGTAAAACGAAAGATAACTCTCTCAAAGATTTTAATCTCATTACCTTATTGCATTTTTACATAATATCTTTCTTGATATCAAAGGTTGGTGAGCGTTTACTTTGTCGTCACCCATTCAACGAATCCAAAAGAGCATATGTAGTGCCACAACGTGTCGAAGAGCTCCTCAAATGTTATTGGCGTGGAAGTGCAGGTAAAGATTTTCCGGTACCGTAGAGTTATTAATGACAATGCTTTTCACTGATTATTGTTTCTCTATACCAATGAAGATGAAGCAAGAGAAGTATTACCGCCTTTGAAAGAGATAAGAGACCGTTGCATCAAACAGCTCGAAAACATGCGACCTGATCATATGAGGAGATTAAACCCAACTCCTTATAAGGTATGGTTTTATCCGACAAACATGTTTTTCAGTTTCTGAGAAATCTGTGTAAATGTTTTTTTCTCTCATGGTTTACAGGTTAGTGTAAGCGCAAAGCTGTACGATTTCATCCACTTCTTATGGCTAAACGAAGCACCTGTTGGTGAATTGCAGTGACAGAACAACCAAAAAGAAGAATCTGGTTTTGGTTTGGTGTAATGTATATAATTTATATACCACAGCATCACAAATATGCATTTTTTTCACTTTTAGTTTCTTTTTCTTACAACATTTTGATGATCTCTCATTGTCGTAGTAAGTTTCATTTTCTTACTGAGGAAAGAAACTCTCTGCGTTCACTGGAACTTTGTTTTCAACTGATTCAATAAGATTTTATATTTACAGCTGTAAACATACTGGAGACTGTAAAAACATTTACTCAAGTCAACGATTTTGGATCAGGTTTAGTTTCGTCATATGGTTGACAACTTACTGTTGCAAACGGATTGGTAAGCAGTTGAGTTAATTGAGTTTTTTCTAGCAGAGATTTGAAGAACATTACCTTTCTTCAAAAACTTCTTTAGGCGTTACTAGGACGTTTGGGGTGGACCTAGTCACTAACCACATATTCAAAATTCATTTCCAAAAAGATGAATTATGGAATATGAGAATAGAAAAATACAACAGAGTAAATGAGGAGTAAAACTTTATTACAGAAACTTACCAAACAGTAAAAAAAAATATGGAATATAAGGAAACCATTACTTAACGAAAAATCACTTAACAAGAATACAAGATGACTAAAAATGACAAGACGATAATCCATCCAAATTGAGGTTAAAAACAAGTGATAGTTTTGGTCTTATACAACAGAGTTATACAAGTGTAACTTTGAATTCTTATGGTCTCCAAATAGCCATGGCTTCGAGGGCAGGGCACTCGATATGGGCGTGGGTTTTCTTGGATGAAAGTTAAATTTGTTGATATAAAAGAAACACATAGTATACACAAAACTGGTCGGGACCAATACTCTTTTTTTTTTTGGCTCCGTTCATATTTTCAAAACAACAATTCTTTAGTGAAAATTAATAGATTGATTAAAGAAAAAAATGTTGAGAAAACATGAACTTTCATATTGTTGACGAAAAAAACATGAACTTTTCAAATGTCATTTAAATCCTAAAGTTTAGTTTGACTTCTTAAAAAATAGTTAATTTAGTTGACTTGGCCATTCCAAACATATCTTTAAGTTTCCCTTAACAATATCACGAAAATAAAACAGCCCTCGATGAAAGAATTGTTTTTGTTTATTTGAGTCCCTCATTTAACCTGTTTGTGATCTGAATTAAGCTTACATATACAAAATGGTCCATGATCATTTGTTTTGAAGATTTTCTGAAATGGTCCATGAAAGAGTTTTGTTTCCAAGTCTTCGGATAATTTGTCTAGTTACAAAATGGTCCTGCATCATTTGGAATAATGTATTTATGGCATTATCTCAAAATTCTCTAACCATTGGGCCAGTACAGTATGCCCTTTACAGATCTAAAGTTTTATTATATGCTAGTATTATTATAATTAAAATTTTGAAAAGTTTCAAACCAAGTTTCGTGTGATAGAATGTTTGTGATTTGTTATTAATCAATAAACTTTAAGAATAACAGAATCATCTTGAAATTCTGATTGGTCGAGCTCAATCATATTCGGTGCTGAATATGAAACAAAAAAATTAGTTGGTGTGGTTAGCTGACATGGTTGGTACGATTTTGTTCAACAAAAAACTGCACTGAAATTGTCGATTAGTTAATTTAAGTAGTAGAACAATAATAACTAATTTCATAGTACTTTTTAATCCATATCAAACGTTGTAAGAAATAAAATTCTAAAATAATTTTAAGCGTTTAGGGCGGTAAGATAATCTACCAAAATGCATTTGATGTTTTTGGTTGAATATTATTAAAACGGAGAAGACAAAAAAATGAGTGTGGTTGTACCTGTGTGGGGATAGAATTTTATCAGTCACCAAAAACATAAAAATGTACTAAAGAATATGCTAAAAGATACACAAGATTCGAAGAAGAGGTAAAAGTAGAGCTAAAAGACACGACTTTTCTGGGCTCTAAAATCTGTTAAAAAGCTTTCTTCTTTTTCTGTGCAATTTCGTACTTCTAAAAACATTCCTCCTACAAATCTTATATTTCCAAATCAACAAAATAAAATTAACTTATTCCCTGAAATATTAAAATCTAAAAAGTTAAAAAAAAAACCATAAACTTCTTCTTCTTCTTCACTCTAACTTTACCCATTCGTAACGTCCTTCTAATGGCTTCTCCTTCTCGAAATCGAAATTGTACCTAATTAAAAAAAAATAAACTCACTCTTAATTTTACCTCAAAATCAATTTTAAATTATGAATAAAAAATATATTATCTATAAAAATCAAACTCACAAAATAAAATAAAAACTTACTTCTTCTTGAATTTTTCTTTGAGTTGTTTCTCAGCTTCCACAAAAAAATCTTCAATTTCCGATTCCGTTGGCATCTCCGTCATCAATTTCGCCTTCTCCTCCTCCTCCGCCGTCACCGTCTCCTCCATCGTTTTCCTCCCGCTACAACAACAATCTAACGATTCTTTAACCGCCGATTCAAATTCCGATGAATAATTCTCCATGGATTTACTTAATTCTTCTTTCTCCTCCTCTCTCAGATTTTCAAAAAGCTTCCTCTTCGTACCCCTAAAATAACTCACAAGCAAGATTCTAAATTTATTGAAGAGAGAGTCAAATAAATAACCGGGAAAATAATAAAACCTTCAAAATTCAAATCATTTTCAGTTTTTTTTTTAACACTCACCGTCGATACGTCGACGTTTCAGTGTCACCATCTTTATCTTCCTCCTACAAAAATTTCAAAATTTCAAAAAAAAATACATTAACATTAAATGATACATATACAGTTACAAGAATCTAGAATCAACAACATTAAATAACCTCCAGATGTATTAATTCTTTCTTCTTATATTCATTGCTTCCACTACAAGACGACGAAACTCCATTATCACCGACGACGGAGACAGAGCTTGATTTTTCCGATCTAACATAAACAATTCTCCGGCTCCGTAGCTGCATATACGTTGACGAAACTCCAGCTTCTACAATTCCTTTAGCTTTTCTATATTTTCTCACCATCTTCGATTTAGGTTACGTGTGCGTGAAGTCACAATCTCTGTGAGAGAGAGAGATATGATTGAGAGGATGAGGAAGAAGAAGAAAGAAAGATGATGAATTTGGTTTTGAACGGTCAGGATTGAGTTTTGTGCTGTGTGTGATAGAGAAATGGCGTGTTTTAGTGGTCCCGTTACAGTGACGGGGAATCTTTAACGGGGAAACTGGAGGCGCCGTTATTTGGATGTTATGGAGTTACTTATGCCGATGGTTTGTTTTATTGACACGTGTCGGTTATAAACGGTGACTTAACGGAACGGGAGGCGTAATAATTGTGGTGTAACTAACTATTTTAAAAACCCTCTCATCTATTGGTAATTCACAGATTTGCCATTACGCGAAACCGTTTAAAATGTTTTAAATTATAATTGACAAGCTTTTTGTATAGTTGGGATGAATTTTATAGTTTAGGTAAAATTAGAAAGTTCATATTACTTTAAAATGAATTGGATAGAGACTATATATAGATTATGTGTATAGTATAGGTGGATTGTTACGGATAGCCTAAAAACTACGTACCTGTGAGTAAAATAAGGTAAAAGTAAAACTGACACTAGAAATTATATTTTTGTTATCCCTGCGTATTTGCTTAGCCTGATGTCAAGTTGTCAACAGCACGTGTCGATCGTGATATATTGGGCTTAATAAGTCATAATATAGTAAAGGTTTCTAAGAACTAAACTTGGCCTCCATCACTTCCCATGGGCCTTGTCAGCCTTTCTATGTTTTGTTTTTGTCTCAAAGCATGAACAAAATGGAGTGGCGAGTGCATTCAAATTACCATGTCTTGCTTTAAAAATTAAAAATATTTTTTTTTTCACTGAAAGATAAATATATACTTCATAATTTCCAACCAAACATACAAAAAAATGTGGATCAAGGACAATCATTCTAGATCAACCAGTATTACACTAGGCATTTTTTTCTTCCTCAAAAAGTTGTTTTAACCAAAAAGAAAACCTAGTTGCTACATACGATTAACGGCGATCATTTTTTGTTACGCTCTTGGCAATAAAGTGAGCATCAAGATTAGATCTCCTTAACTCACCAAGCAATTTTCAATCCAAAAAATTCCCTAGTTTCTCAATCAAAAGAAGGGACTGAAATTTACATGAAGGTCATGCAGACGACTTTTGTTTTAATTGAATAACATAAAACTTTTACTCACTTTACAAAAAAGTATGAATCTATAACCCTAGATTTATAAAGATATTAGAAAACTTTTTATAAATCTTAAATTAATAACAAAGAACTTTAATAAACTTTTTAAAAATCTTGATTGAATAACAAACGATTTTACATAATCGTTAAAGTTCTTTTAAAATCATAAACCAATAATACCCCCTAAATATTTAATTTATCTCCTCAAGTGTTGCGCCCATGTTATGTAAAATTTCATCCCTATAAATACATCAGATGGTCCAAGAGGTTTCATGCATCAATACATAATACATTTTCGCCTTCGACTAAATATTATAATTTAGCTTCTTTTTTTTTCTAATTCTCGTCTCGGTTTTTCTAGTAATGGCGACGATTAATGTTTACGTTTTTGCATTTATCTTTCTTTTGACTATTAGTGTTGGTTCAATTGAAGGCCGAAAACTCACCAAATTCACCGTAACGACGTCTGAGGAAATCAGAGCTGGTGGCTCTGTATTGTCGTCGTCACCTCCGACTGAGCCACTTGAGTCGCCGCCGAGCCACGGGGTTGATACCTTCAGACCTACGGAACCTGGTCATAGCCCCGGTATTGGACATTCCGTACATAATTAACGGAGAGGAACAATAGCATCGTCTATGTGATTACATGTTGAAAATATGATTGGCCTGGTGACTTTTTTTTTCTGAATATGTATTTACGTACAGTTTCGTCATATTCAGTTTCTTGCAAGTGTGATTGTAATAATATTTATTTGATTAAATTAAGATTGATGTAATCCATCTTATTTTAAAAGCACATACATTTTTTTATCAGGTTCCAATTTTCTCATATATTTTTCTATCGAGATGTGTCACTCGCTTGAACTAAGAAATTTTTCTATCGAGATATGTCATTCGCTTGAACTGAATCATACGTAACTCGATCTAATCACAAACCGATTTAGGAATAGAACTATAGAAGCAATTTCGATTACTTGTTTATGTCTTCAAAATCTGTACGTAGAACGAATAACTATCTTTGAAATAATTTGGTACAGATATTCCATATCTGCGTTTCAAAATTTGAGCCAGACATTATTTTGCATGGAGAAAAACCTAAAAGTTTGTATTACGTAATATTAGTCACTGAAAAACTTTAGTTTGTTTGTTAAAAGTTTTAGACGGATGTTAGTATTTGAGAAATAAGCAATATACCAAGTAAAAGATGGTTAAGAATTTAGAGACAAATAACGAAAACTGAAGCTATATTTCCATTAACGAAAAAGTAATCATGTATATCCATTAACATAATCTGTATTTCTTTTAACTAAATTATATATTTATAGCTACTACTTCAAAAATTAAGAAAATAAAAAATATTTCCAAAATACTGATTTACAATTCTCATACAAAATAATAATTAAGACAGTCAAGAACCTAAGAGTATCATTAAAGGGGGGATATTAGGGAGATATTAGGAGATTCTTAGATTGTAAATGATTAAATTTAAATGTTAATTGAGCAATTTTGCTTAGAGGCCCTCTAAGCTAAGAGATCCTCTGAAGTAAAATGTGGTGGTGACGTGGCATGATTTGGTTGGTTGGAAGAATAATATTAAAGCCGAATTTTTTTTCTTACCGTTAATTCTTCTACTATGTATAATAATTTATAATATGATAGTAGAAAACGAACGAGATACTTACACTTACTTTGATGTCTCTGAATTTGTACAACCGGAATCAACTAGAAATGCACAAGTGGATTTCACCTATTCTACATATATGCCTTCAAATCTCGAGAATATATTGGAAACTCGAACTCGAATTCGTAATCGACAAGCACATCAATAAT
>Ga0041059_1002761_pt1 | contig 12765 bp, 10 predicted proteins | sample AraColnosormetaG_FD_56232 | JGI IMG/M metagenome (GOLD analysis project Ga0041059, IMG submission 56232) | Arabidopsis roots microbial communities from North Carolina, USA - Col MF nosort | ecosystem: Host-associated > Plants > Roots > Unclassified | place: USA: North Carolina | collected... | reverse complement strand
CGAACAACATCTCATTCGGATGGTCCAGTCAAATGAACCGACTAAAAATAAAACGAACAAGAGTCGAATGAATCATCTAGATGGACATGTTGAATGGATCAATTGGATGGATCTGTCAAATGGAGAAACGAACAGAACCGTAGTATAATAGGGCCAGCCCTATAAAAGCCCGAAACCTTTTCTGCAAAACCATATTTAAGCCCAAACGTTTCTCCTTTGATTTAATCGGGACCGGGCTTTTATTTATTTTAGCGGACCTGGGCCGACTCTAAATGTTTAGCCCATTTTAACATCCGTACTTTTTATGGTGATCTTGTAATGTTATAAAAACTGGAAATTATTTTCTACATGTATAGCGCTGTTGCTCACGTAACATATATAGTTGCTGATGTAATTGGGTGTTTTAAAATCTATTTAGGATATTTTGGATGAATGATGATTATTTTTTTAGTCAATTAGATAGTGGTCACTGATCAGCATCCATAGAGCATATTCCAACTAAAGATTTCAACAGTTGGTGACCGGTCCCTCTGTGTTTTCCAATATATTTAACACAACTTTACATAATTTTATAACCAATATTGTTTAAGATTTTGAATTATAGCTAAAAAGAGAGAAAAAAACAATATTGATTCGGGCCATCAATTTTTTTGGACCAACCTTTGCTAGGAAAACGAAGATACACATCATAAGGTGACGTATAGAACAAAACGAACAGACAAATAAAGCATAACAGATGTAGTTTGTAAAGAATAAATGGTGTAGAACGAATAGAACAAAAGCTGAATAGATATCTTAATTAGTTTGGTGCGAGTAACGGATAAATGAGTTATCAAATTTTGACTAATGTTTTGAAGTTTCGAAATATATATATGATTGTATTAATCGGTATTTAACGCTTATGATTTTTCAGTTTATACTTGAATCACCCTACTTCTTGAGGTTGGTGTGTTGTCCAAATATGATTCACAAAAACATGACCAAGAGTAAAATCAAACCGCACCGTATTATTTTATTATGCTTCATGACACCATTCATAACCAAAGTCTTCTTAGTTTTCCCCATACACACCAATAAAGATACTAAAGAAATAGCTAATAAGTAATTTAAGAACTATGAATCGTAGCCGTAACTTTAACTATACAAGAATAGCTGTATAATCGTGACAGCCCTTGACTTTGGGAGATATTGTCCAATACTCCAGTTAAGAGAAAGAAGTGGGAATGTGGGTTACATCGACAAAGGCTTTGCTCCAAGTTAATTAATGGCTATAATTGGCGGAATATATTAGTGGAAAATATAAAGGTGAGAAAATGATTTCTACATGCCTTTTAGCAATTAAGAGAAATAGTGGAAAACAATTATTTTCTCTATATTCTATGAAATAGCAAAACAGAAAAGAAAGAAAAAAGAAAAAAAAGAAGTTCCCCTTTGAAATAAGTGGGGTTTCATTGAAAATTCAAATAGTACTACTCTTTCATTCTTTTAGTGTCCAGTCAACGTTCTCGAGAAGAAAATATATTCAACGATTAGTTTGTTGTTACATGAGTTTATTGAATTAAGTTTTTAGAATGAATATATAAAATCTTGAAAATTGGATGCTTCAGAAGCAATTTTCAGAAATTTTGTTCAATTCATGGTAATAAAATGTTCAATTAATTAAAGTCATTTTTCAAGTGCAAGAATGGTAATGTTAGCATAATACAGCGGATATATATATCCTCTTTGAGGATAAAGAGTTGGTGGATATAAATATAACTCATGTTATTTCAATAATAGTCACAATCTTTTCTTTACATGCGTATATGAAAACATATTTGCACAACTTATTCCTGAGTTTAGGACCATTATTAAGACGATGTATTATTATGATCTATTAACATATAGTTGTCTTTGATGAAATTGACAGCTCATTGGGGCTATAATGTAAGAATTGTTCATTACTTTTACTTACGAGCTACAGTTTAGACTTGTATAAATAGATTGAATTACTAGTATTTATGGTCCAGTAAATATGAAATATTCATTACTTTATATGTATAGCAATTAGATCAAAGTAAAATGGTCCAAAATATGTTTTAATCCACTTTATTCAATTAGACAAAGAAATTTATTCATTCTTAGAAAGCAAATACTCCATTTTAAAAAAAAAATATCAGTTTAAACAAATATTTTTCATTTTAAATCCGTTGCCATATGTATTATTGAAATGACAAGAGTTATTATGACTGAACCAATACATTTTACTATATTGATTGATAAATTTTTATTATAACTTATCTCGTGTCTCCTCTAAAAACAAATTTGTCTCTAACCAATAAAACAATTATATGGTACCACTAAAATATTCCAAAATATTAATTGGACCCAACGTGTATATCGAAAATAATTTAAAAGAGAAAATGTTCTAGAATCTAGAGGAAGAAAATAACTCACCAGAAATAAGAAAGAAGAAGAAGAGATATAGATACATTGAACCTAGACATAAAACCCACCCAAACCCCAGTCTCAAAGACGCCTATTAATAAGGAACGTTCAAGAACCAAAACAAAACACAAAAAAACTCAAAGTGACCAAAATAACCAAAAGGAGAAATCTTTAGAAAACCTTTAAAAGTTCTTAAAAATGGGGAAAGGAGGAAACTATGTGACGGTGGCGGCTTCCGAAGTGGACGAGCTACGACGGAAGAACGGAGAGATGGAGAAAGCTGTGGAGGAGATGAAGAAAGAGATGTTGCAGTTGTGGCGGCGGACACAGGTGGCGGAAGAAGCGGAGGAGCGTCTCTGCTCACAGCTAGCCGAGCTTGAAGCAGAATCTTTAGACCAGGCTCGTGATTACCACTCTCGTATCATCTTTCTCATGAACGAGCTCTCTCGTCTTTCTTCAGACTCTGCCTCTGCCTCTCCGTAGAATTAGATAGATATTTGCTTTTAAAGAAAGATAGGTTTTTTAGATTGTTTGATGTATCCTCTTATCGGCTCATATCAATGCCAATATGTAGAGTTGTCTTTAAAACAAATATGGAAGTTTCAATCAAAAAAAAAAATCGATGTTGTTACCGATTGATTTTTGCGATTAATGATGAATGAAAAGTCTTGAAAACAATTTAAAGTAAATGATATTCGATGTTTGGTTTGACTAAAATGGAATTTTGTTTGTAAGACGTGTAAATTACTTTAACAGAAAGAAAATTTAAAGCAATTATGGTCATGTTTCCTATTATTATATGTGAAATGACCAAATTACAAATAAAGATTTTGCTTTTAGATTTTTGCGTATTATATGAAGAAGTGTTTGAATTCTACTGAATCATTGACATTGCAACAGTGGTTTTGGTCTTTCTAGAGTTTGACATAGTAAAATTGGAGAACTTGGTTTGCTTTTGGGAGAAAAAAGGGAAACGAATATACGGATCCAACGCCAGTGTACTATGTACAAATATAAACAAAGGGTTTGTTTTTGAACAAATCTAGTTTCTGACAGAACCAGGTGACCTGACGTGGGCAAACAAGTCTAGTCTTTTTTTTTTGTTAACCAAAACCCTTTAATTTTTCATAAATTGTGATGCAATTAAAACAAACAAATATTTATAATGTTTTTTTTTTTGAAGTATAACTAGAATTGTCTTTGGAGAGACTTGGAAACTGATGATCCGAGAGGAGATCTCTTTGAATTATGAGAATGATAATAGTTATCTTGTATTTCTTTCTAACCATATAAAACGGATTTTCTGACAAAATGTTTTGTGTTTAAGTGTACTTTTGTAATACCAACTTAATTTATATAAGCAAGTTGTGCACAAAAAACCAATTATGTGCAATTCAAGTTTACATTCATAATTTCTTAGCAAAAAACAGAGAGGCTAGAGATTTGGCGACCTATTGGATGGTGGAGCTAATTTCATGTGATCTTTTTCTGAAATAATTGGAAAGCTAAACCCGAAAGAGAAGGATTTGCTAATTGGTAGGCAAATAAAAAGATCACATATATGATATATGGCCTTTGAGTCATTTTCATGAGTATGTGTTTTATATTAATTGGTCTAGATATCTATGTGATACCTAACATAAACAAAACAATAATCCATTTTTCTAACTACAAGTAAAGTTTTGAATGATGAAACGTAATCGGTCTCTTTAGGAAATTTAGGATGGCCAAACTGCATTTTTTCACTGATAATGTTTTACCGTCGTTGGTATAAACGTGTACTACTTCTTGTACATAACCATTCAGTGAGACGGTAAGAAAATGGTAGTATATAGACGGGTGGTATCATCATGTTTTTATTTATCGTATTGCTACCTTACCACTAGTTTTACCTTTTGTAAATATATCGTCATCTTTTATTGATATCTTATATAGTCTTAGAAATATATATTGGTTTGTCATTTGTGTCACTAATTAGACTATTAGCTTTTCTTTTTGAAAACATATTATATGCTAAACGTTTATGTAAAATACTTGAGTGAAACAAAATAGAGAACGTCATGAATATAAGATTTATATAACGTCTGTATAACCGAAACACTACAAGTTTTTCTTTCTTTCTTTTTTTCTCTTTCAAACACAACGACCACTCACGAGCCACCGTCAATGACATTTCATATGATTTATTACGTTATCTTTGTCATAAAGCTTAATGAGATGTGAAAATAAGAATTACAAGGAGATTCATTACTCTGTAGTACTATTATTACGTAACATAAGAGTCAAAATTACCAAATACTACAATATTATGTGCAACAATTTAATACTTCAACCCACAATGATCAAAAATAATTCGTTAATCGGTATGCAAAAACTTTAAAATCAAATATTAAAAGAAAATGAAAGAAGTACATTTTATGGCCTCCCTATTATTAAAGCCTACAATAGATTCATTAGTAATATAGTCTCCTTTAAAAGGATTGGTCTAAAGTTTTCGAATATCCTACCCAAATCTACAAAATAGTTTTGCTAAAAAGAATTCACATGTTATATTATTGGATCCAACGTGTATATCGGAACATAATTAAAAAAACAAAATGTTCTAGAGGAAGGAAAATAACTAACCATAAATAAGAACGAAAAACAAGAGATATCAATGAATCTAGACATATACCCACCACCCAAAGACTAGTCGCAGAAACGGCTATATAAGGAACAATCAATTACCAAAAGAAGAAGAACAACAACAAAAAGTAAAGAGACACAAAAACAAAGAAAAGAGAAATCATCAAAAACCATAAAATAAAAAGAGAGAAAATGGGAAAAGGAGGAAACTATGTGATGGTGGCGGCTTCGGAGGTAGAGGAGCTACGACAGAAGAACGGAGAGATGGAGAAAGCGGTGGAGGAGATGAGGAAAGAGATGTTGCAGTTGTGGAGGAGGACACAGGTGGCTGAGGAGGCTGAGGAGCATCTTTGCTCTCAGCTTGCCGAGCTTGAAGCCGAATCTTTAGACCAGGCTCGTGATTACCACACTCGCATCATCTTTCTAACAAACCAGCTCTCTCGTTTCTCCTCCGACTCTGCCTCTCCCTAGAATAGATATTTGTGTAAAGGATAGGTTCTTAGATTGTTGGATCATATATGTATCCTCAAATTGGTTTATATCATTGCCAAATATGTAGAGGTTTTTATTTTTGTCTAAATCTTGAATTTCTCCTTGGAAAATTTCTATATAAACAAAAAAAAATCATTGTTGTTACTGGCTCATCTTGGGATTAGTCGGGCGCTTCAACAAAATCCAAATATCACGTAGTAAATCTTTAAAAACAATCGATCTTGTTGAAAATAAAGCAAAAGATATTCGATTTTTGGTTAGTAATAACTCAAACTTTGTTTAAAAGACAACTAAATTCCTTTTATATTTTGAAAGCAATTAATAAAAAAAATATGTTTCTCTTCTTTTCATATCCCATTTGTTGAATAATCTAGAGTAATTGAAATAACGATTAGTTTGATCGTTTATTTACAAATAAAGATTTTAGTGTTCCTAGATTATTTAGGGACCATTTCATCCATGCGTCTTCCGTTGAATCGTTGACTTCTCTGCCCATGCAACATTGGTTTTCAGTCTTTGTAGAGTTTGATGACGTTTAAATAAAACAAAATATATGCATTTTATTTTGAAATAATTCTAAATTTTCTAAAGAAGGAGCTTGACATCGAGCTGGAAGCTTGTTTCTTATCAAAAGATTCGGCGACCTATAAGGAGCTAATGTGATCTTTACCAGAAAAAAATTCGAAAGGTAAAACCCAAATAGAAAGTTGTATATATGCAATTAGGCTCCTTCTCCTTGCTTTAAACCCTTCTTCTCCAGCAACAATATCGTAAAGAACAACTAAAATCGTCATCGCTTCATCTAACGCCTTTAGCCTTACTGCTTTGGTTGAGTGGATGGACCGAATTTTAGTTATTGTTTATGCTTCCATGCTTTTACTTTTTTTTGCCATGGAACCATTTCTATAGGTCTATAATCATCGATTGTAACTTAAATTGTTTTCATTTTTATGAAATATTTATATTCTTAGCAAAAAAAGAAAGTTGTATATATGCTAAGTCGTGGGCAAATAAAAAAGTAGTCCAATATGTGAGATATGACCTCACATCTACATGCCTTCAATTTGAGTCATTTTCAAGAATATATGTTTATAACAATTGATTTTAGATGTGGATGTGATGCCTAACATAAATAAAGTAGAAAATATACAATCCTAAACTACAACCAAAATTTGGAATGGTGAAACGTAAACGGTTTTTTAGGGAAATTCAGGATGGTCATCTAACGACCATCTATCTTTAATTCATTTTACAAGTTTGTATTCAGTCCTAAAAATCTGTAACAAAATCTTATGATAAAAGCTTAACATAATTATATATATACACTATAAATTCAAATCTAAACAAAAGATCCGTAGTAGCACAAAGGTTAAAATTGAGGACATTCTTCTATTTCCGGGTTCAAATCCCGGCTGCGGATTTTTTTTTTAAATTAATAATATTTACATAATTGTATATATACACTATAAATTCAAATCTAAACAAAATATCCGTTGTATTACAATGGTTAAAATTAAAGAACATTCTTCCATTTCCGGGTTCAAATCCCGACGGTGGAAAATATTTTTTAGTTTGAGTAAGAAAGATGATGCAAAGCTGTATAGGAATTTTGATAACCACATAAATGTTGGGTGACCCATCAACAAATTTGTTAAAAACTCAAAATCCATGTGTTTTGGTTTCTGTTAAATTAAATAATTAATAACATGGTAATTTAAAGTTTGGCTTTAAATGATCACATTACTGCTGGATTAAGAGCTTTTATTGGGTTATACATACATTAATTCAACTATTTCCAGGTACATATAGAAAACTTTGTGTGAACTTTTAGATATCGCGACCATATTTTAAGGTTGTATTCAATTTTTCTTGCTAGCAACATCAACCAATAATATTTAAGAATAATAGGTGCTTGAGATCCTTATAACATCTTACAACAACAAAGATTCTGCAGAAGAAGGAGAGAGGCTCTCAAGTCTCAACCACGACTTCCCCGCTTGCCCTTTAGCTCAGGGTCCCTGTATAAATAATCACCACAATTCAATTCACTTCAGTCATTTCGCAGATTCATGTCTCTCAAAATAGGGCGATGAGCAGTTAGATTCGAACCTTTGGATGTGATCAAGTATCAGTAGCCTTGGTCCAGGCGGGATGCTCACGTCTCTTAGCGCGCTGGACACACAATTTAGCGGGCATAAGATTTTGATCTAAGACAATTAACTTTAGTTGGAACAGAGTATGAAACCTCTGGAGCTCAAAACAGTATAGTTACCTATCAGTGAGCAATGGCAGAGTTGGGTCAGCTAATAAACCTTTCTTGAAGTTCTTCTCATACTTCTCTAGACCCAGTTTCAACAACATAGATCTTCCCCGGGTGTAATATGGATCTTCAACACTTGGTTTAGAGAACCTTTCACCCAACTGAACAAGACCGAAAAGAAGAAAATAGAAACAGATGTTTAATGACATGCCTGCCTAGTTTCAAGAAGAGTCTTATCTCCTATTTATATATATGATCACTTACCTTGAAAAACACTCCTTGAAAAACAGCGAAACCAGCAGCAGTGGTGATTGCATTCATAGGCTGTCCTTGTAATCCTGCGCTCACAAGAGAATATGCAACTCCAGATCCGAATGCTGCGACCACACTACACAGTCGAAAAACATGACTCTTTTTCACACATCGAGTTTCAACAAACAAACAAGCTACAAATAAGCCACTGAGAATCTGCACGCATCAAAGATTGTATCTAGATTCTTTCAAAAGTAAACACACACAAGTGGATAAAGCCCTACATGAACAGTGAATCATTATAAGTATCAGAATGATCATAACAGCTGATTCGAGAAAGAGATTGTAACTCTATGAAGCAATAAATGATGAAAAAACAAACGAAGTCATCTTTTTTTCCTGTCATGGAATCAATCTTGTGACAGAGAATCTGATTAAGACCTGTAACTTATGTCAGCTATTCAAAATCTTACTGTTGATCAGAAAAATGACAATTGCAAAAACATAAACACTAGTTGCAGTTTTGCAGACACTAATTGTCTCTAAAAACAGCTCCAGAATTCAGTTTCTAGAATTCGTTAAGTCCTAGATCATTGATGAAATGTAAGAACCAGGAAACAACAATTCACACACACACACACACACAATACATGCTTTAAGATTAAGCTACAATATTCAAGGATCAAAAATGAAAACTTACGCAGATTCTAAATCCTCCTTGCCTCTAATCCGTTTCATAACACAAGCAATACCAGCATTAACACCAGTTATAGCAGCAAAGTTCCGAGCTTGAACCAAAGGCCCACCAACAAGAGCCTACAATAAATTCAGTCAAAAATCAAAAACTTCAAAAAATAGCAATAAATGGCTGAAAGTGACATAACCAGTAAATCAAAATTAGGGTTTAAATTAAACCTGAGTTTGCTTTAGCGAAGCCATAGCTTGAGGGTCAATACCAGCCTGAGGCATTTCAGGAGATAAAGTTCCCATTAAACCACCGATAAAAGCTCCCTGAACACCACCCATGGCCGTGACAACGGCGGCTTCCACCGGTAACTTCTGTTTTGATAACCACGACTTGAAACCAGTCTCAATCTCCTTGAATTTGACTTGAAACTGTTGAATTGGATTCTGTTGATCCTTCATTAAGCTCATCACCGCCATTGTTTCTCGCTTCTTGTCTCCTTCTCCGTCTTTCCCCATTTCTCTCTTCTTAATTTGTCACACTTTTATTCTTTCGCTTCTTCTTCTCCTTATCTCCCTCATTTATGCCGGTTCCGTGTTTCTACCGGATGTATTATTGGGCCTCATTTGCCCATTATAATACTACATTACTTTATTCGGCCCATAATAATAATAGCTACATGTTTTTTTACCGTTGCCAACACCATGTTATTCATTTTACAATTTTGTAAAAAAAATCGTTAGATTGCTTTTGACACAAAAGTATAATTACATTTCTTCCCATAATTATTATCATTTCTATGAAAGTTCAAACATATATAAAATAAAAAACAATAATCTTCATACATCTTAAACGAGATGGTTAATCATCATGATAATTATTAATACTCATCATGATCTTCACTACATAACATATCCAAAATATCCTTAGCAGAGGATGAATCCGACCCGATGAGCCGGTCTAGCTTATCCTCACTCCACCAACTTGTCGGTTGTAGCTTACGGCGACCCTTAGATTTATGGCCCGACTTGATAGCCGGCGACACATGACAATTACTGTACTTGGACCGCTCACTTTCTCCGATGATATTTGAATGGTTGGTAGTCTTTGGTTGCATTTTGGTAAAATCTCCAAAAACTGGTGGTGAATCGAGTCGGTTGGTGTGTCGAGGATTAAAGCCCCGCGGATGAATCATTCCTGTCCTTACGACGCCTTGATGACGACCTTCACTCTTCATGTTTACTTATTTAGATTTGAGACTTGATGAATTGTCGAATTACCATTGTCTTGTCTATATGTAGGAGGAGCATACCAAATATAAGTTTGGGCACAAGAAAATGAGAATGGTCAAACATGCTTGTCCACCAAGAAATTAATATTATATTCTTTGCGTGCCTTTTTTTATGTCGTCACTCGTCATTATCTCTACTCTATTGGCATATCTGGGCTAATGTTAATTTTTCCTGAAAGATGAAAGCCCATTACATCGAATTTGGGCTTTATGTTAATTTTTCTATTAAAACATATTGGGCTTTTAGTAAATTTTACGTCGACGTTGGGGATAGTATTGCTCTTGTGACCAAACACTTGGAAACTCGAACAAGCAGTTTATGCCCCAATCTTCTTCCCGCGTCTTTCACACACTTCAATCTCTCCGCCGGCGAAATCATTGCTTCTTCCCTCAGGCCTCAGTCAATTCAGATGCCTTTTCCACGTCTCCTCGCCGGGTTTTAACCTCATTAGATTCGTCAATCACTCAATTTTGTCTTCTTCTTCTTCATGTGAGCTTCGATTTCATGTGATTTTCAATCGAATTTATAGCTTTTAAGATCTCTTTTTAGGGTTTTGATATTGCGAAGTAAATCCTGAATGTACGACCTGATTTTGTTGTAATTGAGTGGATATTGAAGCTGGGAAGAAGCTTAGATTGTTGTTTTGAGCTCTGAAGAAGTGAAATTATGAGCAGCAGCTCTAGAGAGGGATCTCCAGATTGGCTTCGCTCTTACGAGGTTCCAGATTCAATCTGATTTCTGTTTCTATTTTATATATTTGTTTGAAATATATAGAAATTAACAATTGAAAGTGGATGGTTTTGTTACGCAGGCACCCATGACTACTTCATTGTTGTCGCTATCATCTTCAGATGATGATAGTCCTTATAGGGAATCTGAAGTCATTTCGTCTCTTCCTTTGCCTGATGATGACGGTGACGACATTGTGGTTCTTGAGACAGAATCTGTGGAGTTACTGACTAGGAAGAATTCCGAAACGAAGGTTGTGACGAAGCAAGTGAGTATCGAGCAGGTGTTTTCTAGAAAGAAGAAAGCAGATGCTAGTCTCAACCTTGAAGGTATGGAAGATTTTCTGTGTTGTTTTGCTTTGAGATTAGAGGAACAAACATTTATGGGTCATTTCCTTCTTGGAGGGCGAGGGAGAGAATATCAATTTATGAATTTAGGGGAGTATTGTTCAACTGTTGAGCTCTTAAAAGCATGTATTTGACTCGGGCAGATTCGTGTGCAGGGAAGGAGAATGGAAACAACGTTGACTGTGAAAAACTCTCTAGCAAGCATAAGGATGCTCAAGTAAGAACCTTTTGGACACTGTCTCCATCGTACTCCTTAGTGTTTCTGTTGCCTCTACTTGCTTTAGTGGGTCGATATTGTGATTCAAGTGTTTCTTGTCAGAATGTATCTGCCTGATAAATGGATTGTATTGTCAAGATAGTGGTATACTAGTTATAAACTAACTCTAGGACAGCTTTGGACTTCTATGAGATATGATGAAATTAGTTGGTGATCTATCGCCAGCACTCTTATCTGTCTTAGTTTTTTATTTCAAGGTTTTGTGTCTGCATGGATCAGTTTAATTTATGGAATATAATATCGTAGGGGTGTAAAACTACTAACTCTTAATTTGGTATAGTGTTGAGAAGATATGTTAACATTATTTAAATGTATCATTAGCAGGGAGGAGCTGATTCTGTATGGCTTGTCTCATCTGATTCTGAGCCATCCTCTCCTATAAAGCAGGAAGTGACTGTGTCAACTGAAAAGGATGCGGATTTTGTTCTTGAAGCTACAGAGGAAGAACCAGCAGTTAAGACAGTTCGAAAGGAAAAATCTCCAAAAACAAAGTCAAAAAGCAGTCGCAAGACACCCAAGGAAGGAAATAGTGCACAGGAAATTTTAAAAACTGAAGGTAAGAATTGTATCAATGTTTTTTTTTTTTTAATTTAGGATTTTTCTTAAGTAATGTAACGGTTCCTCTATCATGCAGATAAAGATACAGATACCACTATAGCCGAGCAAGTAACACCGGAAAAATCTCCAAAAACAAAGTCAAAAAGCAGTCGCAAGACACCCAAGGAAGAAAATTGTGCACAAGAAATTTTAAAAACTGAAGGTAAGAATTGTATCAGTGTTTGTGAATTTTTAGGATTTTTCTAAAGGAACACAACGGTTCCTCTATCATGCAGATAAAGATAAAGATACAGATACAGATACCATTATAGCCGAGGAAGTAACAACGGATCAGAAGATCAAGCCTTCTTCTGTAAGGACCTTTGTATGAGGACCACTATTGTTGTTTCTTCTCTGGTTCTTCCTAATGATCAGCTTTAAATTTGCAGGGCTCAAGTTCAAGATTGCCTTTGGTACTTTCTGAGAAGGTTAATCGTACAAAGGTAATACAACTATGTTTCTTTGCACATGGTTTTACACTCTACGTTTATATATCATTGTTATGGAAGCTGGTGACACTTATGTTCTGGAAAGGCCAAACTGCATCTATTTTTAGAGTTTTATTTGTTGATAAAGCACAGTGGTTAACAAAAACAATGAACTATATTTACAGGTACTCGTTGAATGTGAAGGTGACTCGATAGATTTGAGTGGAGACATGGGGGCTGTTGGACGCGTGGTTGTTTCAGACACAACCGGGGACATGTACTTGGACTTGAAAGGTATGTTCACTCAAATATATATATATATATATATATATATATATATATATATATATATAT
>Ga0041059_1002760_pt1 | contig 12779 bp, 5 predicted proteins | sample AraColnosormetaG_FD_56232 | JGI IMG/M metagenome (GOLD analysis project Ga0041059, IMG submission 56232) | Arabidopsis roots microbial communities from North Carolina, USA - Col MF nosort | ecosystem: Host-associated > Plants > Roots > Unclassified | place: USA: North Carolina | collected 2013-09-02 | reverse complement strand
AAAAAAAAAAAAAAGCTATATATATACACATTAGAGAAATATATTATATAACTAAAGATACATACTAATTTTATTATTCTTTATTTAAGCTTTTCATACTAAATTTGTGTAAAGAATATTATTATATGTAAATAAGAGAAAACACTAATGACAATTTATATTTGGTTTATAATAGTGTTATCTACACATTCCAAGTTAGTAAAATATATAAATTCCATACGACAGCAAAATAAAGTTAATTGTTTCATGTCAAATCCATAAAAATGACATATGCCCTATATTTTCTAATTAATGCATCTATACATTCAATTTTCATCATCCATTTTTTTCTGATTTTTTTTTTTGACGGCAAGCATTTTCTGCAATTAATATGTATGAAAATTCATAATTGAACGAGTCTACATTATTTTCTGATTTTTTTCATCTATATGAAAAAAATAAAAATAGAAACTAAAATTCTAGTGTGTAAGTCAAACCAAAGTACCAAATATTGAGCGAGTCTACCTACATGGGAGGACGTGAAGTAAGAAAAAGTCAGAAGACTTCGCAAAGATGATGAGTTTTTTTTTAGTAGTTTAATTTCATTAATTATAATAGTCAATCATAGATTAGATATTTTAGCTGGCCAAATCACTTTTTCTTCAAATCAAAATCTCCTTTTAACCCAATCTTTAACAACCAAAATTGACAAGCTAGCATCAACATACACACATATACATCAACCCTCTGTCAAAATCTCCCTCTAATCACTCATTATGATTTACGAGTATCTCAATAATACCTCAATTTAATTACTTTAATTAGCTTTAAAACACAATATGTATATACTAAACAAAAATCCCAAACATGCTCCTGGTTCCTGAATTTCTGCTCAACAACCGCCGAATATATATTTTATTCTAAAAACTATAATATTTCCAAGCTTTTGCAGTTAGAAAGTTACACAATTTGCAAAAAAACAATTAAGTCAAGACTAAACAAAAATTACAGTATTGATTAGTTTCTGACTATCAAACACCAAAAACTAATAAGCCAGATTAATTTTATAACTCAAAAACTGATAGAACATTTTAAGGTTTATATTTTTAATTTTGTTGTTGAATTTGTAGAATCACAGAATAACTAAACACCAATTTAAATAATTCCAAAATTCGAAAAGTCTTGTAATTGATAAAACTTTGCAGAATCTGAATCACATATCTATATTACAAATTATAAACAACAATTAAAAAAGAATTTCAAGAAACTAATATTGTTGTTCCCTTTTCTAATACAAGAACTTTAAAAAAAACATGTAAATGATCAAACTAATAATTTGCAAAACCAAAAAAAAAAAGCCTTAACAAAAAAATAATAATCTCAACCTCTATACAATGGAGACCGTTGTTGAAATATCATCTTCGAGACTCGAGATTGCCGGAAAACCTTGATCGGACTCGGAAAATTCCAGCCTTTACCCTTCCCGGTCGCCGGAACCGGAACCGGAGAAAATCCAAATTCTCCGGCGACCGCAACGGATCTTGATTTCTTCATAATAGCCGGTTTAGTATCTCCTCTGTTTCCCATAAAAATTCTCCAAAACGACGACGTTTTCTTACTCCTACCATGATCCAAACCGGAATCAATAACCGAATCCGGTTTAATCGGGATCGCCATAGATTTCGATCTCCGAAACGCCGGTTCACATTCAATCAAACTCGCGACTCGGCCCACCGATCCAACGCCGGATATATTAAAACTGATATCTCCGGCGAAGATAGAGAACGACGAGGAAGACGAAGAAGACGAAGGAGAGAAAGATACGGCGGCGCGTGAGCTACACGAACAAGGAAGATCGTGAGCACAATCTGGACAAAGAGAAGAGAGACGTTCGTGGAGACAAAATGGACAAACGCCCCCACCGCTAAAATAACCGCGTTTTGAAAAGTGTTTTGAACATTGTGAAAAACCATCTTCGTCCATGTTTTTGCGTTTTGAAGATTCAGAGAATTTTCTTCTTTCTTCAGTTTCTCGGAGTTTGAAGAAGTGAAAGAGAGTCGAAAGAGAGAGTTTTTATAAAGGCTCGTGTGTTTTAATTACGGTTAAATTATTACGGTGCGTTGCACTTAAACACACAGAATTAGCTCATAAGGTTGATGGTTATTTACGTTTGTGCCATCATCAATGGAACCATTCAGTTCATTCACGTGTGGCATGACTTTGGAAACGACTTCTCTTTCCTCTAGTTATTTATGAACATATAAATCGAACCAAATTGAATTTGATTCAAAAATTTAAACGAATCTGAATTGAATTTTTTCTATACTTTTCATTTTTAAAAAAATATATGAATGCTGTCAAAAAAAAATATACATATATATATATGAATTATTATTATTTATTATCTTTTATATAACCAGAAAATCTCAAATCATAACTCATAATAATCTCATAACATGTGGAGAGCAAGAAACTTTTATTTAAAACATCCAGTGTTGAACCAATGATAGAAATTGAAATGAAATAATTGATACTACAGTGTATATGTGTAATTACACCAAACTAAGGCTTTGAATGGATGTTGTGGTTAGTGCGGACTAATCTGTCAGCGGTCCAGTCCATATTATTTGTGGGGCGGACAACAAACTGCTACAGACTTAGTTTAAAGACGGTCCGCAGTTAGTCCGCAGCGATTTTCTTTTATTTTTTTTGGGTCCGTATCATAACAGAGTATAGTTTATGAATAGTAAACAAAAAGCGGTCTGGTCTATAGACGGTTTGTCCGCTTGAACCGTTATAACTATTCAAAGCCTAACTATTAAATCAGAGAAAAAAATCTAACACAATTAATTCATATATCTGATTAAAATATAGTATCGATATGGCAATATCCCAAAAAAAATTTGAACCGGTTAAAATTTTGAATTTAGTCGAACAAAATTGAATAGCCACCTTTGAATTTAAAATTTCAAAATATATATTTGTGGATTGAATGATCTGAAAATATTGCTAAAATGGAATCCAGGAGTTCATAAATCAAAATATTTGACGTGTAGAAATAAAAGCATGTATGTGCTTAGAAAAAGACAGTTCCGAGTTATGGAGACAAGCTTACTTACAAAGAAAGTGACCTGACCAACTAATAGATTTAGATCATGGCCACTTGGTTTCTAGGCAAATAATAAAAATAGTTGTTGAATTAAAATGGAACACGTAAGATTCGACGAAAAGAAATCTAATTTGCTGCTTCAGATTTCTGAACCCTTTTTGATTAAATTTAGTTGTTGACAAAACTCACTACTTCAATATATTCTCGTTGAACTTCAGAGTTATACAAATCTAAGTCAATGAGTAGATTGTAATTATGTGCTGCTAAATTTGAGTTAAAATTTAGTATGGAAGAAGACTATAGAGATATATGGAAATCCAATTTTATCACCGGTCTAAAGAGATGTTACATTACATCATCGGTAATGTACATTGATATTATTCTATTCTCGATTTACAATTGATGATATGTCGTAACATTGTGATACTTTTATTGAACTTATGTCGTTAAATGCTCTTAAATCTCTATGGTCGAGTTTTTGGTTTTGGCAAAAAATCTCTTTTTTATCAAAAAAATCTCTATGGTCGAGTTATTTGCCATGTTCCTCTAGAAATTGGTTGTTGAGATGATTCGGTGGGCTTTGTCGCTGGATATTTAAATTTAACAATTTCTCACTAACATATAGCTAAGAAATGGGCCTCAAACCTTCTCGATTGTGGGCCAAACGTTCAACAAAAGTAGTTTATTTCTATTACAATAAAATTTAGAAAGCTAACAGAGCTTGATTAAAAAACGGTAAAAAATGTGTTTTTTTAGTCAAATCCAAAACAGATTAGGCGCATAATAATTGTTTTTTTTATAACTTTTTTCTTTCTTTCCAACTCAAATTCTAGAAAAAAATATATCTCATACACTATATATTAATAAAGAAACACATTTAAAAGAATAGCATTTAACTATCGTGATATATATAAAAAGGATAAATAATGTATCGCAACCAGAGCAATCCTCAACCATCTATCTAGTGAAGTTATTATATAAAAACATCAATAAAAGTGATGAATTTTTGTCTAAAATACCATCTTTTCGAAAAATCTTACAAAAACAAAAAAAGTTTACGAATTTTTTCATTTATTAACATTTTAAAATGTACGTATTTATGATTTTGTTTTGCAAAAATACGTATTTTATATTAAATTCAAGTATGTTTTGCACAAAAAATATATAATTCCTCTTCTTGGATTGATCGAATGAATTTCAAGTATGTTTTGCAAAAAAAAAGAATTTATATACTATAAGTTTTCATTACTGTTTACTTTTAATATATGTTCATGAAAATTATTTTAATAGAAGTATTTTTTTCTTTGGACAACATTTAAATGCTATGGTAGTATCAAATTTCATAGAAACACTATACTATATTAAACGATATATTGCACAACACAACTACTATTATTCAAAATTTCGCAGGCAATTTTTCAGAGAAAATATAGCGTATATTTTGTAGTTCTGTAACTTCTGTTCATAAAACATACATAGAGCTGTGTCACGAATATTACATCTCATCTATTGGATCAAAATATAATATTACCCAAAATTAGTGGACCTATAGATAAGAGACAAAGAAAATTCTTAACATGTAATATTCTGATTAGGTATTTTGTCTTCTATTTCCGGCAAGCGACTAAAAAAAGATTTTAAAAAATCCTACTATATAGTACTATATATAAGGATTGACTTAAACCAGACCAGAGCTCAAATAATTGGAACTGTTTAAAATTAATAATGGAGCTAGTCTACGCTATAAGTCATTATTATTAAAGGATTAGTTGAAAACTTAGCTAACCCAATTAATATTTTCTCTGTTGCTTCATCCAAGACTCATCCCTCTCTTGATTCGATACGGCAACACTTTATTTATAAATTTTTCATAAAACATGATGGTAAATCATTTTCGGGATTCTACAGTTTATATTTATCGTGCAAATAAATTTTATTTATAATTTGTAACAATTTATTGCCTAATTGTATTAGATTGACAATACAAATGTAATAACGTGCTCAAATTCTATTTTTGATTAATGACTAACATTCTCTTCTTTTTTTAAGGCTAACTTTCCTACACATATAAATTTAATGAATAGAGCTATGTGAAAAAATCATATATAATCTATAACCAGAAAAAAGATTTGTGACAAAAATGGATGACATGTACTGTTGCTATACAAGTTGTAGGAAAACAAATTACACTATTTAAAATTGATTTATTGTGGAATATGGAAATCACTGAATTAAAAATAAGCAAAGGATATGTTTTGTCACTATTAAATAAAGGAGGTTGATGGATAAAATAAAATACTTAAAACAGAACAGTATTAGAACAGAAATATAGGCAAACAAGAAACAGGTTAAGGATTAAGACAGTACATAAATAAGGATAATTTTTGTAGAACCATCGAATAAGATGGTGTCCATTGATTAGGGTTGTCATTATCTTTCTTTTCTTATTGTTCATTCACATCCACTAAATTAAAGAAAACTAATGCATATAATAGTAACATAAATGGCATCATCGCATTACATAAACTTAATGCCAACTATACAAAATTAGTGACATTTATACACCTACATCAACTTTGATTTTATATTCATATATCTTTTATATGGCTTTTTGTACATAGATATCCATTACTGAGGTGATTATTGTAGCCAGAATTTATTTGGAAAACTATGAGTATTGTTAATTATTGTTAAACACTTTAAGACCTGGATATAATCTGGTTCGGAATTGTTTTGTCCGGTTTAATATTGTGAAAAGAATGTAAAATGAATATTAAGTTAGTCATAGATCGAATTCAGTACTTAGTATAAACCATCTATAATGAATAATCAGTAAATCATACATAATCGAAATCATAGTCTATAAAAATCAGACTTTATTTTTACTTAGTAGTTCAACCACCTATAATGGCTCATGGAACTTGATCCTGCGTTAATCAGTAAACTAATATTCTCGATGGTGTATACATGTAACATACATATTATGTTATTTGAGCTATTTTCCGATGAAAGGTAAAATTGTGGTGTTTTAGAGAAAGAGAGGGAGAGTGACTTAAACATCTACTTGGATCAAACAACTTTGACCATGACTTAGCCACTCGATCATCCCATCTAACGGTGGCTAAGCCTCCCACTAGACATTTAGATTTTTACGTACCAATATGGACTTCGATTCGACTTGGTCTGATAATCCTACGATCAATACGTGTTTGGAAGGGTAAAACCTGTCCCAATGTCCACTCATGGTTATATAAAAGGTTTGACCCAAAACTCAGCTATACATACCTCCTATACTATAGATCCTAAAAGGGAAAATTTTCAACCTTACATTAGAGAATATTCACTCAACAACACACCTTGGCTCAACCAAACTTAGATTTAATATGATTTTTTTCTACTTCTTAATCATATGTATACATTATTCAGATCAAATTTCATCAAATGGTATGGTTTTGTTAAAAAAACAATAATCAAACGATCTTGTTAAAGATACATATCATTAACTCATAGCGGAAGAAAGGTTAGCACCTTTTTTTCCAACCCTCATATGCGTTGTATACTTGTATTATTAGTAAGTTGTCCCGTTATTAGATCAAAGAACATATCCGAGTATTTGTCTCCACAATTTAACAATGGTAAAATCACATTCGCGAAAGTAATTCAAGATATACTATGTAGTACGTACTCAACTCTTCAAAATTTAGTGGAATTTTAGCATTGTTTTTCAGAATCAACTACGGATTTACCATTTTTTTTAGATGGCATTGGTGGATTTTGACTTTTATTAATAGTTTGTGAATTTTGTCTTTTTTTCAAGCTATTAAAATATGATTTAATATGTGTTTTATCCATTATATTTGGGTTTAGTCGGTTATGGTTGTTTTTATGGTTTAATATTTTATATAAAATACATATTTTTACTAAAAAAAATCCTAAATATATACATTTTTAAGTATTAAAAAATAGTAATCCGTAAAATTATAGTAAAAATGATAATTTAAAATAATTTTTTTTCAAAAATGACAAAATCAACAATAATCTCTTGTTCTCATATTTTAAAATAAACTTTGTTTTGGATATGTAATGTAAAATATTTTTATGGAACTATCAATTAATTTATAAACAAAATAGAAAATACCCAATTATTTTTGTGCGTATATTAACTTTAGAAGGAAAACGTGTGAAAATGATATTTATTATTAAACCAAAGGACTTGAAAAATATAACAAATTAACAGAGTGTAAAGTAGTATTATACGTGTAAAATCATTAATCAAATGAACAATAATTACGTTACTCTGTTCATTAATGACGATCCAAAACAGTTCTTCACTTGATTAGATTGGGTGAATTTCTTTTCTGTCTTGAATTGAATCAGATATTTTTGATGTATTTCCCATTATGTGTATTTTAAAAAGTAATGAAGAATAAAGAAAATTAAAGTTTTGGAGATTAAACATTACTATAAACAAATAATAAATGTGAAAAGGAGAAGAAGAAAGATGGAAAGTGGGAAGGATGGGTTCGGTTCATTGAACCCTCCTTACCAAAAGCAAGGTCTCTCTCAGCTTCGGAGTCTAGGTTCGGTTTTAGGTTCGGTATAGTCGACTTTTGTGCGGATAAGAACGACTCTTCGCTCTTCTTTTTACACGAACACTTCTCTCTCTCTCTCCTCACTCTCTTTCCTCTTTCTCTCACTAAAGAAAAAACTAGCGATCGAAGAGAATCATCATCAAGAAGCTACTATCAGAGAAATCAAAGCCCTACAACACAAGAATCAACATGGTAATCACAATAGAAGAAAGATTTGAAATTTGTTAAAGTCTCTGTTTTTTCTTTCTTCTTCAAATGCTCTGTTTTTACTTCAAAGATCGATTCAAATTCCGTCAAGAACTCTTTTTTTCACAGCTCTGATCAATCTTTATTCGTTTTTACCCAAATTGGGTTCTCTCAAAACTCGAATCTTTTTTCTCCCAAATTGATTCTTTTTAAAATTCGACTCTGTTTTTCAATAGACTCTGTTTTGTTTCTATGGTTCGTTTGATGCTCATTCGTTTTTGTTACAGGGAGCTGAAGAAGAAACCAATAAGACATATCCTCATTGGCTAAAACCTCTGCTACGAGAAAAGTTCTTTGTACAATGCAAATTACACGCAGATTCACATAAGAGTGAATGTAACATGTACTGTTTAGACTGTACCAATGGTCCTCTCTGTTCTCTCTGCTTATCTTTCCACAAAGACCATCACGCCATTCAGGTTCGTTTTTCCTTTCTTAAATTCTTTACCTTTTTACCGTGAGAGAGAGAGAGAGAGAAAGAACATGTGGTTAAATCCAGATTTTGTTAGTTTGGTTGGTGATCTAACTTTATTTTTTCCATTTATTATTCCGGGATTCTCGGGAAAAAAGTACCAGAGAGTGTTTTGATTCTGAACTTTGTTTGTTTGATTAAATTTTTTACAGATAAGAAGATCATCATATCACGATGTTATAAGAGTGTCGGAGATTCAGAAGTTTCTGGACATAACAGGAGTTCAGACATATGTGATCAACAGTGCTAAGGTTGTGTTCTTGAACGAGAGACCTCAGCCTCGACCAGGCAAAGGTGTGATCAATACTTGTGAAGTCTGTTATCGAAGCCTCGTTGATTCCTTCAGATTCTGCTCTCTTGGTTGCAAGGTAACAAAAAAAAAACGTTTTATTTGTTGGATTTGAGTGAAAAAACATTAATGTCTTTGATCTTAAATGCTTTAGGAGTTAGTTGTGTGTTGGTTTGGTTGAGAGAATTGAGAAAGTAAAAGAAATTTTCTATGTTTGGGTGAGAAAATGCGGGAAAATCAAGTATATCCCGGTAAAAAAACTAACATTAGTGTCAAAATTTTTGGTCGGTAAATATATATTTACTTGTGGAGAAAGTTAACTCAATAAATATTGTATAGCTATTTTGGGGTTTATGTAATGAACCAAATACTATTTGAAGAAGAAAAGTATAAACTTAGTTGAATAGGTAAACTAACTACTATTCAATAATTTTCCTTATTAATGTTGATTTTGTAATTAGACCGTCATTTATTCTTTAATCCTTGTTTGATGGGGATTGAAAAAAAAGGGATTTTTTCGTGTTGGGTGGGCGAGAAAATGTGGGGCAATGATAGCAACTTCAAGAAATTGTGAAGTAGAAAAATAATAATAGCATTTGGGTTGACGAGAAAGTATGGGAGAAAATTCCAAGTCAATTAAAAAAAAGCTTCGTCCTTAAGCAACACTTCGTTTTAAAGGTCTTTTCATTTTCATTACTTTTCTAATGGATGGTAACATCTTCCTATTTGTTGTTTATAGGAGGTAATTACTAAGATATCCTTAGCAAGAGCTTGAAACTTACGTTGATCTTGTAATGTTTTTGATTAGATCTCTGGAATATCGAAGAAGAAGAGAAAGGAATGGACGAACAATCTTTCGGATTCTGATGATTCGTATAGCAGTACGAGTATCGGAAGGCTCAAGAAGAATGATGACATTATGAATAATAGTTTCACACCATCAACACCGCCTTTATCAGCCGTGAATCGTCGAATTGCAAAGCGAAGGAAGGGAATCCCGCATCGTGCTCCTTTCGGAGGACTAATCATAGAATACTAAGAAATGGTAATGTATAGTCTTATGCTAATAACCATCACTAGTAGTTTCGGGGTACATATATGTATATATATATATATCTATAATGGTATATAAAGCAATGTAAAATAAAAGCTTAACATCATAGTATTGTGTAGATATTAAAGGGGTAAAAAATGTTGGGAAGATGATAGAATGAGGCATGAAATGAATACTTGTGCCTGTATATTTTGAGCTCAATGGACAAATATGTAAATGTAGAATAGTGTTGTGGACAAGACAATAGTGATAAGTATGTGATGAATGTGAATGGAATAAAGGTCATTTTACTTTCGATGTACTTGTTTCTTGTTTTTTTGTTCATTTTTCAGTTTCTACTAAATATCAACTTGTATTTTTCTGAAAAGTGTGTTCATATAACTAAATCCATTGATGGCAAGGAATCTGAGAATAGAGAGAAAGAAAGAGAGTTATTTCGCTCAACTTGTATTTGACTATAGAATCGACTTCCTAATTTAAAAGATGTCATTATTAAAAGATCTCACTACTATTTGACATTTACAGGGGAAAAAAAGTAGTATATGAGGCAAAATAAACACGTACGTATGAACAATGATTTAATAACATTTATAAGAATTCATCTTAATTACTCTATAGATTCTAAAATTGGTGTGTTACACCTTGGATTTTATCTCCAATATATAATTTATTCATGAAATTTTTATTGGAATATATTTCAAATGATTAGATCTACAAGAAACTTGGAAATTTTCTCAGCCTGAAATACCACTATATATTTTAATGAATTTTAAGAAGTTTTAATTGAATAAACTAAGATTTCCATATATTATATCAATAAAATTTTGTTAAAATTTATTTTCAGTGCATTATTTACATATATTATAGCAACACTATATATAAGAATCAATGATTTAATAATTAATGGATTGTGCTTAGATTTAAATTTTATTAAAATTCATGATTGCATAACAATAACACACAACACTTCCCTCTTCTATACACTCGACTAGTTCCAAAGATATCCTATAATATCGTCTTCAATCCCTAAACTCTTAAAGATGTATCAATCTCATCATCAACAATAAAGATAACATTCACAGCTAATCTAAACTCTAATAATCTAAACATGTAACAACTAATTGTATAAATGTGTTTTTAATGAGAAGATTCATCTTAATTCCTTAGTAGGACAAGGCCATGCTCATCAACTCGTTAGATGATCAGCAAAATTTGTGGAATGGATCTGAAAAGTGAATCACCGGCTACAAACTAAGGTATATATGATTGCCAAGAGTGTAGTTAACGATTTTCAACGAGTATCTCAAAAGGGTAACCGGCATGAATTCATGATCTAATGATCATGATCGCTCTTCTATCATGGTGTAGAAGAGAAAGCTCCATTTGGTTTCAGTTTATTCTAGTTCTTTATATATGTTGGCGTGACTAAACCCTTGCTCCTGTGGCTTTTGTGTTTCCTTTGAACTATCTTCCTTTTCTTAATAAATCTAGGCCCGGTGGACCTAGAAAAACAAATGTTCACATGAGTTGTGCACGTGAGGTAACTTAACATGCCAAATGTTGTGCTACTATTGGCAGACCATAATGGCTCGAGAGGGACGAAGCCAATGATGCGTTTTGGAGGAATAAAGAAAAAGGAAAGACAGAGTCCAACGGCATCTACTTGTACTGAGAGTGGGCTTTTAAAGCTTTTTTATGTGCATTTTTATTTGTGGGACTCATTATCGTCATCTCTTCTTTTTGCCCATCCGATTGTCCCAAACGGCATATAATTGCTGCTGATGATGTAATCTTGGCCGTTGGATTCTCTCGAACTTGTTAGAAACGTGACACAAAATTTTAAAATCCACATTGTTCGTCATGTTGTCATTTTGTTATTGTAATCATGTAACAGTACTATAAAATGAATAGAAAAAGGAACAATTCTGGAACAAGCATGTGTCATGATGTTGCCAAACCCACTCACACCACGCAAATTGTTTCGTCCGATTGTCCAACAATTTTTCTAATATATTAATAATGTACTATTTTAATTGATTCTTAACTTATAGTGATAATCGTAAGCTAAGTGGAAAGTGAGATGTGATTAATCCATAAAACAATTCGTTTGTTTTCGTTTATGAACAGGTGACCAATATTCACCTACCTTTTATACACTGATCGGTTGATTATAAATATAACAAATCCACATAATAGTGCTCTAAGCTATCTAATTAATCTATTGAGGATAGGTTCGATGTGCTGTTTAAATATTATGGAAGCAAAAAAAAAAAAACTTTTAACATGGATCATGGATATAGCCTATGAAAGTGAAATACGTCATACACAGTTCAAAAATATTATCTTTTTTAATTAGAGGAAATTCGTTCAAAATTTTCATTGTAATTTTTATCGACCATTGTTGATGTTTTGAATGACAAGAATACATTATGCCTAACAAGTTTAATTTATGAATGAATGCAAATTTATCAAAATAATTAATATATTTTAAAGTAATATATAAGATTAAAGAAAAACTAAAACTAAAGTACATTGAGTTCTTTTCTAGTTTACCGCATATATTAAATTAAATATTTAGGATATTAGGGATATTATTTCACATCAAAAGTTGAGTATAATTTTAAGTGATATATATAAAATATAAGTTTCTCCACCTATAACCAGTGTCGTGCCTAAGGTTATCGGAGATTAAGGCGAAGTTGAAATCGGAAACCAAATTTTTTTTTTGTAATATAAATTTTAAATAAAATAAAAGTAAAAAAATTTCAAACGATATAAAGTATTAAAAATAAAAGAAATAAGAAACAAATAAAACACTAAGACACGATCTTCCTTTGATCTCAATAAATTCTTTCACGAATTTAAGAATTTAAAACCTAAATCAAAAATTTTATTTATAAATTTACAACCTTTACTCAATTCCGATTTTGATTTCTTTTTTGGTTTGAGATACGTTTCCTTACGGGTTTAGAAATCTCGATTTTTTTTTTTCTTTATTTATTCTCAATTTCCTTATTCTAAGCCTAATTGTGTATAAA
>Ga0041059_1002759_pt1 | contig 12784 bp, 7 predicted proteins | sample AraColnosormetaG_FD_56232 | JGI IMG/M metagenome (GOLD analysis project Ga0041059, IMG submission 56232) | Arabidopsis roots microbial communities from North Carolina, USA - Col MF nosort | ecosystem: Host-associated > Plants > Roots > Unclassified | place: USA: North Carolina | collected 2013-09-02 | reverse complement strand
CAAAAAAAAAAAAAGATAGGAAAGTGGAAACATTGTGTATAGAATTTCTATTGAGAAAAAAAAAAGAAGAGAGGATACAAATATTGGATCTTTGTATTTGTATATTCTGTTATAACTGAAAACATCTCAATAAAAAAAGGTTATAATTTTATTGGATTTTGAAGGAGATGACTTCAAACAAACAAAAATGAATCCCAGTAGGTCGTGGCATTACAAGGCATCTCTACTCAATGCAAACAATGTCTAATAGTCTTATCTAAAGCCTGCAACTGCAAGATTCTCTATATGTTGTATAAATATATATATCATGACAGTCGCTCTCCATTACTTCGATAATGGTTCTTTTTTTCTTCGAATTCTTTCTATTTACACTGACTAACTCCTGTATTAGCTTCGTTGACTAACCTGGTCACAAGTCCTTGAAGCCTCTGAGCTCCAAAGCTAGGAACAATCTTAGCCACATTACCGACCCTGGAGCATTTTGGTTTCCCACTGCACCATCCACCAGGAGTAAAACTATCTTTATCATTCCTCCGTTTAAGTAATTCCTTATCGATCTTATTAAGTACTTCATCATCTCTTCTGAATTTCCTAGCAAACGCAGCACCGCTCCATATCATCGGCATTGTGTCGTTGAGTGACAACACGTGTGGGTGCTGCTGCGGCGGATTGTCCCAGGAAATGTAGTGTAGGTCATGGTTTACTGCAGTTTTTGCAAACTCAGGCACGTTGCAAATCACGGTCTGGAAGTAACCTTCGGGCGATGAAACGAAGTTGGTGTAATACATTAGGAGAGTTCGTGGTAAATTGTCCCATCCCCATATGCAATACTCTACAAACGGGCGTGATAGAGCCATCCAAGCTGATCCTGTGACAACAACAGTAACGAAAAAATATTTCAAGCTTTGATGCATATGACTAGAGTTTTGGTCTTATAGATATACAACAGCACCGAGAATAATGCTTCAAGATTTGAATGGTGAGAAGAAGTTTTGATCCAATGTACATTCAAATGCAGTTTAGAGGGATTAGATGACTGACCAGTGAATAACTTAAAGGCAGTTGGCAAACTTCGGCGAGGTGTGACCCAGTAAATATCAGATTTGTTCAACAAGTAGAGTCCAGGATCAATCATTAATGGCTGTGCTCGCTTCTCCCTTCACAAGGAAACAACAACTCAGTCCACTAGAACATAAGACTAAACCAAATAGGAAACTCAAGAACGTGAATATGCTCACTCTTTCCATCCCAGTTGACTTGTGTGTTCGATAAAGTTGAGGTTCCGGTCCAATGTTGAAAACGTATGAAGCAGATCTTCAAACACACAGAGATTATTGACAGTAAGTTAATCAAAGACAAGACTGAAGAAATATCTTGATGCAAAACTAATAAGAAAGTGAGATCAAAGCTTTTTATACCATCTTGGGTCACCAGAGGATAATCTGAAGCACTAAGGTTAATAAACCAATCCCAGTTCGCATTTCTCTTGAGAAGAACAGCACAAGCGTGAAGAGTATTTGCCACCATCGTTGGTCCTTTATATGTCACAAGGTTAGCCTTGGTTATCATATATACATTCCCGGTTTTAGAGTACATAGGATCGTTATTAATCCGAGAGGCCAGCTCTAATCTCTCATTCACAGGTGATTCAAGATCCAAGTGAACAACATACTGGTTTCTTGGATGGTACACTGCTCTAAGTGTTCTCCAAAGCTTTTCTACATCCCCTTTAGACCCGGAAACAAGGTATGCAAAACGGGGAAGCTTGTCTTCATGAGGCAAAACACGGGTTTGTCTAGCAACTTTAGACTCTGCAAAATCAAGTCTCGTTTGGTTCTTGACGAGACGGGAAGGTATGATGGAGAAAATCCCGTTGATTGTTCGGAGGGAAGAGACTAGTCCCATGTTGAAAGAAGTTGCAAGAAGGAAAACGCAGACGAGAGATGTGATGACAAGAGGAAAAACCCATCTCTTCTCCACGTTTACATACCCCATTGCTGAAAACTAGTGATCATGAGACAAGAAGAAACAAACTTCTGAAACAAAACCGGTGTCTTGCAATATGCAGAGACAGAGTGGGAGCTGATTCACAGCACTCTTGGAAACTTGGAGCTAAAAGCCTTAATCTTTCAGGAATCCGCAACAATCTTCGAGTTTCAAACACAAAAACCTATCAGCAAGCACAAATGTTAGAGCTCTAGTAAGTTTCTCAGAGCCAAATACAGAAAGAAGAAGCAAACTAGAGAACCCAGCCGACACATTTAAAGTTCCCAGATTCTCACGCAACATCAAGCTCAAAGTTTAAGAATTACGAAACAGTATGATTAAGATTAATTCAATCAAGAACGACATGGCTCTTCTATTCATAAAAAAACTCTTGGATCGGGATTCATAATCAATCAGACATCTCAACAGCTATATTAAGCAACTCTTAAAACCCTTTAAACGTTACATTACCATTTTCCTAAGGAACATTAAAAGAAACCCTTGTCGTAGATTATCCCCAAAATCAATTTAATACAACACCAACACACCATCAGAATCTCGAAGAGATTTAGATCTAGTGCATTGTAGAACATACTTTACTCATCCAAACAATAACAAAAAAACTAAATCTACACACGCCTGAATCTACAGATTTAGAAAGGAGATCCAGAAACAAAAACGATATATTAAGAAAATGAAGAAACCTGGGTAATTTTTGGATGTTGTCTTGATGCTGTTTAATCTCGAGGCAATGAAGCTTTTGTATATGCTTTGTTCTGCTACTTTGTTTGTGCTCAAGAACACGGGACACTCCTGTTTCCGAGTAAAAGTTATATAGACAACATGAAGAGACAGTGAAATTCCAAATAAAAATTACGATTTTAAATCTTAGAAATTAAGCTGGAAAATTCCAAGACCGTGTGTGATACTCCGATTCGTGGAAAAACTATACAAAGAAAAATTCCAAATCTTTGGTTTCATTCAGCTCTCAATTTCGTTACTTTTTTTTTTATCTTGTGTGTGTCTCTCTGTTCCTTTATTTCTGGAATCTATAACGATTTTTAATAAGTAAGTTTTCAATCCCATTAATTAATTACACGAAGTGTTAAAAAGAAACCGTTTGGCTGACACGTTTTCAGAGTTTTAAGATACTGGGGTAGCTTCTAGTATTTATTACCTACTTCTCGTTTATGTTAAGACCTGTATGATTAATAAATCCAATGGTTAAAACGTAATCATAATCAGATCCAATGGATGAAATTGAAGTATATATGTGGACGTGCGTGTAGCTGATTACGAGCTCTTGTCCTTATTCGAAAAAAACATATCTATTGCGTAGTCATTGGGGCTAGTATAGTAACAGACACGTATGGTAATGTTGATAGCAACATCAACATACTTCTTTATTACATACACTTACCATAATTTATTACATTTCTTAAAAAGATGCTCTCTTGACGAATTTATGGTAATGTAACTGTATTTTCACTCGAATCTTTTAAAACAAAAATTGTAAAGAGTTAAAGACGATTTTTTTTTTATTTAACGAAAAGACAATATAGTCATAGTCATAGAAATTCGTAAAATTTGAAAATTATTATTATACGAGAATCGTTGCTTTCAATTATTTTAAGTGAGGTCCACAGCAGGAGTCTCGAGAAATCTTTGGTTTCATACACATGAGTAGCTTGAATATTATTGGCATTCGAATACGACTTTATAATCTTAAAGTTATTGTATGTTGCGCTAATTACGTGTTGACAGTTGCCAACAAGCGCGTGGAGTGGTCACGAGATCGATCACTGTTGAGATTTGATGGGCTTTCAGTGACTCTGGGTAACTTTGTTCTATCACGAGATCGGTCACTGTTGAGATTTGATGGGCTTTAACAGTGTATTTCTTGACGTCGACTGAAGCCCAACAAACTAGACTTTCAATCCCTTTCTTTTTCAAAAGACAGTGTGGCGGGACATATACATGCTTAAATGTTAGGTCATAATATCCTTCAAAATCTGTGGAAAAAAAAATCCTTCAAAGTCAAAAAGTAATATGTATGTATACAAAAGAGAAATGTGCCCTTTTTTTGTTCTATAATTTAATTTTTAGTGAAAAACGGTTCGGACTCTCATAAATTATACTCTCTCCGTCCCACTAAGATGAATTTTTTTTAAATTTCACATTCTTTAAGAAATATTGTATAAAGACAATTTTAACCTCTTAATATACTTTAAAAATAATAATAAATATTTATCTAAGGGTAAAACGGGAAAACAGTTTAAAAATTTGCATTGGAAATATAAAACTTCTATCTTTGTGGGACAAATATTTTTCCTAAAAAATTTATCTTTATGGGACGGAGGGAGTAGTTCGCATTTAGATAACGAATTATTTCAGTGGCTGATTCAAATATGTTAATTGTGTTAGTTTGAAGTTATAACTTCCATTTAATTTTACGTGTCGCTATGTTTTCGGACTATAAACTATATTCTATAATTCTTTTTTAATGAAATCGTTTTTGTCGGATTCTCATAAATTATAGCTCGTATCAAATAACGGAATTTTCCAAATGGCTAGTTCAAATGTGTCAATTGTGCTAGTTTGGCATTATAACTTACATTTAATTTTTTGTGTCGTGATGTTGTCGAAGTATAAACCATCTATCTGACAAGATACAGAGATACGGTTTTGTCCTTTTCGAAATGTAGTTTTGATATATATCGTGACGCGTAAATTTATTTTAAACTAGATGTTTCATTTTTATCGTTAAAACATTCTATTTAGTTTAATAATTTCTATTTAAATTTAAGTTGCAATGTCGGCGGATTACAAACCATCTATCCGACAAGATATGAAGATATGGTTTTGTACTTTTCAAAATAGAATTTTAATATATATCAGGACATGTAAATTTATTTAAACTAAATGTTTCATTTTTATCATCAAAACATTTTCAAGATACTTTAATAAATACGGAAATTTTTGAATAATTCCTGCATTTTTTTTCCAACATAAAATTTTCAATATAATATAACTGATATGATCTAGTATTTATTTTTATTTTAGTTCAAATAGCCGATGCTTTCAAATTCACTTGTTCGATTACATCAGTGAAAACTTTCAAATGTATAAATATGAAACGTTTGTTCAATTTTCGGTGATATATAGAGGATAAATATTGGTGTGAGTGTGAGTTTCACTTGTAGAGTCAAGTAATTTAAAAAAAAAATCCATGATATTCAACATTTTTTATTAGAAGAAAACTCAGCTATACGATAATTTGACAGCTTTTTAATTGAACAAGCAATTAAACTAGTTAAAATATTTAAATAATTCTTGTTTTTAGTCCGTTGCATACTTTCTTGCGTAACGTATATAAGTGTCCACTTAGAAATTGTGTAACCGATAGCTAAAGCCGTAATTAAATGCTAGAACTCTTTTGTTTTTAGGTGGTTAGGGATACGTGGAGATTAGTTCTATATCCAAACATAGTAAATTACTGTAATTAACAACTCTTTTTGCAATTAACACACCAACCAAAAATCGAATTTTGCCCTGTAAACCCTTCAATAGAGATTTTCGTTAATTATAACTATTATATTAACGTCAAATATTAGATTTGTTTGAGAACAAACTTATTATTGTTTAATTAGAAGCATTTGAAAACAATATGGGGCAATAAATCTAATCATGTTAGTGAGTTAGACAAATTTTTTCAGAACCATCTCAAATTATGTCAAAGTAATGGGTCAATGGTTATGCTTTGTCAGCATTTATGATCCCATAACTTAAGTAAATTATCTATTGAATGCAAGAAATAAGGTTTATCTAGACAGATAATTAATCTCTCTCTTTTTCTGCCAAAATCTTCTATATTATTACATATAGTATATGAATTCATGCAATAAAATGAGGATTTTATTAATTAACTAGTCAAATTCATATAAAGTCAACAGTCAACTTATATAAACAAGAGTTGACTTTGAATATGCTAAGCTTAGGGACACAGATTGTTTCCTTATTGTCATTAAACATCATGGACTTGCCCTTCCTGGTTAGTCAAAAGCAAGTTATATTTTGTAACTGTAAATTTTGTAACAATAATAATTAGTGTTTTTTTATTTTTTGTTAACTAGTGGTTTTTTTGTTAATTAATACATTAGCATAACGCAAAATTAAAGTATTTTTTTTGGAAAAACTAGAAATAATGAAAAAAATTAAAGAATATGAAAAGGTCCACAATTACATTTTTAAAAAACGTAACGTATAGCAAATTTTGGATAGAAACAAAAAAAAAGAGAAAGTGATTAACTACAAGAAAATCTATATTTCCTTAATATGATTTTAGGATGAACAAGAGGATCTTTTTTTAAAAGCTAGAAGATATAGATTTGAAGAAATAGCCAAAAGAAAAATCTCTCTCTATTGATAGGAAGAAGAAAAACAGGGTGTCTCTCTTTCTCAACATAGATTGGATCACCAGTTTTTTTTTTCTCTCTTTAGATTTCATTTCTTTTTTTTTTTCCAGTAATCAAATTAAACTTTGCCTCTTCAGCCCAAAAACCCTGAGATTTTTGGGAGAATCTGTGTGACACTCATTTCTTCTTTCTAGGTAAATTCCCAATTACTTTTTCGGTTAAAGCTTAAAAAGTCGATTTTTTCTTGAAAGTCTTAAAATCTTGTTCCTGCAAAAAATCTCTAGCTGAAAAATATTATCATTGGCTTTGATTTAAAAGACATATCTTTGTTGTTGATTGCGTTACACATCTTTTTTTTCCCCTAAATTCTCGAATGTTCTAAAATCTTCTTTATTTAAATTTGTAGTTTTTGTAAGACAAATCTTTTTGTGGGACATCTCTTTTTAAGTCTCTGTCTTGATCTCAGTTTCATTTCGACAATGTCACAGTTCTTACAGTGAGTTTTTTCTTGTTCTTATTTTAAAGGAAAGAATCAAAAATGGGTGCGCAAATTATACTCTCTGAAGGCTTCGAGGTGGTTCCTCCGCCGGAGATGAACGATTTGGTACTCTTCGGAAGCAACCAATCTGTATCAAGTTGCGATGTATCAACGGTCACCACCGAAGATGGCACTGTTTTTTCCGGTGATAGTTCACCGGGAGGTGCAACTGAAGAGGATTTCCCTGAAGAGAAACCTTTCTCTTTCTACTTTGTTAAGCAACCAGCTTACGATGATCCCGAGATCAAAGCTAAGATCGATGAAGCTGGTCATGAGATTAATCGATATAATAAAGACCGAATTGTTGTCTCCAATGCTCAGGAATCCGAAAAGGTGAGTCTGTTTTTTCTTTAAGCCCACTTTTGTTTTTTTGTGATGATTAATATGTTTTTTTTTTCTTGTAGGCTGAGATTTTGTCTCTGTTTGGTCAAATGAAGAGTTTGGTTTCTAAATCGGAAGGATATAGAGTGGTTATTGAAGAGAAGAAGATGGAATTTGATGCTCTACATGAATCTCTACGGAATCTCCGGTGCTCTACTAGTGATCAACTTTGTTTTTCGAAGGAGGAGCTCGATCATCTTGTAATGACAACCATTAGATCATTTTGTTATATAGCAAATTTTTTATTTATTTTTGTTTCTGATTGTAGAAGTGTTTTGGTGTGGTGGATGCAGATTTATATAGCTCATTATCAGATTGAACATGGTAGCATTGGTTTTGAGGAAGAAGATTGGGTGCTTAAGGAGACTGAGAAGGCTGATGGGATAGTTCTAAGTGAGGATTCTCTTGCGGAGAAAGAAGCCTCCATAAACCGTGTCAAGGTAAACTCTAATCAAAGTTTTTAACTCGTTGGAGGATTTGCTAAAAACATTGTTGAATCTAATGTTGTGAGTTTTTTTTTGCTTCATCATTAGTCTATGGCTGTGGAATTGAATGAAGTAAAGAAGGAGCTTGATGCGATTACATGGAAGATAAACCATTTGAGTGACAAAGTGGGGAAGAGTCAGAACAACCTCAGGGTTTTGGATGTAAAAAAGGCACACATACTTGAGGAAAGGGACAGATCCTATGAAAGGATTAAGATGTTGAGAATACAACGAGACAAAGGGGTACGATATTTGTCTTTCTGTTACTTTTGCTTGTGGATGATCTCAAATATCTAATAACATTTGGTAATGCTTCTCTTTTTTTGCGTGTAGAAAGCTGCCTTTTACCAGAGCCTTCCTGTTATGAGGAAAGCTAGAGAATTGGCTGCTTCTGGAAATGTTAGAGATCTTGAAGTGTTTGCCAGCTCCGAGGTTTGTTTACTTAGTTCCTTCTAATCGCAAGATTGATTGGTTCGGTATCGCTTTCTGAAATTTGAGAATTTGTTCTTGGTTCTGTCTTTTTATAGGCTGATAGATTCATGACTCAATGGAATGATGACAAGGCTTTTAGGGATGATTACGTAAAAAGAATATCTCCTTCACTATGTGAAAGACAGCTGAACCAAGATGGTCGGATTAAAGATCCTGAAGTTCAGGTTGTTTGGGAAAAGAAAGTGCCGGTTAAGGGAGGCGAGAAGGTTCACGAGACGAATAGAGAAGATTCCAGCTCCAACTCGTCTCAATATGGAAGTGTAATTACAGATAAACGAAAAAAAGAAACGAGGAAAAAGGCGATGGATTTCAACAGGTCGAGTGCTGAGGAGAGTGATGTTACAGATTTGGAATTCTCGGTGTATGAGAAACCAAAGAAGGAAGAAGAAGAGGTCGATGAAGAAACTTTGAAGGAGAGGGAAAGAGAAGAGCAGTTAGAGAAAGCCCGGTTAGCAATGGAAAGGAAGAGGAAGCTTCAAGAGAAAGCTGCTGCTAAAGCTGCTATAAGAGCTCAAAAGGAAGCTGAAAAGAAACTCAAGGCAATCTAATTTCCATTTTTTCAGTGTCTTATTTACTCTTTCGTTTGTCTGTTTCTTATTTATTTGTTTTGTTTTCAGGAGTGTGAGAAGAAGGCCAAGAAGAAAGCTGCTGCAAATTCTTCCTCTCCTTCAGAATCAGACCACTCACAAGAAGTAACCAAAGACCTGGAAAAGGTTAGGACTCTAGCAGTTTCAGGTAAAGAAAAACACCAAAAGGAGAGATCATTGTTTCCAAAGCAGAGAAGTTTCAGGTACAAACACCGCGGAAGAGGAACCGAAGCTCTCCCTAAGGCCATCCTAAACCGTAGAAAGGCTCATAAATATTGGGTTTGGGGACTTTCATCTGCTGCACTTGCTGTCGCACTCTTCCTTGTGGTTTTACTTCTACGGTAAATTGAGAAAGGAAAGAGACATTAAAGAGGTTTGAGTTTGCCTAATGGAGAGATAGAGTGAGTGAAGGAAGAGCTGCTTCTAGACTTTCAAAGTTAGCTTTTAGTTTCATAACCTTAGATGTTGGTTAATATGTTTCTGTCTCTTCGGAGAGTTGTGTGATAAAAAAGAGAAACATCCTAATAGGAGCTTCTGTAAGTCCATAGAGACTCCATGTTGTCTTTATGTGAACATTGTGGATTGAATCCACTTTATATCTAGTCAAGTATCTTGACTACATATATACTTAGAAATTGCAAATAACATAAAGCTTTCCTCCAACTTTTGTCTCTCGTTACATACTATTTCAGAAGCTAAATCTAGTTTCTACAAGATAGTAAACAAATTTCAAAACCTAACATCCGTGTGGTTTTAAGGGACCCTTTATCAAATACCTGACGTCCTTAAAATCTAACTCTTCTTCAAGTCCACAGGTAAAGAATCCGTTATGAACTTCTTTGAGGAATTTCAGAAGATTCACCAATGCTCTTTTGGTTCTGCTCTCATCACTCTTCCTCTCGGCGTAGGATAATCTTGACCTCATCATGTTTTTGCCATCGTTTTTGAAATAAAAGTAGCTTGTGATCTCCAACAAGTTTCTCTTATGATGAGGCCAAACATTTGGCGTATTATCCACAATCACGATTCCACGCTCATCAGCTAAGACAAGATCAAGTGTTTTCAAGTCAGGACTCTCTTTTCTAGTTATTATTCGATCCCCGAAATAGATTTTGTTTGGATCAATCATCCTCACAACAGCTTGACCGTAAGTGGAACCGCCTTTTGTGTAAGCAGTCATGGTGAAAAGCTTGTTGGCTTCTTTAAGGAACTCTTCAACAAAAGGTCGAAACTTAACTAATCTATTGTTATATTTACGCAGATCTTTCCTTGAACCTGATTTCTCTTCTTTGATTAGATATTTCTCTGCTTTGGAAAGATTTGAAGTCTTCATGGAGTGGATTAGCGTGTGGTCCAAGTCAAGTACCAAGTGAAGCTTCTTGCGTCCGTAGACTGAGACTAGGGTTGTGAGATGCTTTGTAAAGGATACAGCTTCGTGACTCAGACGTAAACCGGAGAAAAGATAACCGAATTCTCGGCCATGGACACAACTCACCTTCTTTTTACAGGCGAAGCAGATTCCGTGACGAACAAACAAATGACTACAATTACTACTAGAAGAAGATGATGATGATGACTCGTTCATCATCACTGGATCGATCATCTTAGTTCTCTAGTTTAAAAAAAGAAAAGGAAAGATGATCGTGTTTTCCATGAATCAGTGGTTATTCGATACTTGAGAAAGAATAACACAACAAAGGGGAAACTGAAATCTCGTACCTGATGATTATTCGGCACTAAAACCCTATTCTAGAAATTGAGGTATCTATTGGAATGAAAAGAGGAAGATTTTATGAAGAAAAAAAATCGAAAAAAGGAAATCCCAATTTATTTTTTGTTATGCTAAATCATTCTTAATTTCTGTAAAAGTTTTAATTACTTTACAATATATAAATCGGAGATCCTTTTTTATTAAAACAAACGACATTAGTTTTTAACCCTTTAATTGGAGTATTATTTCTTCATTGCTAATTTGCTATTACTGCATTCTGCAATACTACAAAGAGAACAAACAGATAAACTCACGTATGTCCAATCTCTTCAAAATACAAATTGAGTTAAACTATGTGGCAAAGCAAAGCACAAGTGGTCACACGGACCCCAAGTAAAAGGAGAGCCAAAACTTGTTCATCAATAAAAATCTCAACATATCAAAAGTATACATCAATCATGTACTCAATCAATAAGCTACTCCTCCGATCAAAATCCTATCATATATTCTACTCCTCATATCAGAACTCCCCTCATATACACATGTCAAAACAATCTCATCATATATTCTCTGCAACATATCAAAATCCCATAGCTACTATTACTTTTTGATTGTTACCAATGCAATTGTTGGTTCGTCATCATCAGATGAACCATCCAATTGACAGAAAGAGAAACGCCTAAGATTTTTTTTGGCTGTCGTTGACCATATGTACGAAATGAGAACAATCATACCAGCAAGTGTGGCTAACACACCTATTAGTTTTAACCACCATTTATCGCTTGGCAGCTTGGCACAATCAACCAACTGTCGGAAACAAAGGCCACATCGAATGCTATCAATCCAACCCACATGAAGGTATGGCAAGGCTTCAAAGGTGAAGCATGAAATATATTGCGAAGATAAAAAAAATTATCTTAATAAAATATACTGCGAAGAAATTATAGTACTTCAAATCACTATCTGATCAATTCTCAATAATTTGGATGATAAAATTACCTATGGTTGTCAATAAGTTTTTGGGATTCTATTAAAAAGAAAATGTTAATGGGTTATAGATTTTTCTCGTGGCCACAAAAAAGAAAGAGTTACATAGTTTTTCTTTGGCTCCAATGTTAAAGTTTATTTCAATGCAGTCGATCTTATAAATATCATATTAGGAATGCATTAAATTATTCTTACAATCATAACTAAAATGATTGATGTTACTATACGTAACGTAGTATGTTTATTATCTAATTATAAAAATTATAATCATGTGTTTTCCAAATCTAAACCAAGATTGAAGAACAACTAATGAAGAGATGTTTGTGATTAAGACGGTGAGACCTTTATAAGTTCTAATGCATGTGGAAAATCTGCTCTGCGGTTCTATCTTCTCATTGCTGTCATGTGTTTTCGTCTAGTGAATATAGTATGGATAAAGCTAATTTTTGTCCCCTCATGAATTGGAATTTATACATTTTATTGTTTTAACCGGTGTTTATACTAAATTTTGATTACATGCATATTTGTTACTAATAACTAAACAATTTTAAGTATATAATAAATAAAAAAATTAATAACATTTGGATATAGACTGATAAAGTGTATTTTATGTACAGTGACTTTAGTCTTCTTACCCTTTGAGTTAAAATTGGCCAGACCATAAATATTAGCTAAAGACGAATTTCAGCTGATCTTTAAAAACACTCAAATCTGTATGAGCAAATAGTAAACAATTAAATATCTATATATATATATATATATATATATATATTTATTATTGTAAATTAAGGTTAAGGAAATTAACGACTAGATTGAATCATATATATACTATCTATTACTCCGACGACTAACGCTTGTGTGTTACAAAATACATATACATACTACATTCACATGGAATCATGGTGCACGTATGCATATATCATATCTATTAAATAACTTATGAATATAAATCTTGCATACGATGATTTCTCTACTTATATCAATTTTTTAAAATTTACCCCCTTAGAGCATCTCCAACGGTTCATATATTGGGTTTTTTTCTATGGTTCTCATGAAAAAGAATTTAAAAAATAAATCAAAATCATGGTATATGAAGAAAGACAGCTCTCTTGTGAGAGTTTTTGAGATGCAAGAGAGGCGATGACGTGGCGTCATTCATTGGTCGATTTTTAGACAAAACAAAGGAAAAAAAAAAAAAAAAA
>Ga0041059_1002758_pt1 | contig 12784 bp, 14 predicted proteins | sample AraColnosormetaG_FD_56232 | JGI IMG/M metagenome (GOLD analysis project Ga0041059, IMG submission 56232) | Arabidopsis roots microbial communities from North Carolina, USA - Col MF nosort | ecosystem: Host-associated > Plants > Roots > Unclassified | place: USA: North Carolina | collected... | reverse complement strand
TAAAAAAAAAAAATATATATATATATATATATATATTCTGAAGCAGTAAAAGATATATAAATTTTCATTTTAGCTGTCTTTGCTATTTTTGGTAAAAAAAAATACTTTGCGAATTAGGCCCATAAAACGTAGATCATACGTTGACAATCTAACGTGTATGTGATTACAATTAGTTTCCTCACATCTAATGTAATAAAAGTCCAAAGTTAGTGTCACTTTCGCGGTGGTTAGTTTCATTACATCCATATCATTCCAAGAATTCGATTTTGTACTTGTAGATTTTTTTTGTCTTTACCTCAAAAGAAATATAAACCCAAATTAGCGCTTTGATCACGTAAAAGTTTGCACGCGACATACCACCAGAAGCATGGTACTGTTTCTAAGCATGAAGTACCGTACGACATATAATATATATGTGTTGATGCAAAATGCTAAAAGTAAAAGAAGGCAATGGAGAAAAAGCGGTTTGTGCTTGTACATGCGGTTTGCCACGGGGCGTGGAGTTGGTACAAGGTGAAAACAAAGTTGGAGGCTGCAGGTCACTGTGTGACCGCAGTAGATCTGGCTGCATCGGGTATAAACATGACCATAGTGGAAGAGATTCAGACATTGATGGACTACTCTAAACCCTTGCTTAATTTTATGAGCTCGCTTGGCTAGGATGACGATAAGGTGATTCTTGTTGCTCATAGCATGGGAGGAATACCCGCTGCGCTTGCTGCTGACATATTCTCTTGTAAGATTTCTGCTGTTGTCTTCTTGGCAGCTTTCATGCCTGACACAAGAAACCCACCTGCTTATGTTTTCGAAAAGGTACATATAAAAAACATGATGCTTTTGTTGCACGGTATGATCGCTTTCGAGTGATATATTCTGATAGATGACTAAACTCTTCAGCTGATCAGAAGTATTCCACGAGAAGAATGGTTGGACACCGCGTTCGGAAGGTACGGGAATCCAGATTGTCCTCTTGAGTCAGCTCTTTTGGGACCAAAGTTCATGGCCAAGAAAGTGTATCAACGGTCTCCAATAGAAGTAAGACTCCAAGCCTAATCAAACCTCTTTTTGACAAACGAGATTGCTAGTAACCTCATGTATTCTTCTTTTGATTGTTACCTTTAATTAGGATCTTGAACTGGCGAAAATGTTGGTAAGGGTAAACCCGTTGGTTACGAATAATCTGGCAGGGGCAAGAAGCTTTACTGGGGAAGGATATGGATCGGTTACACGTATTTATATCATAAGTGGAGAGGATAATATATTACCTGAGGACTACCAGCGTTGGATGATCCGCAACTTCCCGGTGAAAGAAGTAATGGAGATCAAAGATGCAGATCATATGGCAATGTTCTCCAAGCCTAAGGAACTATGTGCTCTTCTCTTGGAGATTGCAGATAAATACGCCTAAATAAACCTTAGATGGTCACTACAAATTAGTAATGAACTTCAGCTTCCACCTCAACAATAAGCCATATGAGAAATAATATTCATAAGAACGGTATTACATAGAGAAGCAGTTATAAGAGTGGTTATATAAATAAAATTCGTGTTACAATTAAGTATATTGTATCACAAAAATCTATATGGCCGTAAGCATATAACAACCACCATTCTTCCCATTGGTAAATCCTGCAGCCATAGAAGTTACATGATACCTAGATAAAGTACTAGGAACATGTGGCAGCTTATGAACCAAACAAAAATTTATTTGGATTCTTAAGATTTATTTAATATCAGTTATTATATAGTAGCTAAATCAAAATTCATCATTTTTTATACTTTGTAAATAAAGATTTGGTTTATTTCATTTGGACACCGAAAAATAGTTTTTACTATATTTTCTAGTAATTCTCTGCTAAACGCTTGTTTAGATATCTAAATAAACATCTTTTGTGAAATATATCCTAACAATAGTATTGTTGTATCGTGTGCTTGTATCCTATTGCAATTGATTTTTTTCTAAACATATAGAACCTTAAGTTCAATATATTTCCCCCCGGCAGTGTTTAACTTCTCTTATTATACAGAAATCAAATTGATGGTTTTATACCTATTTTTAGACGTCTAGCTTTTGTTTGCCCAAGGAAGCAAATAGCATGAGCACCGTGTATACACAGAAAAAAATGTTAGCATGTTTTAGCTTTTAAGACGACAATAATGCTAATCAATCTCATATAACAAAAATGATAAAATAATATTCTCACTATGTTTTTAGTGCATCTTTGTTGATTTTACTAGTATTCGTAATATTTGTTGCTCTCTTCTTGCATCTCTCTATTTTGATTCTAACTTAGACTTTGACTAAAAAAAAACGTTTTAAATTTTTTTGAGAAAAGGAAGACATAAGAAAAGCTAATGCATTTTTTTCTCACACATTCTTTACAGCATTACACACACTCACACACAAATAAAGTCTCTAACTACTACTACATAACCACTCCCACTAGGCTTACTTAACTCTAACTATTAAACAAAAATATAATTGACAAAAAAAAAAAAAACTATAATCATGCATCAAAATCATTACCTTTATTTTCACTTTAATGAACTTTTATTTCACTAAAGTCCAAATGTGTTAATAGTCGTTTTCTTATTCGATACGTTCTTTTCCTACAACTGGCATTATACCATTCTTTAACATAAGAAAAACATTTGATACACAACAAAAATGTATGTATTTAGATTTAATAATACAGTTACATTGATCTTTCCAAAGGTTCGAATTTTATTGCATTCTATTCATATGGTTGAATTAATAAAACTAATAGCCAAAATGCAGAAAGTATTTCTATTTCTATATATAAGTGCTGAACAAAAATACTGAGAGTAAACAAGGGAATGGATAAGAATAACCAGAAGAAGTTTGTGCTTGTACATGGAATCTGCCATGGAGCTTGGTGTTGGTACAAGGTGAAAGCCCAGCTGGAGGCTGCTGGTCATTCTGTGACCGCAGTTGATCTAGCTGCATCTGGTGTAAACATGACTAGCCTGGATGAGATTCAGACTTTGAAGGATTACTGCAAACCGCTGCTCGAGTTTCTGAGCTCACTTGGCTCGGATGACGATAAGGTGATTCTTGTTGCTCATAGCATGGGAGGAATATCAGCTTCACTTGCTGCTGATATCTTCCCTAGTAAAGTTGCTGCTATTGTCTTTGTGGCAGCTTTTATGCCCGACATAAGCAACCCGCCTGCTTACGTTTTCCAAAAGGTACGTAAAAACGATGATTATTAACTTCACGGTGTGATCTCTTCAATGTGATTCTGATATCTGCCTGAAACTAGCAGCTGGTCAAAGACGTTACACAAGAGGTATGGATGGATACTGTGTTTGGGAAACCTGATCGTCCTCTAGAGTTTGCTCTTTTTGGACCAGAGTTCATGGCCAAGTATTTGTATAACCTATCTCCCCTCCAAGTAAGACTCCAAGCCTCATAAAAACTAAAATGGGATTGCTTGTAAACCTCAGTTAAACTTTTGTTAATTGTTGTTGTGTTGGTTTAGGATTTTGAATTGGCGAAAATGTCGGTGAGGGTAAGCCCGTTCATGACAAACAACCTGGCAGGGACAATAAGCTTCAGTGAGGACAGGTACGGATCCGTTACACGTATATATATCGTATGCGGAGAGGACGTTGCGGTACCTGTGGATTACCAGCGTGGGATGATCAATGACTTCCCGGTGAAGGAAGTACTGGAGATCAAAGATGCAGATCATATGCCAATGTTCTCTAAGCCTCAAGAACTCTGTGCTCTTCTCTTGGAGATTGCAGATAAATACGCCTAAATAAACCTGAGATCGTTACTGCAAATTAGTAATGAATTTCAACTTCACCACAACAAAAAGCCATATGAGAAACAATATTTTAGAAGAATGATTTAGTAAATAGAGATCATAAGAGAACTATAATAAACATATTCCTAGACTCTCCATTGTATCCCTATAAATTTGTACATCTCTTCTCCAATAAAGCATTCACTTTCAAAAACTACAAATTTTACAATCTCTCTTTCCAAAAACTTTCCTGCAGATACTAAATACTATGGCCACTTCTCACCTGTGACAGTCACTGAAACAATTACTACGAAATCCAACATGGCAACAAACTACCTCATGTGGAGTCTTCAAGTCAACCAACAAAAAATGTATCTTGATTTGATACAATTAAGTGTGTTCTAAAAGGATCTTTCTAAAGGTTCAGACTTTATTGCTTACTATATTTGAAATGAGAAATCTAACAGTCAATGGAACTCAGAGAACGACCAAAAACTAACAGTCAATATGCAAAGATTATCTGTGGGAAACTTACCATATATATTAGTGTTGAACCAAGATGCTGAGAGTAAGAAAGGCAATGGAGAATAAGAACCAGAAGCGGTTTGTGCTCATCCATGGGGTGTGCCACGGGGCATGGACTTGGGACAAGGTGAAAACGCAGCTGGAGGTTGCAGGTCACTGTGTGACGGCAGTGGATCTTGCTGCATCAGGTATAAACATGACCAAAGTGGAAGAGATTCAGACTCTGAACGATTACTGCAAACCATTGCTTGAGTTTCTGAGCTCGCTTGGCTCAGATGACGGTAAGGTGATTGTTGTTGCTCATAGCATGGGAGGAATATCCGCTGCACTTGCTGCTGACAGCTTCGCTTGTAAGATTGCCGCTATTGTCTTTTTGACAGCTTTCATGCCCGACACAATAAACCCACCTGCTTATGTTTACGAAAAGGTACATAAATGAACATGATGTTATCTGACTGATATCTCTTCAGAGTGATTCTGATACTTAAATCTGCAGCTGCTCAGAAGCATTCCACAAGAGGAATGGTTGGACACCACGTGTGTGAACTACGGGAAACCTGATTTTCCTCTACAGTATACTCTTTTGGGACCAAAGTTTATGGCCAAGAAAATGTATCAAAACTCTCCAGTTCAAGTAAGACTCCAATCTTTAAAGAAAAACAAATGGGATTGTGCTAGTAATCTCAGTCAATCTTTTGTTGATTGTTGTTGTGGCGAATAAGGATCTTGAAGTGGTGAAGACATTAGTGAGGGAAAACCCGTTAGTTACAAACAATCTGGCAGGGACAAGAAGCTTTAGTGAGGAAGGGTACGGATCCGTTACACGTATATATATTGTATGCAGAGAGGATCTTGTGGAAGTCGAAGATTACCAGCGTTGGATGATTAGCAACTTTCCACCAAAAGAAGTAATGGAGATCAAATGTGCAGATCATATGCCAATGTTCTCCAAGCCTCAAGAAGTTTGTGCTCTTCTCCTGGAGATTGCAAATAAATATTGCAAAAATTAACCAATTTCAGCTTCCACCAATAAATAATACGCCATAAGAGAATACATCTATATGTATGAGAACTAAGCAAATGATAATGCTTATATAATAAAGTTTCGTGAGAAAACTGTATTACACAGAGAAGTAGTTACAAGGCCTCTTGGTTTCAAATGTAGGATCATAGCATCATAATAGAGAGAACTGCAATGTCTGCATTGCGAAGCATCACTATAACCAATGTTGCAGAGCAATTTCTATATGCAAGATGAAAACAACTGAACAATATGGCAACTGCACTGATCTAATCTTAGATTCAAGAAAAGCTATAACTTCTCATCAACTTTCGTCTACGATCAAACAACTTCAAGCACTGAAGCAAAGAAAAACTAGAGGAGAAAACGGAAAACGAATCTAGGCTAATGAGAGGAAAAAAGTAAGTTCATATAACTGACTGATTCACTGAGTGAAGATTGGCCAATTTGGTATTGTAATTCACTAATACGCCTACGTCTGTAAAAAAATACAACTGATCAGAGAGGACAAAGCCATTGCAAAAGAACATCAGCAATTAATGATTAATAATTATCAGGCGATAGAGATGGTAGACACAGATCATATGCCAATGTTCTGCAAGCCTCAACTACTAACTGGCCATCTCTTGTAAATCGCAGACAGCTACCAGCAAAACTAATAGTCGAAAAAATAGAAGACAAAGAGGCTAAAAAAGAGAAGGTAAATAACCAGGAGTGGTCTGATCTTGTTCGTGGGCAGATAGAGTTCTTGAGGCTTTGATATTAACATGGACATATGATCTGCATCTTTGCACTTGAAAATGCAAAGATGCAGATCATATGTCCATGTTATCAAAAGCCTCAAGAAATCTATCATTATCTCTTGAAGATGGCAGGTACATATAAACAGTTTTTCATCCAAAGATTATGCTCTAAGATTATATACAATCCAGAGGGCGACCTACCAACAAACTAACTCCATCAACTCTACCGACTTAAAACTAACACTCAATGTAAAGTTGGTGTACCATTATCTGGAACTTAATGAACAGCCACAAACTAACTAACAGTCACTTTAACGTTGGTTTACCATTCTCTGGACCTTAGACAACAGCCTTAGTAACGAACTTCAGCTTCCACCACAAGAAAAGACAAAACTTTTCATCAAATTTCCTCTACCCTTCGAACAGTTTCAAGCACTGAAGCATAAAAAATAAGAATCTAAAGCAGGTGCTTTTGAAAATCCACCTACTATTTACTGTATCGAAACGATGGCGTTTTTGTCGGAGTTTCTGCGGCTGCTGCGGTTACGAGAAGAAGGGGATGCTCTCTGCGGCTGACACGGCTGCAAATTTGCTGCCTTTTCGTCGGAATCGAGATCACAGAGAACCGACATTCCTGAGTTTCCGTCGCCGGCGACATTAACGGAAAGTCCCTAAAGAGGGGAAAGACTAAAGAGAGACAGTGAAAACCGAATCAGGCCGACCGGTTAAGGTTGCCGAGTCTAGATTAAAATCGGTTTAACTGAACCGACTCGATTTCAATATCCAAATCCTGGTTCACTCCGATTTTGAAAACTTTGGGAAAAGAGGTAATCGAATTTTATCACATCTTGACAAAACAAAAGCATTCTCACTAAAATCAAACACGACCAACACACATACATATACAAAGAGTGAAAGAGTAATCTTAACTTGGCGTATAACAAATTATGTATATAAATACCTCCAAGGGACATTTAATTTAGTTCAACAAACAATCAAATCACATATCTCTAAGTTTGCTGAGATTAACTGGAGATATAACTTTAACATCACCATATAACAATTGCTTCGCGATGATGACATTTGCTGCTTCACTCGGATGATAAGGATCCCAAAACACATATTTATCCCTCTCTTCACACAAACTCGAAGTCGGTCCGCACGGAATTATACCCGCGTATTGTCCTCCATTACCGCAACAAGCCTTTGTCGCACTTTTGAACCCTACCAAGTTTACAAATCCACAAATCTTTATTTTTCATATATTCATAATCTACATTTCATGGCCTAAAACGTGTATATATGGTAGTGTGCGTGTGTGAGTTGTAGAAGACAAAAATATATGTATTACCGTATTTATCGTAGTTAGTAATGAGCTCCATGACGAGATCGTAGACGTTTGCATGGACAAACATTGCTCCGGGAAGTTTCTTGTTTAGTTCCTCTAATAAACTCTTTAACCGAACATTGTATTGATTTGCTAGTTTATTAGCCAAATCCACACACTCGTTTTCGTCTAATTGATTGATTGTTTTCTGGTACGGTATGCATCCAATCGGTCCAACGTTCCCGATCACAAACTTCCTCGCATCCAATTGATACAGCCTCTGTATTTCAACCATAACATGCATATGATAACAAATGAACTAAACAAAAATTCTCTAACTTTATTTTGATGGATAGAGATCAATATTTTGTTGCTTACGGTTAGTTGGTCGCGTAGATGTTCAAGCATGTCGCCAATAAAATCATCGGGAGTTTGAGTGAACCGTGTTCCTACCGAGAGTAGTGGGAATAGATAATTGTTGAGGAAATCATTTGCTCCTATAGTGATTGAGAATATCGATTTCTTGGCTATGTAATCTTTTGCTTTCTCTTTTCCAAGTAGATCATCAAACTGTTTCCGTGTAGTGTTGAAGAAATCAACTTGTACATCCATACCTAATCTATTCACCTACCAAATATTTACAATTCCTTAAAACTTCATAACTCTAGAATAAATTTTAGAAATTTTTAAATGCACATATGATTAAAATTAGTTTGGTACATACAAAGATTCTCCCGGTGGCATTCATGATTCCTCCTCCTCCAGATGCATAGTTCACTCCGGCTAATAAAGCTTTTCCCTTCGCGTCTGGTGCCAAGAACGGGATCGCGTAGTTCGCTGATCCGAGTTCTTCCCCTGAAAAAAACGTAAATCAAATATTTAACGTTTTAGAATCATTCACTAAAAAAAATTAATCATTTTAACAAAGAAAAAGAGTAATAAACGTCAACATACATGTGTAGGTGTGTTAGTTGAACATAATCTCTAGACTAATAATGTATACCACATATATCATTTTACTATATATGGGTTATAGAACTTTTTTTCATTTTTGTTACGTACCAACGATATCACCGATGGTCCGTCCATTGGTGAACCGGCCGGTAGGAGTTCCTCCGGAGGCTTTGAAATCAATACCATTAGGCTTCATATTAGCCCTAGACAACGTCGATAGATAATTATTATTTCCGGCATCGACTAGAGAATCTCCGAATATGAAAGAAGCTCCTAATCCGCCGCCTTTCTTGTCATTGTTAACTCCACGACCAGCAGCTTCTACTGAAGCAGTGAGAGATAAGAGGAAGAAGATGACGAGGAAAGTGAAAGCTGGAGAGACTCTGCTAGATGTAGAAGCTCTTGTGGCCATATTTCTTGATTTTGAGAAATGTTAGTGTTATTGTTTGAGATTTATATATAACAAGAGATAATAAAGTGTTGTTTGGGATGGAAGGGAAACTTGTGAGATTGCGAATTTGGTTTGACTGTTTTGATGTAAATGGAGGCTTCAAGATTTTTCAAGTGGTGGTTCATCAACGTGGCCAAGTTTTTCCTTTAGCTAGTGAGAAAATAACAACGAGACCTTTAATTCGTTGGACGCTTGAACTCTCTCTGTATTAATTAGACTCATAATTAAAAGTAGTTCAAATTTGTTGGAACAGTAATTAATGAAAAGTCTCTCCAATTTTATAGATGAAGGCAAGCACTTGAGCAGAGTTACCACTGTCAAGAAAATAAAACAAATAATCAAATCCGGAAAAAATTTAGTTATTACAATTTACAACCAAAATATTATTTTTCCTTATTCAAATCTAAGAAAATGGGTAGAAAATGTTAACATACAATTATGAGTTTGGGGAACTAATAATTTTTTTTCTCGATCTTTTAATACTTTAACTAGCGATAGATTTTATGACAACAACGATCATGTGATTCTAGTCCCCAACAGTATTCTTCTATATTAGTAACTTAAATTTCATATTTTTGTATGTGTGGTAAGTTTAGTAAAGCACAGTAATTAATAAAGGGGTGTAAAAAAATAGGAAAAAAGAAAAAAAAATAAAAATTAAGGGAGTGTATTGTAGAAAGAATTTGGAGTGATTTGAGTTTTATTGAGTTTTGAAATTATTTTAGTGAATTCGAAAATTTGTTATTAAAACTGTTTAAAATCTACCTCAAACTATGAGACAGGGAATGTTTGAATTTTTAAAAATTCATTGAAATTTCACCCAAAATCTCTCAAGTCAATTCAAATCCACTATTTAAAATATTTCTAATAACAGCAGATTTGATTCTAGATTTTAAAATTATTAATCCAATAACACTTGATTTTAGAAAGCTTTTTAGAATTCATGTTTGAATAAAATATATTTTTCATCTTAATACAAATCATTCCAAATGCTATATTGAATACATCCTCCTAAATGTGAAGGGATTTGGTGTTAATTTGGTTGACAAGGTGAGACTCTCAATCTTATGGACAGTCCCTAAACTTTACTCAAAAGTCAAACTTTATATTTCTATTGGAAATTTGTTTAAATGTTAATATTCGTAATCTTAATAAAGTGCACCAAGAACAATTTTTGTAGAATGGTTTATTAATTTTCTCTTAAAAGATTACAACTTTCCATATTCCCACTATCTCTACTTAGCTGTATTGCAATTAGAAGGAAACAAAAATATTTAAAAAGATTAAGTCCCATCATTAGGGATTTATGATACAGAAGCTAGTAAACATTTCCAAACACTATTCCCCATTTCCATAAGCACACTTTTCAAATAATAAATCCGACCGTTGCTGTAACATCAGGACATCAACTCAAAACAATATAAAAACCTAAACTTTTACTATCATTTCTCCAGAGAGCAGCCATAAAGAGAGTGACAGAGAGTTCTGAAATCTGAAACCCAGTATCATCTTCATCATCATCATGCTCACCATGAGAACTGAAGCACAAGATTCAGTACCTAAATCAAACCCTAATCCGGAACTAATCAAAGAAACCCCAAAGGTCTCTCTTTACGAACAATGCAGGGAAGAGAGGATCAAAGAGAATCTTCAGAGGATGAACAATCTGGGTCTCTTAAATCTCTCTCGCAAACTCAAACCCAAGACCCGACCCGTTAAAAGATCTTACGGTAACCGTAATTCTGTTCAGAATCCGACTCCTCCTCTTCAGCCTTCTCGCCGATCTTCTCGGTAATCTCTTCCTTTCTCTGTCTCCGTTTCTCTCATTCCATCATATTTTGGGGTTTTGGATTTGAAAGATGAGTTTGTGGAATTAGGGATTATGATTCGATTTGTATCAGTTTAAAGGAGAGATTTTTCTGGAGGAATTGGGTTTTTGAGGCAAAACTAGGGTTTAAGAATTTGGATTTTAAAGTAAGAATTTGGGTTTATTATTGATTCTTTTCTTCTGTGATTGTTAGATTGGAGAACACAACTCCAGTTATCTACACTGATGGGATCAATGAGAAGGGCAAGAAAGCATCTAAACGAGAGAGTGTTGTGATTGGTGAAGGGATAAGAGCTGAGATTTACACAGAGGAACATGAGAAGCTTCTTGGGAATACAGAAAGAAGCTGGACTTGTTTTGTTGATGGCTATGATAAGAATGGGAAACGGATTTATGATCCGTTTAACGGTAAGACTTGTCACCAATGCAGGTAATAACCAAACTCATATGTGTTGAGAACTTGATATTGCAACTCTCTGAAATGATTTTTCTGTAATGCTTTAGTGTGTGTTTGTGTGTTTCTTACAGGCAGAAGACGATGGGGCATCGTACACAGTGCAGTGAATGCAATTTGGTTCAAGGACAGTTCTGTGGTGATTGTTTGTTCATGAGGTTGGTTGCTATTAGTTTTTCTGTTATTGATGATGAATGTATATTAATATTTTTGATGAACAGATATGGTGAACATGTGCTTGAAGCTCTTGAGAATCCAGACTGGATTTGTCCCGCTTGTCGCGGGATCTGCAATTGCAGTTTGTGCCGGAATAATAAAGGATGGGTTCCAACTGGCCCGATTTACAGAAGGGTGCGTTTTTTTCAGTTGTTCTTTTGTATTATCTTGTGGTGTTTTTGATTCTTGAATAGAATCTAGAGCTGAAGATTTCTTTCTTTCTTTGGATTGTTTCCAGATAGCTGCACTTGGGTATAAGTCTGTGGCACATTATCTGATTCAAACCAAACGGGCGCCAACTGATGACACAACACCAAGTCAAGCGTCTGCAAAGAGATCACTTTCCTTTCAAGAAAAGATTGCTGGTGATGAAGACGTACCAATGCTTGAGAATGATGATTCCTTACAGAAAGAAGAAGGTGAAAACACGAACGAAGATCAGAATGGTGATCTCCCTGAAGAAGTACAAAAGGTTCAGAATATGGAATGTCAGAGTGGTGGTTCCTTGAAGAAAGAGGAGGATGAGACACCAAATTCAGCTAGAAGGTCACTGAGCTTCTTATTGCCTTCTGTAGAGGATGATCAAACTTCATTGGTGGATGTTCAGGTCTTAAGTTGTCTTGTGCCACCAAAGCAAGAACATTCATGTGCACACAATGGTGATGATCTTCCAGATATTCAGGAAAGGATAGGACAACACTCAAATTTGGAGACGAAACCAGATAGCTACTTGCTTCATGTGGATGAGCAGATTCCATTGGTTGATGTTCAGGTCTTGAGTTATCTTGAGACGCCGAAGCAAGAACATTCATGTGCCCACATTGGTGATGGTCTTCCAAAAATTCAAGAATGGATAGGACAAGACCCGACTTCTGAGACAAAACCAGTTAGCTACTTGATTCCTATAGATGATGATCAAACTTCATTGGTGGATGCGCAGGTCATGTATCTTGAGACACCAAAGCAAGATAAACAAGAACATTCATGTGCCCACATCGGTGATGATCTTCCAGAAATTCAACAAGGGACAGGACAAGACTCGAATTTGGAGACAAGACTTGGGGAAAGTCAGACCCTTGTGGTCAAAGCTCGAGTAACGAGAAGTAAGAGGAAAGCGGCTCTAGAACCAAATCCAGATAGCATTGGTGGAAGACTAAGGCAGCGAAGAAGGACCTAATTAGAAGAAGTCTCAGAAGAAAAAGCCAACATCTATTCACTTTTGTTAAACTCTCTATTTCGACATGACCCTCTCTGTTTTCATATAAGGTGGTTAGGAAAAAAGATTCTTATTTCTTAAAAGTATCTGAAACAAAAATCTCCAAACTTTAATATTCAAATAAATACTTTCAAGTATACTATGAAAATCTCATAAACTAGATATTAACCCGCGATATACCGCGGGCCTATATTTTTATTAAATAAAAAATAATTGAATATTTTTTAGGATGATTTAATAAATTTATGCTATTGTTTGATTTAAATGTATAATTCA
>Ga0041059_1002757_pt1 | contig 12789 bp, 13 predicted proteins | sample AraColnosormetaG_FD_56232 | JGI IMG/M metagenome (GOLD analysis project Ga0041059, IMG submission 56232) | Arabidopsis roots microbial communities from North Carolina, USA - Col MF nosort | ecosystem: Host-associated > Plants > Roots > Unclassified | place: USA: North Carolina | collected... | reverse complement strand
GATCCTGATAAAGTATACTTTGGGAAACGAGTTATAACTAGAGAAGCAAGTCCTTTTAATAAGTCACTTGATCTTCTTGCGGCTGATAAACGTAGAGTGGTCATTGTGGATGATACGGTTCATGTTTGGCCTTTTCACAAGAGAAACTTGTTGCAGATCACCAAATACATTTATTTTAAAGTCGATGGAACCAAGTGGGATTCGTACGCAGAAGCAAAGAAAGATGAGAGTCAAAGCAATGGATCATTGGCCAATGTTCTGAAATTCCTTGAAGTTGTTCACAAAAGATTTGAAGAGGATTTAGGTTTTAAAGATTTGAGGCTATTGATACCTTGTAGACAACGCTGCTACTGAGTGACAGTAAGTAGATTTGATTCAGAGTTTTGTACTCTTAAAGCTACTTAGAGATTAGAATGTTTCTAGCTTTGTAACAAGCTCTTGAATAAATATAGTTTTGAATTTTATTAATCATCCTTCAAAGTCATTCTCATTGGACCACAAACTTATAAAGATGAACAAACCCATAACAATAATTTTATTACATCCATTTTATGCAACTGTGCAAAAGAAATCTAATTATATTCCTGACCATTGAATGAAATGAATTGAGTTGCAGAGACATAGATTATGCAACTTAAACACACGACTAAGGAACTTTGATATCACACGCCACCACATGGAAGACAACACTTCTTGCCAATCTGAATAAAGAACCACTGTAACAGGTCTGGTCGATCATCTTCATCTTTTTTCTCGGACGAGGACTCGGGCAGTGGCAGCTCTGGTGGCAAATGCCTGTGGAATGCATCAACTGCTGCAGCTACACCATCCTCGTTCTCCAGTACTTTCGCTAGCTCCATCACTTGTGATTTCACCTGAAAGCACATGATTCGTGTCCTATGATGTCTATGCTTTCTAGAGAAAGCTTTGGAGGTTTTATGGAGGAGGCTTAACATCCTCCCTAGGCTTGGAAGATATTAAAAAAAAGGGAAAAGCAAGTTTGTGTACCTCTGGTTGTAGCATGAATCTTATGGAGCTACTGAGGTTCTCAACACTGAGCTGAGCTATCGGTATTGGCGCAGGCCCAAGTCCTTTCTCATAGATCCTGTCACCCCAGAAGAACTGATCCCCAAAGAATGGCACGATCGTTGTTGGACACTGATGACACAAATGGAATTCATAAGAATATAGGAAGTAACAGGTTTCATATGGTCAATAAAACTGTTAAAGATTCCAACACAGGACACTTCGGTGATGAGTATGAAAGAAAGCAACTTAAATGTTATACCCCAGCTTTTAGTCCAGTCGCTGTGGTTCCAGCACCGCCATGATGAACCTTTATATCCACAACACAAGAAACAGCCTCAATTAGAAGATAACTCTTCGGAGATGTGAATGTAGTAATATATTGAAAATCTAAAGAGGGCTTACCACAGCTGAACATTGAGGAAACAACCAATCGTGAGGACAGTCCTCCACTAAGAATACATTTTCAGGAACTTCAGTAGCAACTGCAAAATGTTAGTTGGTAAAAATGTGTCAGGAATCAGTATAAAAGCAAGAAGAAAACCATTTCAGTACACAGACTCAAAATAGAAGGTACAGAAGCTGCTTACGGTTTCCAAGGCCACCCCAACCTCGATCAACTATCCCTCTCTGTTCTGTATCTTTCAATGTTTCCAGTATAATGTCCATTGTTTGTTTTGGATCATCAAGAGGCTGGTAGTGTAAAGGAGAAGAAACAAGAAAGCAACAATACTGTGAGCTGAGGCTAGCACATCATCAGTTAAACAAACAAGAGGGACCAGGGCCATAATATGTAGAATATAAATATATTGATCATATACAGTATAACTTGTATGATGCGCTCTAAGTTGATACAAGAATTTAGTGCCTAACCAATAATACCAAGATCCATTGTCAATATTACCAAAAGAAAGGAACAAATTTTCAGACAATTAACGGTCTTCGGCTTACCATGCTTCCAAAACCAATATATACGGGCGGTGATCCTCTTTCTATCCAGTGGAGAAACTCTTCGCGAGGCTGGTACTTCGATCCAAGGTTCAGGAAACAGTAGCCAACAACATCAACTAAAGGACCCCAATCTGAAAATTAGTCGAACAAAAGCAAATTCTTTCAGATATCTATCATCTAAAACGATAAATATCTCAGACTAAAAAGAATACTACACATCCAAAATTTGACAACGCATTATGGTCTTGAGCCATAGCCAGGAGAAGAACATAAGCTTTGGGACCAGAATAAAGGTACAATGCAAATTGGTAGCAAGGAAACATTTGATAAACCTCAGCGGAATTGATGTACTTGGGATGCAGCTGTGCTCTTACCACTTGGTTTTGGCACAACATGGGGACTCCACATGTAACCAGTAGGCAAGTGCGAAATTGAGCCATGGTATGTGCTAAAATATGCGATAGGTGCAAGGTTTAGCTTTCTCTTCCTAAAATCATTTATATATGTCCTTATGCTCCACCATACCATCAGATCAACAACTATATATGACAGCTGAGACAAACAAATGTAGTGAAAGAATCAGCCTCATAATGCTTTTAGTCATAAGAAAAAACCAGTTAAGGCCAATCCAAATAATAACATTACCCAATATGCAGCACTTTGAGGAACACGCGCCAACGGGTGGGGAAATTCATTGGTTGGCCTGTCTACAGGAAGAGGACGTTAGAAAACAGGACCAAAAAACACGTCAAGGCAGGTGCACCGACCTTGAGATTAAAAAGCAAAGAAGTCAACTCACGTCCAAGGCATTGTGAAAAAAATATGAATTGGTACTCCAAGAGCTTCAGCAACATGCACATGTCCTGCAATTAGAACCAAAACCATACCATCAGCTTCATAGGAGTAATGAAAACAACAGAATTGTGAAGTGGGTGATGGACTTACCATATGCAGGAGGATTTGCAATTATCGCTTGAGCTCTGAAAGACGTAGCAGTTTCCAAATCAGGCTCTATGCATGCCGGAAGAAGAGACTCTATAATTGCCTTCAACTGTTTTCTCTGTTTTGATATTTCTGAAGGCCCAGAGGGAATGAGACCTTTATTTCTAGCCATATCTACATTCAAAAATACGCATAACTTTCATTTTAATCAAACGCAAATGAAGAGATTTTCTGACAGCTTAACTATGTTTCCATATTAGGCTTACAGGCAGCTAACTCTCGGGGATCACCGCCCAAGGGATAAAACTCTACTCCAGCAGCCCGTACAAAAGAGCGGAAATTTGCATGAGTTGCCAACCTAACACGATGACCAAACTCCTGCAACGAAAACAAAAACAACATATAACTCTAACCTTTCTCAATGCCAATGACCAATTCGTTCAAAATGTCTCACTAAATGCTTAAAAAATATTGGGATCCCTAGCTCTAGGGGAAATGAGTCACGAACATGTATGAGGAAGAGACGAAGAAATCAAACAAAATTAAAAAGACAAGAACACATGGTATAGCTGTATAGGCACATGCCAATGCTTGGGTAGAGCCATTTCATTTGCAGCATACTATGTGCAGCCACATAAAAATTACATATATAATGGCACAATGCTTCCCACTGTTCGCAATATGATACAAAGAATGAGGAAACACTTTTACAAATACCTGGAGGCGCTTTGCCATGGCCAGAAAAGGCTGCACATCGCCTCGAGTTCCAACCACAAGTATAGCAATTTTTAACCTTGGAATGGATCTAAAGGACTCAGTTAAGGACTTTTCATATGTGATTGTGGACTGCCCTTTCGTTGGCTCAAACTCCCATAACTCCGACACCGGAGTACCGTTATCTATAACTTCCACTGTCCCGTCATTTTGTATTCTGACTAGCTCAACAATGAGTTTTTGCTGGAACCACAAGATATTATCAAAAAGAAATCATGAGAATATAATAATGATTTCAGTGTACCGCATTCAAGAAACATATCCTAGTGATTCTAACAGCACAAATAGAGATTCTTCACTTGTTAATATCCAAGATTAACACCATTGACAATATGTATGTGGATAAAATGTTTGTCTTATGTTCATGCTCAACTGAATACATGAGGGTTTAGTTTCCTACCTTTTCTTGCTCCGACAATCTATCTAATTTAAGATTATGAATCGCAGGAGACCCTTTCTCTGTCAAGGACCGAGAGTACTGAATCTCACTGTCATTGATAAGCATATCTCCATAGAGACCAACAGGTGCAGTTTCACAGTGGTCTAGTCCTTCAAGAACATACAATCTTGAATCAGTGGTTATCCTCTATTTCAGAATACAGGTAACACGACGGAGAAAGTAACAATGGGCAAAGTGCAATAACAAGGTTGAATAGAGGACTAACCCCTATGCCCATCAGAAGAACGATGACCAGAATCCTCAGGAGTAGTATCTACAGAACCAGATGTTTCCAATAAACTCGCTTTCTCGCTCTTTACACCATTATCTTCACCCTCTAATTCTTGAAGTGGATGATCAAATACATTACTAGCCATCACCTTTAAAAACTGAATTCAACTAAACAGCTCTCACTGCCTAAACCCACACAATCAGCTGCAGCAACAAACCACCTACATATGGATCAAACTCCACAAAAGAACATCTATACACACTCAAAGAATTTCACTATTCTTATACATTTATTCAACCATAGTGATGCTAATGGCTCTCCTGGCAAATGCTGTACACAGACGAATCAAAGCTTGAAGCAACAACCAGTCAAATCCTTAGGTACAGAAAGTTAGCTGCACTTTATATACCAAAATCCAAAAGAGAGAATCAAATTAAAGTATTAAAGAAATCGGAAATTGGGGTAAACAGTTTTATACAAAACGAGAACACCATGGAACAAAAGGGTCTCACGTTTAGCTCGAGAATGAGATTACCCACTACGAAAGGATCAAGCTTTACTTGTAAAACTCAAAGTATAACACAATTCAAAAGCAATTTACACAGAATTGAATCAACCAACATCGAGGGTTTCATCAACAATGGAGTTTATGATAGAAAGATTGTTCCTTTACCTGAGTGAATTGGAAAAGGAGAGAAATTGATTAGTGGGTTATCTCTGTGGAAGAAAGATTGTTTCTGGGTTTGTGGAATTGATGAAGAACAACTTGAAGATTCCAAAGGGTTTGGAGACTTTTGAATCAACCAAATGTGGTGAGACCGCCGATGAGATATTTATTAATAATCGCAGAATATAAATATCAATGAATTCATTATTAATGCCACCGAAACAAAATTAATTGGTTAGGAATTTGGAGTAGTTTTAAGTCACTGATACTACGACTTTTCGTTGTCAAAAAATGATATTCTTTCTCCTTAAGCTAAGAAGAAACATTGAGAAAATTAATGTTGTTATTCTAAACAGATTTTTGGGATCAACAAGATGATTTTGTATAGTTCTAGGTAGTCATGGGCATTCAGGTACTCATTCGGATTCGGTTAAGGTGTTTCGGGTATTCTGGCGTACATGTATAGGATCGTTCAGATATTTATAGACATCGGATCGGATTCGAATAAATTATCATCGGGTTCAGATCGGGCATGGGTGTTATCCGAATTCCAAAATATGTTTCGAGTTTGGGTTCAGTTTTGCTCATATGTACCCAAAACATAAAGTAATTACCCAAAATCAATATGAAACTATAGAAAACCCGAACTCATATAAAGAAGTAGAAGTTGTATAACCAATGAAATGAATTAAGGACAAAGCAAAAAACATCTAAAAGTCTTTGAACTAGTCTAAACGAGAAAGTAGAAGTTTAAGACAGAACCAAATTCTGTATCCAACAAAACACCAAATAACCAAACATTAAAGAGTTCAAAAACTAATGAGCCTAATAATTTCTACATGTGACAATTCCAAACATCAAAAACCCAAAGCAATAGCCGATACTTCATAACTTCATTTGGCTTGTAAGACATCAAATGACCAAACATTAGGGTGGGATCCACGGCACATGGTTTCTAGAGACGCTAAAAAAGTAGAAATACGATTGCATTGCATGTACAAACAGATGCGATCATATCAGTACTAATACATCAGATCCAATCAGAACTTCGCAGTTAAGTGTGCTTGGGCGAGAGTAGTACTAGGATAGGTGACCTCCCGAGAAGTCCTCGTGTTGCATCCCTCATTTTTGTTTTGGTTAAAACATTTTAACTCTATAACTATAAAATCATGAGGCCAAACTTGCCATGTGATAGCTTTTCGAAAATCCCAATGAGAGCCCTCCGACGACAGAAGCAAGACAATGATATGTACTATTATTTTTTTTTACTCCAGATTTTGACCTTTCTGTACATTTTCGGGCATTTTCGGGATCTGTGCTACATTACGGGACCAAAATTATTTGTTTGGACGTTGTTTTCAAAAAAAATTCATGTATCAAGCCTCGCAAACCTAGACGGGGTATCCTTACGTAGCGGGTTGGACCCACGGCGAATGGTTCCTAGAGTCGCCAAAAAAATATAAATACGATTTCATTGCATGTCCTAACGGATACCATTATACCAGTACTAATGCACCGGATCCCATCAGAACTCCGCAGTTAACATGCTTGGGCGTGAGTAGTACTAGGATAAGTGACCTCCCAGAAAGTCCTCATGTCGCATCCTTTTCTTTTCTTTTTTTTGGTTAAAACTTTAACTTTTAAACTATGCGCCCAAACTTAGCATGTAATAGCTTTTCAGAAAGCCCAATGAGATCCCTCCGACGAAAGAAGCAAGACAATGGTAACTACTATTGTTTTTTTTTTTGGTTCCAAATTTTGACCTTTAGGTACTTTTTCGGCCTTTTCGTGAACTGTGCTACATTACGGGACCAAAATTATTTGTTCAAACATTATTTTCGCATTTTTTCATGTATCAAACCTCGTTAGGACCTGATGGGGTATCCCTATGTAGCGGGTGGGACCCACGACAAATGGTTCCTAAAGTCGCTAAAAAGTATAGATACAATTGCATTGCATGTCCTAACGGATACGATTATACCAGCACTAATGTACCGGATCCCATCAGAACTCCGCAGTTAAGCGCGCTTGGGCGAGAGTAGTACTAGAATGGGTAACCTCCCGGGAAATCCTCGTGTTGCATCCCTATTTTTTTTTTTTTTTGTTTAAAACTTTTTGACTCTATAACTTTTAAACCGTAATGTAAAACTTGGCATGTGATAGTTTTTCGGAAAGCCCAATGAGAGCCCTCCGACGAAAGAAGCAAGCCAATACCATTGTTTTTTTTTCGACTACAAATTTTGATCTTTAGGTACTTTTTTGGGCCTTTTCGTTCCGTGCTACATTACGGGACCAAAATTATTTGTTTGGACGTTGTTTTCACATTTTTTCATGTATCAAGCCTGTTTGAGACTAGATGGGTTATCCATACATAGCGGGTGGGATCCACGGCGAATGGTTCCTAAAGTCGCCAAAAAGTATAAATACGATTGCATTGCATGTACTTACGGATGCGATCATACCAACAATAATGCACCGGATCCCATCAGAACTCCGCAGTTAACATGCTTGGACATGAGGAGTACTACGATGAGTGAACTCCCGGGAAGTCCTCCAATTGCATCCCTCCTTTTCTTTTTCTTTTTTGTTAAAACTTTTTGACTCTATAACTTTTAAACCGTGAGGCCAAACTTGACATGTGATAGCTTTTTGGGATGCCCAATGAAAGCCCTCCGACTAAAGAAGCAAGACAATACCATTGTTTTTTTTTCGACTTCAAATTTTGATCCTTAGGTATTTTTTGGGCCTTTTCGTGATCCGTTCTACATTACGGGACCAAAATTATTCGTTAGAACGTTTTTTCGCATTTATTTCATGTATCAAGCCTCGTTAAGGCTAGATGGGATATCCTTACGTAGCGGGTGGGACCCACGACGAATGGTTCCTAAAGTCGCTAAATAAGTATTAATACGATTGCATTGCATGTACTAACGGATGCAATCATACCAGCACTAATGCACCGGATCCCATCAGAACTCCACAGTTAACATGCTTGGGAGGGAGTAGTACTAGGATGGGTCACCTCCCGGGAAGTCCTCGTGTTGTATCTTTTTTTTTCTTTTTGTTTTTTGGTTATAACTTTTTGACTCTATAACTTTTAAACCGTGAGGCCAAACTTGGCATATTATAGCTTTTCGGAAAGCCCAATGAGAGCCCTGCGACGAAAGAAGCAAGACAATACCACTGTTTTTTTTTTACTCCAAATTTTGACATTTAGGTACTTTTTCGGGCCTTTTCGTTCCGTGCTACATTACGGGACCAAAATTGTATGTGCGGACGTTGTTTTTGCATTTATTTCATGTATCCAGCCTCGTTAAGACTAGATTGGGTATCCCTACGTAGCGGGTGGGACCCACGGCGAATGGTTCCTAAAGTCGCCAAAAAAGTATTAATATGATTGCATTGCATGTACTAACGGATGCGATCATACAAGCACTAATGCACCGGATCCCATCAGAACTCCGCAGTTAATATGCTTGGGCGTGAGGAGTACTATGACGAGTGACCTCTCGGGAAGTCCACGTGTTGCATCCCTCCTTTTTTTTGGTTAAAACTTTTGGACTTTATAACTTTTAAACCGTGAGGCCAAACTTGGCATGTGATAGCTTTTCGGAAAGTCCGATGAGAGCCCTCCGGCGAAAGAAGCAAGACAATACCTATGTTTTTTTTTCGATTCCAAATTTTGACTTTTAGGTATTTTTCGGGCTTTTTCGTGATCCGTGCTACATTACGGGACCAAAATTATTTGTTCGGACGTTGTTTTTGCATTTATTTCATGTATCAAGCCTCCTTAAGACTAGATGGGGTATCCCTACGTAGCGGGTGGAACCCACGCCTAATGGTTCCTAGAGTCGCCAAAAAAGTATAAATACGATTGCATTGCATGTACTAAAAGATGCGATCATACCAATACTAATGCACCGGATCCCATCAAAATTCAGCAGTGAAGCATGCTTGGGCGAGAGGAGTACTAGGATGGGTGACCTCCCGGGAAGTCCTCGTGTTGCATCCCTCTTTTTTTTTTGGTTAAAACTTTTTGACTGTATAACTTTTAAACCGTGAGGCCAAACTTGGCATGTGATAGCTTTTCGGAAAGTCCAATGAGAGTCCTCAAGAAGCAAGACAGTGGGTCAGAATACCATTGTATTTTTTTCGAGTCCAAATTTTGACGTTTAGGTAGTTATATACACTCATATCTTTATTTGTTATCTTCACTAAACATTTCAAAACGAGCACTCAAAACGAAAAAACAAAAAATGCATTCATTCACAAGAGTCGACGATCTCACTCCTTATATCAAAAATGGTGTCATTTGTGTTAAGGTATTGGTTTTTGGTATGAAACTTTTGGGAGGATTAACCAAATATTTTAGATGATTCTTGCGGATCAAGAGGTGAGAATCTAAATTGGCTTAAACATTCTTTGTTTTGACTTTCCTTGTAAACGTTAAAATTATTTTGTTATTCCTTAGGAGACAAAAATCGAAGCTACGATTGCCGGTGGTTCTTTTGATTATGATAATATAAGCAGTCTAAGAGAGGATAAATGGTACTTCGTATTACATTTCTTGGTCCTTTATTTTTCAGATCTGTTGATGGACACGTCCAATATGTTCTGTATTCAGTTTTATCGACCGACAAAGATGACTAGCACAATGGAGCTTAGCCAGCGTGGATTTTTCGAGCCTGAAAGATTTAGCCGTATATTAGGATATATGATCCTCACCGAATTCCCTATTGATAAGTTTTACATTTTACTCTCTTCTTCCAAAATATCTGCTAACTAACTAAATCTAAGCCACAACATGTAGATGTTGATAGATTTTTCGTATATATTGGTGGCCTCAAAAGAATCCCTTACGCTTGTGGTCTATTCGATAGGAAAAATGGATGCAACTGTGTGTATTTCACACTACAAAATTATAGGTACTTACTATTGATCTTTGAATGCTAATAGTTTCGTAAAAATGTTTACCTAAGTTTGGATTGAATATCTTAAGGGGATCGAAGTTAAGATGTTGTGCAGTGGGTGATTTAGCCGATTATTTTATGCGAGTATGAGTTAATAGAAAATATGATTGGTCATATCGTCATGATCCTGTGTTTTTTCTTTTGTGATTTTTGCTAGCCGATGAGTACAAAGGTAATGACTTACTTTAAGAAAAAAACATTTTTAACAAACTCAACGTACTTAATATATTATATGATCTTAGAGATTTGTAACTTTTTTAACAAACAATGTCTCATATAAAATTTTAAGGTAAACAATGTCTCATGAATTGGGGTGGATGTCCTATATTTCACTTTGACCAGGAGTTTTACGACCTTGAAGAGATCAAGGAATGGTACATTTGGTTTTGTTTTGGCTGATAACTTATCAATTTTACCTTACTTACCACACTGACGACATCGTTTGTTTGGGCTGCAAGGAATGTAAGGAATGTACAATATTCATAATCGGATGATTGAGTGTTATCGATAACCCTATCAAAATATTTGCTGATTTTCGTGATGATTAGTCATTTGTAATAATTTTGGGATAAGTTAAATTCGATAAAATATTGTTAACATTCCTAATTTGATTTTCGTATCCATATAATTTAAGAGACAACGAATTAAAAGTTAAAACTGTAAAATATGTTTTAATTTTCAACATATATAAGTCAGTTAATATTTTATATGAATAATTGTAACGTTTTAGGGAAATCATGTATCATGTATTTGTTTTTAGGGAAAACATGTCTTTTGAATTGGGTTAGATTTACTAGATTTTATTTTGATCCTGAATTTTACGAACTCGAAGGAGATCAAGGTACGGTAATATATTCATAGTTTATCAATATAAAATGATCGACATGTTCGAGTTTGCTTCGGTTGATAACTTACTGTTTTGATGTATAGTACACTCACGATGGCTTTTGCTTGGGCTGCAAGGAATGCACGAAATGAAAGAAATCTTGAATCAAATGATTGAGTAATTACGAAGATGAAAAGTGTTGAATCATTTTGGCGTTTTAAGCCTTAACATTTATGGATAAATTGTTTGTAATAAATTTGGTACCTTTTAAATTCACTAAACTATGTCTAAGATTGGTAATTTATTTTTCTTATCGTGATATTATCTTAGCCACGAAAGGCAGCGGGTAACTCTCCTAGTTTTTGATACACTGTAAGTCATTAGCTAAATATTTCTTAATACTAGAGAACTTGTAGTACATATATTTATATTTAAAAAATTATAGAATCATATTAACTCAATACGATTACTAGATAATCGTTTATGTTTTAAAATTTATAGAATCAAATAACCCAATATTGTCCAAATAATTAAAATTTATGTTTTTTTTCATCTTAAACCCCAATATTCTCTCCATAATTAATAAAACAAAACTCCACAAATATTAACACATATCTCAAAATGTTCTATTCTTGATTTTGAAGCTTTCCAAGTGAATCAAGAGCTTCGGTGCGAGTACGAACAATTTGGTGGAAGACATCCCTCACTTTCCTATCAAATGGATCTAAACCCTCCTTTATAGCTTCACACACATTCATCAATTCTTGAACTCTCTCCTTCACCTCTAAAGTACATTTTTCATCTGTTAATGAGAAATTGTCCGAATCAATCAAATCACTTAACATTCTCGAGTTTCTCTCGATTTGATTAATCTCCCTAAGTAGTCCACAACCCTTCTTCTTTTTGTCTCTTTTCTTTGATTCGTCCATAATCTTATCGTGCAAGGACATGACTGGTACTGCCCATTGGAAATGCCTAGGGAAATAGAAATGGACATGTAAACCACGATCTTGACAAGGTATGGCTGCGACAAGAACCCAAGTTACAAACAACAGTATTGATGTCATTGTATACACTGTGAGAGCTAGGCCATTAGTCGCCATAACATCGCTGGCTCGAGGGGTTGCTAAGTTATTTCCAATGCCTTGTAACTGCCTTGATGCCGACCACGACCGAGAAACACTCCAAGAAAGTGACCTGATATAGCCAATGTGTTGATTATGGTCCTTGTTGCGTGTGAAAGAGCGATTACGGTGGGTGTTAGAAGAGTCTTTCTCGTCGAGCATTCCAATTGCCAAATCAATCAAAGCTTTCTTTGCACGGTGGATTTCTCCTTCTCCAAGTTGTCTTTGGTTCGTGTCCAAAGCCGATATTACGATTTCAATTAGTTTCTGCCACTGTCGGATTTGCTCGATGCCATCACGTATCGCATTGCATACATCAAGAGCTTTTACACTCCTCTCGAAGTATTCTTCTATCAAGCGGTCCATTGGTTGTTTGAGGAGCTGAGGTTTGTGGTTGAATATTATAACTCGGAAATCTTCTTGGCAACAAAGAAAAGAATCAAGAAGTTTCCCTATCCATTCAAGTGAGAGGATCTCAGCCTCATCCGCGGAGGCATTAAGATCGATGAATTTTTCCGCAACTTGTCTTTGAAAAGAATCTAACTCTACCTCCATGGTCATAGGCTCAGAGAAGGATGTTGGATCCATTAAGTGTGCTTGGTCTCGGCGCAAACTAAGGAATGACCTTCCAAACGAATATTCTGTCTCTGGCATCTTTGAAATATATGAAAAATTGGTTTCAAGGGATAAATTTACCTTAGGAAGAAATTGGTGATGAGAATAAAGGAGAGGGATTTGTAGCATGTTTAAATGTTTCCTAAACTTTCTTCTTTTCTTCTATTTTAAGTAAATTCAGTTTAGCCTTTATTTTTTAGCCCTTTAATTTGCAGTTCATGGT
>Ga0041059_1002756_pt1 | contig 12791 bp, 16 predicted proteins | sample AraColnosormetaG_FD_56232 | JGI IMG/M metagenome (GOLD analysis project Ga0041059, IMG submission 56232) | Arabidopsis roots microbial communities from North Carolina, USA - Col MF nosort | ecosystem: Host-associated > Plants > Roots > Unclassified | place: USA: North Carolina | collected... | reverse complement strand
TACTAAGATGAACAATTGAACTCGCTAAGAATGCATATTTAGGTTGATAGTTTCTCGGCTTCTCCGGTTATTATTAGCTATAGATATAGGGAGTTTCGCGGTACGCCCACCGGTTATTCCATAATAAGAGTTTGAGTTTAAGAATGGTTCGATAACAACCTAGCTTTCATTAGATCTACTGACCAATAGTTTCCAGAGAATACCCTGTTCCTAGCTCTTTATTAAATCGTTCACAACACAATCATCCCGCTGTCTTTTTACTTTGTTCTCTTTTATTTTCACTATTACCCGGCTAGCTTAATCTTGACATTCAACTCATTGTTTGAACAAAAGAACTCCGTGTATTTGATCCTAAAATACTGCAATTAATCTCTTATTTGAGAGAGTAGTTCAAGGTAATTTGAACCATATCAATGGGCTTTATCTCCAAGTGAGAATGGAAACAAGCGAAGCTTAAACCATCTTCACTAACTCCATTGATTTTAGTAAGGCCACAGAGTCTTTCAAACTCGTCAAGATGATCTAGCGGATCTTCCATTGGCAGGCCATGAAACTTGTTCCCCCGAACCATTGAAATGAGACCGCTTTTGATCTCAAAGTTGTTGTTCTGTACTAGAGGTGGAACAATTCCATGACGCTGGTTGTGGTTGTGAGGGAAGTCACCAGCACCAATGTTGGTAGGTTGCTCTTGCTCATCTACAACGTCAGCCACTGTGTCGGTTTCTGTCTGTTCTCTCAGTTGGCGAGCAATACGATCGATGTTATCATTGAATAGGACGTTCTGATTTTCTTGTGACCTTGTATACATGCAACAGATAGCAGCCGGGCTATAACAGACGAATCAGAGATGCGTCTATAAAGCGGGTTGCAAGGTACCTGAAAAACAAAGACAGAAAGGGCACAATGTTAGTAACTTGTGTAACAAAAACGAACTTGATCTTAATGCTTATAATGATCTCAAATATAGCAAACAAACACCAAATTGGCAACGGCGCCAAATTGATATTAAGATTTTACTCAATTAATCCTAAAACACTATCCTGTTGTTGTAGTATTTTAGGTTGTCAATCCAATCCGATGTGATGTAAACAGATGAGATATGATTAGAAAGCTCTAATTCAAGTCAAGCAGAGAGTTGGTTGGTTCTAACAGTCCTAGTATGCAATAACAGAAATGAAATGAAACTAAAAGCAGAAATGGCAATTAGAGGCAGGTGAATAACAAATCAAATGATAACAGGCTGTCAAATGGATAAACGATTCCTAAGGATGGGGTAATCGAATAGTGTGGCCTCCTTAATCTATTCAGGCGGTGGACAAAACTTCACAGAAGCTATCCCTAGACAACAAGTTCAACAACAGATTAATTCACTCCCGTGATAGAAATCCTCAAGAAAAGCTAGACACTGACCTAATTCTAATTAGCGATCTCTAACTAAGCAGGCAATATCAAATCAACTCGTTAAAGCCAATACCCTCTCTACAAGCTAATCCCTTGGGGTGAGGCAAATATCTCTGAAATTAATAGATCCAACGTCCAGTAAACGCCTTCTGAGCGCTGGACGTCTGGATTCATATTCCACATTAGCCAGTGAAAAAAGCAATAAGCGCAACTAATCTATAAGGGATTCTAGTATTCTAAACTCAATCACCTAAAACGACCAAGTAAACCACAACTACTCTATCCCATCCTCAAAAATACGGTTCACTACTCAGACATAATCAAAGACAATAGCAAAGCAACGATTGAAAACATGATAATAGAAATGATGAAAGACTTAAACAAAAACTGAATATCAAATACTTGAAAGTGAAAATACAAAGTCGCAGGAGAAACACTGCGGCTATGAAAGCTGCGAAATGTAAAAGTTGGATGAAAAACGGGATGCCCTAGGGAAAACCCTAAGAGGCTACTTATATAAGGGAAAATAAAACAAATAAGGAAACTAGATAGATAGCGAATCTTCACGTCATGACCCTTGCGATCGAGTGAGATGCAGTGAAGACGAGATTGAATGGTCCAACGACCCTGTGATCGAGTGCGATCGAGTGGTGATCGAGTGGTTGCTTTGGCTTCTCTTCTCTTCTTCGTTCTCAGCTTGTCTGGTTGAGTGCAGAACGAGCAAATAGGCCTCCTGGTGATTTGCCCTGGCATGGCTCCGAGGCTGCGATAGAGTACTTTTGCTGAAGGCGTCATTGGGCATTCTGACTTTCTCTTCTGTTTCTCCTCTGTTTGAACTCCAAAAGCATCCAAAGTACCTGAAAACAACCAAATATGCAATACACATGCAATCCTAATGCAAAATCATCCTAAGTATGCAAAACACACCAAAACAACTCCTAATGAGATGAAATGTGGATGAAACAATGACAAAGTGGTGAAGAATGAATGCCTAAATCATGCAAAATATTGACATATCAGAAGAGGACGCTTCGTTTTTGTCGTCCACCTCGGGTTCATTCTGGACGCGCTTCCAGGGGTTGTTGTCCCCCTCTTCGTCGTCATCCTCGCTGTCGGATGGGACCACCTCGACCTGAGCATTTACGGGGCCAGGAACTTGACCACGAGTACGGAGATACATCCGAAGCCTAGTCGGGATCCTGGCTACGCAGTCGAAGTTCCTCCACTCCCATTGGAAGGTATCACTTTCCATGGCCCTCACCTTCATCTCCACTCGAGCGATACGGGCCTCGAGAGTCTGCCTTTTGAGGCCTAGCCGCTGCCTCTCATCGCACAAGTGGTGATAATTATCAACAACCTAAATATAGAAACTGACAAGCGTAAAGAGAGGAAGAAGAAGAAGCATAGTAGAGGAAAGAGGAATGGATTTCGACCTTGTCCATGAAGTCGTACGCCTCTTTTTTTCCTTTCGAAGGAAAGTGGAAAGTGGCATGGGGAAAGAGAACACTGGTCGGTTCGAAACCATCGCCGGACAGAAACAGTGGGCTACCGGGGTCGAGAGAACAGACCGTGGAGGCTTCTTCGTTTTCCATTCTTGTAGTGTTTACCAAGTAAATTTTTGAAATCATACTTGGAGAATTCGGCGGCAGATAAGCTTTTATTTATAGAGGGTTAGGTTTTGTCTTGGAACCAAAAAATCAATAATTATGGCGTATCTGAATGGTTTAAACCATTTTTGGAAATGGAGAAAAGGTAATTATTGCATCAAAGGCGTGAAGCTTTTTCCTGTTTCTCGAGGAACGGGAAGGGAAATGGCAACCGTCGCATTTAAGACGAAAATCCCATTAAATACAAAGTAAAATAGTTAAGCCCAAGCCCAACAAGTTTACCGAATTGACTAAACCCGAGGTGGGGAATTTGCATTAAAACCGAGCTCAGATCTCGCATTCTGAGAGAAAGGTCTGATCAACCAAAGAATCTCCAAACTTAGCCACATGGTCAAAAGCATTTAAGAGCGGAATTTGCAAACCCGCACTCTATTTTTAGCAAGACCCTCTAGGGATTAAAGTGAAAAAGGTTTAAAAGCCTCCTTAGGCATAAATCTTGTTCAAACAAAAAGCCTCTTTAAGCCAAAAAACATACTTATCCTAATAATAAATTTCAAATTCTTAAAAGTTTGAGACAACCCCCAATTTCAAAGTGGACGCAGCGACTAGGGATCCATAACCATCTCTAGCTTAACGTCAGTCGGCTCGGTTTCATTCGGTTCAGTGGTAGGGACTTGCTCGGAAGGAGCATCCGGCTCATGCCCGACATCACATTCATCATCCGGGATGATCACCGTCTCATTGTTCACGACCAGAGGAGCTTCCTGCAAAACATGATCAGGTTGAGCAATCCCTATCGGTATGGTAGACACCTCGGTTGCAGCAATATCAACCGACCCACTCGAGCTTGGTGAAAACAGCTCAAGTCAATCAAAACATAGGAAAAAAGTATAAGTAAAACCTATAGGTAAAGAGCTTTAATAAGGGAATTTACCAGCCCAATCAAAACTAGATTCACTCAAAGGGGGTGACTCGGTGAAGAACTCCTCAAAGTGTTGAGGGTTGGAGGATGAAGCGGGAAGAGCAGCAAGGCGACTTCGTTTCTCAGATAAAACAGCTTTCAGTTCGGACCTTTCCTGCTCCTCAGAGAAATCCTCCTCGTGGGTTTGGTCCAGTAAGAGCAAGTTGCTTTCGTGATCCTTGATGTCCGATTCCAGCTCCGATCTTGTCTTCTCGGTCTGAATGAAAAGGATAGCCCCCTGAATCAACTCCGTTCCGCGACATTTCACCTCCTTTATGGCTTTTGACTCTGACTTAGCCAACTTGGCATCTCGAAGCTTGACAATTGCTTTATACTTTGCCTCAAGTTCAGTGAATTGGTTGTTCAAAGCATAAGCGGCTGATTCAGATTCGGAAAGCCTGCCTTGGGCAACCGAGAGTTCCTTTTGAAGTTTCTCGTGTCTGCTGTATTTATCTTGCAGTTTGCAGTTTGACTTCATGAGTTTGGAAGAGAGATGGTTGACTTGATCCTCTAACTTTTGCTTAGAACTAGAGGGGAGTGGATTTCGGCTTCAAGGGTAGAAAACTTGCCCTTCCATGCGTTGATGTCCTGTTCTCTACTAAGCAGCAACCCATCGTAATGCTCAACCATGTCGTTGAGTTCGATGTTTGCCTGACTTTAAGCAAGTCAGCTCATGAAGGAATAGCAAAATTAAAAAGCATGAAAGAAGCAATACTAACCCGAGACGAGTGATAAACATGAAGTAGGAAGCGTTCACGGATTGCAGGACGCCATCTATCAAAAGTTGGCAAGATAGCGTCTTTTCGGGTTTTGAAGCACCAAAAAACATTACCCTCTGTTTCCATTGCTATAAAAGAAGAGGGGATAAAAATGTGTTATTTAGAGTACGAACAATGCAAAAGTAAAGAAAGAAGAAGAAGAGGGCCATTTATCAAACCTGAGAGTGATTTGGTTTGAGGCACAAGAACGGTTTTTGATTTCAGGGGAGCATCCCGAGACTCAGCATCTTCCTGTCGAGGAGTTACACCTCGGTTAGTCTTCTCGCCACTAAGTTGAGGAGGGGGAGATGTGACCACAGGGGGAGGAGGACCCATCAATCGAGGTGGAGGAGATGACCTAGGAGAACGATCAGTTCGAGCCTTTGATTTCTCTCTCCTTGGAGAAGAGCTACCTCGGGCTGGTCTGTCTCTCTTTTTGCGAATTAAGTCAGCGACTGGTTCGCTACTCAATCCACCTCGGGGAGAGGACAAGGAGAGCCGCGACGAGGAGATTGTTTCTTCGAGGCGAACGGCCACCATGACGTTCAGCGGATCTGGCCCCCTCGGCGCTGCTATCGTCGACTAGCAAGGTCCTACTATACTCTTTTTTGTCGATGGTGGACATGAGAAATGTCTTATTTGCCTCACAGGCCTCAGCCCTCGGTTTGGAAAACGTTTTGCGCCAGGAAGCAAGGGCCCGAGCTGACGTTCCTTGAGGTAAAGGAGGAGGCAATGGAAGTTGGAGGAGCTGTCCAAGTGGACTCATTTTGAGCTTGCGATTAGCCTCTATAAACCAATCAAGGGTGAATGAGTTCCAGAGGGTTTCCCCTTCAAGGACGATTTTGAAGAATTTTATGAATTCCTCGGTCGGGAGAGTTTGAGCGATGAAAGCTACGAAGTGAAACAACAGATTTGGTCAGTAAAAATAAAGGTGAATAGAGAAGGTATGTGTGACCTAATTTCTACCAGGCTTCACAGACCACTTCGATGGGAGTGCATCGGAAAGATTTCTGATTGAAGTAGGGGTTTTCTTAATCAAAAACCAAGGATGATGTTAGTTTTCATCCTTGTTCAGGAGATGCTAGATGAGGTTTCTATTAGCGTTTGGGTACGCCGAGAAATACCCCGTTTTGTTCGATGAACTTCTCACGCTGAGAAGCTCGTTCAGTTCGGGGACCCCGATAACATATCTGGCTTCCGCCGCAATAGTTATGATTCCCAAGATAGTTTTAGAGAAGGTTGGGGGTTAGCTGCTGTAGGGCAATTCCAAGAGCCTCTAGGTAACGAACTAGGGCTTCGGGAAGAGGAAAGGTCAACCCGCAGCCCTTAAAATAGATCTCATAAACGCAATAATAACCGGGGAGATGGTCCTCCAGGGACTCTAAGGGGTAAGGCATCTTCGATTCCACCATAATCTCAAGCGGAATCCGGCAGAGATCCTTCAGTCGTTCTAGGGATTGAAGGGTGCAAGTAGATATATAGTGTGGACCGGAGATATTGTTCGGGCGAGTGCATATGTCGCTGCTAGAACCCCCTCATCGAAGGACATGGAAGAGAGTGGAAAAATCGAGCACTTGAAGAAGAGAAGGTTTGCAGAGAAAAAAGAGAGAAAATTTTCTTTCTAAAGGCAAAGCGTAAAAGTAAGAAAGAAATAAAATGAATTTACCTCACGCAAGATGGTGGTGATGATGAAATCGCCTCGGGAGTTGTGGGGGAAATGGAAGAGTTTTCCCGCTTTAATAGTAGTACTGAAGATGCGGTCATAATGGTGATAGATGTCATACGGGTAAATACGGACAATGCCGGAATCAAAGGAGTAAAAAAGGTTTTGGTGGGAAATAAAAAAGTCATTTAGCGCAATCTTTGTCCATTAAGATAATAAAGTCTTCCGAATTGGACAAGCACTTCGAGAAGACTTGGGGGCTAATTGTTGGTGTCGGATCCCGCACCGAAGTTTGGGACCTACGAAAGATTGCCACGTAGATGAAAAGTAAGCCCACAAGGAGTAAGGCCCATAAGATACTTGGGAAGAAGGCGAGTTATGGGCGAAATGATCACACCGCGAGGTGGGGGCAAAGTCGAAGTCAAGGATGGGCTGGGCTTTGTCGGTTAAAAGGCGAGGCCCATGAAGATCAGAGTCAATTCAAATTCAAACGTTTGAGCAATGAATTCGAAGACCGAAACGGACGCATTTAAGAGAGTATAATTGTGTGTAATAAGGAATTTAATGTCATTTGTGAGTATAAGTATTAGGGCAAGAAGCCATGGAAGACACACACATTTTTGTTAAAACTTACCATACACATTTTTCATACCAACTCATAGTTTTTTCCATAATACTTAGCTCTTTCTATTCAATTTTTGTCCTCAAGAATAATCCTTCTCACTAAACAAATAAATATTTGAGTATGTGAATCCGACATTCACATGTACTGTTGTTTTGTTTCCTTTATTTTCAGCTACTTAGCTTTTTATTTTTACTCTTAATGTTCACCAGTTATGCCCTCTGATACTTGCCAAAGCCCATAATCAATATGAGGGAAAACTATTTGGCTAAGGATCATGATTTATCCATTTAGAATAACTCTTTTCCGTTAGGATTTTTAATATAAAATACATACAAATTATTGGAATGCTACAAGTATTATATACGAGCTCTGAGGAGTAATGCGTCTTACTTTTTCTCTATACAAACTCATAAAAGTATTTATACATAATCTCGAACAACTATAAGTACATGCTGGCGCAGAAGGAAAAGCTCACCAAATTAAGTTGCTTCCTTTTTTGGCTGAAAATTACCAGAGTAAATTTGGCACGTCAATAGTAAAAATATCTCATTGATTTAGTTCAATGATGATTTGGTGTGCAAGGGTCATATTCCACCGCGTCGAGAAGAAGAAAAAAAGTTGGAAATGATATTCGAGGTACTTCAGAAGAAAGGTTTATGCTTCAATATTCCTATATGATCATGTTAAAGAAGATGAATCCTGTTACAATTTTATATGTTGGAAGTTGATGAGAAACTATAGTTTAAGTAATTGTTCTTTGTATTGGAGTTTCCATTAAAGGCTTCCGAGTCATTAAAAAGTGATCATTATGGATTGAATCCACCTTAAGATTGCATATGGTGGAATGCTAATTATTACTACTTATATATTCCTATTTTTACTGTTTTTAGCTATGTTTTCGATATAGGTTTTTGAGTTTTTTTGTTATTTATATAGTTCTTATAGAGTCTTTTCACGTATTCTATGGAGAGGGACAATAATGTAAATATGAAAACATTTTGGAGCAAAACCTGAAGAAATTAAGCCAAAAGACGAATTCACTTTCAGATCAAGTCGAGAGTGTCGATCGACACCAGTTTCGGCCAGGAAAAGTCCATGACACCAGTTGAAGATATGAAAATTTGCCCCAGAAGACGATTCTATTTCATAATTAGTCCCTACACGTTTTTATGTCAATATATATAATTTTAAAGGTCATTGTTTAGACCAAAGTTCTTTTCTAACAACCAAGTTTTATTCTAAAAAGCTATAGAGTATTTTCATAAGCTATTCATCCCTTGTTTTCAGAGATTTCAATAACAGTTAAGAGATCTTTTCTAACTCTTTTCTCTATTGACTTGTTTCTGCTTTCTCACTCATACATGTTGTTTGTTTCATCCATCATGTCTAAGTAGTCTTCTTGTTAGGGTTAGGGTTTCTCACTAGGGATTCATATGATTTAGTAGATTGCCCTTTTGCTAGGTTATATGTAGGATTCTTCATCTTTGGTTGTTCTTAATGCTAGTTCTAGAGTAGCTAACTAGAACTTGATTTTAGGTAGTAGGCCCACCATAGGTACTTGTTACTGGAACTACTATTTGATGAACCAACGTTTATAGGCGTCTCGAATAAGATCGGTTTATATCCTTTGGTGAAACTATCAAATTCATTTAGAATGCATGTTTAGTTATAGGATTTCACGACACATCATCGAAAATCTTAGATCTATGCATAGTGAGTAGCACGGCACACCACCGGTTATTCGATAATTAGGGTCTGAGTTTAAGAACGGTTCAATAATAACTTAGCTATTTCTAGATCTACTAATCATTTGTGTACTGAGAATACCTTAAACCTGACGTTTTATTATCTTGATTTACAACCAACTGACTTGCTTTTTGCTTACTTTGTTTTCTTTTATTTTATTTTACTCATCTAGCTTAATCTTGACACTTTAGTTTATTGTGTGAACAAAATAACTTTGTGGAATCCGACCCTTAAGTACTATCGACGATCTCTTATTTGAGAGAGTGGTCTTGAGACAATTTGAACCATATCAGCTACAGTTCAGGATCTCGATCATCACTATTATACGATAGCTTTTGTATAATTGATGGTGAGAAAGATGCAAAGTGGACTTGATTTGAAAAAGCTCAAATCTCTTATACAAAATAGTATAAACCAAATTCTTATCAAGGCAATAGCTATGGTCAATCATTTGTCTCACCATGAGCAATATTTTCAAGAAAGGGTTTACACATATTTCTCTGTTTACTCCAAAAACCCTCATTCATAATTACTAACGTAAGACCTTAGTCCATTAACAAAACAAGTTTACTAACCTAATGAGCATAAAAACCAAACAAATTTACAAAACTACAATTTTTTAATTTAAATTGAGATTTCACAACAATTAATTTCATTAGGTAATTTTATATCTAATAAAATTCTTGTCACATTGCTAATTTAGAGAATATGGAAATATTACTTTGAAATGAGCTTTAATGGTAGATAAACACGATGGAAAAGAAAAAGAGAATAGATATGGAAGATTCAATATCGAAACTGAAGAAGAAGTGAGGAGACGAGATCTAAAATCTCCAAATTATGTTTGTTGAATAGGAAAGAGGAGAGGGAGTGTTTGTTATTGGTTACTTTTATTTGTTAATTTCTTAATTTAATTGTTTGTTTTAAAAATAAAATTTCTTATAAAAAGAAGAAAGGAATTTTTGAAAATGGATTTAGAGCAAAATGGCTGGAGATATTAAAATTCGACAACCAATAATAGACGTTTTCATAGCACATTAAAAAATTAGCGCACCATACAAAAATTGTTTTAATATTTGAAATATCACTCTAATGTGTATAGAGCACTCTAATGTGTATATAGCACTCTAAGACCATCTAGCACTTTGATCTTATCACTATATCACTTCATCACCAAGTGACTTCCTCCCCAAGTCTTTCTTTCTTATATATATGTTGCTTCATTGTAAAAACTACAAGTAGAGAAAGAAGTAAACGTTGGCAAGAGAGACTAGAAGACGAAGAGAGTTATTATAAGTGTTTCTACTTCTATTACTTTGTTCCCCGTATTCTCTTGTCTCTCTCTACCATTCTTTCCCAAATCATATAATAACATAATAATAATTTGTTTGCGTTATATTTTATCATACGTTATTTGCACGATCGTCTTTTCGTATGATTGTTTAACGGACCGATCGTCTATTTGTTCAAGCATCTTTTGAGGTAACATTTGAATTATGTTAAATTCATTTGATATCATTTATATAATATTATATGCATGATATTTTTGGAGTATGAGGCTATGCATCTTCCTTAATCGAATGGTAGGTCACGCCTCTTCAAAATGCCATAAATGGCTTATTAATTGAATGATTATTTATTTATTTATATAATTATGTCAAGGCTTCCTAAGCTCGATGTCGTTTCTCTTGATTTATCTAGCAAAAATTACATGACATGGACATCCGATGTAAGAACTCATCAGAGATCAATTGGGCTTTTTAATACCAAAGATGCATCTGAAATGACATCATATAATAGCAAAGCAGCTAAAGTCATGGTATTCCTACATTATCATCTCCACGATAGTTTAAAAAATGAATACATCACGAGAGAAGAGCATGTGGATCTATGGCAATCACTTAAAATCGTTTTGATCATAAAAAAATTTAATTTTGCCAAAAGCTAGATATTAATAGCTAAATCTCTGGTTTTTGGATTACAAAAGTGTTGGTGATTATAATTCCGCCATGTTCGGAATCACCTTTAAGATGATATTATGTGGTGAAAAAGTGAGGGATTATGATATGATTGAAAAGACGCTCTCCAACTTTTATCCTGGAAATGTAATCCTTCAACAACAATACCGGACCAAAGGATATACTCGTTATTCTGAGTTGATGCAAGTCTTTTGGTTGCTGAGCAAAATAATTAGCTCTTGATGATGATTCATTTATCTCGCCCACTTGGATCAACTCCACTTTTAGAAGTGAATGTTGATACATCTAGTGATGATAATTGGTGAGGACACGGGCCTTGGCTAGGTTGTGGTTGTAGTTGTGGGAAAGGTCGTGGCCGTTGTCGTGGCCGAGTAAAAGAAAGAAGTTCTCATCCCAATGATTTGAACACGGAAAAAACTAACAGAAATCTTCAAGTGCATGATGTTGGCCATGTTAAGAAAAGACATGTTGAAAGCATTTGCCACATATGCGTCATAAAAGGACACTGGTACAAAATGTGTCGTATACCATAACATTTAGCCAATATGTATCAAGTCTCAAAAAGGCAAAATAAAGGAACGTTGAAACTAATCTCATATGTGATGAGCCGGGACCTCCCTTTAAAGGCCAAAATGATGATACTCATCTTGATAAGACAGATTTTCTCGATTGATCATGACAACGAAAAGTCAATGTAATAGATTTAGCTATATGTATGATCATGTTATGTATGACAAGCATTATAGATGCTTTTATTTTATGGGATAATGTTGTTATTATCATATACTACGACATATAAATAGTCTATGTCAAAGTTTTAGTGAATAAATATTTTATCCCAGAAAAATGTCAAAAAATAAGATTGAGGATGAAGATATTTGTCTGGCGAATAGTGTTTCTACGCGCACAATCTTTAAAGATAAAAAGTACTTCTTCTCTCTTGAAATAAAAGACTCAGCTAGAAGTGTGAGTAGTATATATGGCCATGGAAAGATTATAATTGATTTTAGCGAAGCCAATTTTACAATGCCAAGGGGAACTCATTTTAAACTAAATGATGCATTATATTCTCCTAAGTCTCATAGAAACTTGAAAAGTTTCAAAGATATCCAAAGTAATGGATATCATATATCCACACAATATAAACGTTGCAAAGTACACGCAATTTTGCGATGAAATAGCATCAAATTTTTCCGACGCAATGTTGCGTCGAATTAGCATCGAACGTTTCCTTGCAACTTCGTTGCTAGTTAGTGATGAATACGCAAGTAAGTGTGTCATGCAGAGCAAGGAATTTGCGAGGGATAGTTCAAGAATCCAGTTTAAACCCTGTTTCACAAATTTGGTTTTCTGTTTGAATTTTAGAGGCTAAGACCAATCGGAAAAAAAAAACTGAAATCAATAGGAAATATGAATTCTGATTAAAACTGAAATTGTTTGATGTTCTAATAAAGAAATGCATAGAAATATTTAGGTTTTGATTACAACAAAAGAAAGCAAAATAAGTAGATCATATTATGCTTGAGGAGATGGTTGAACTGCTGCTAGTTCAGATTGTGTTTGGTCTCGTGGTTCCTCTCTTTGCTCTTGTGCTCCTTGTGTTGTAGATCTTTGAGTTCTAAGTGTTGTTGCTATAGCTGGACAATCTTCAGCAATAAGGTCAAAGAAATAATCATACCCTTGGATCCGTTTTAGAAGTTTGTCGTTCCGTTTCTTCTCCGCTTCATAGGTCTCCTGATCAACAAAATCATCCCCAGCATGTCGATCAACAAAAGCAGATGGGATAATTGGAATAGAACCTACACCATAATACCGTCCCTTTTTATTCTTTGGAGTAGCCTGAATAATCAAACAAAAACAGATGCATATCACAAACCACATAACATTTCAAAGAACTATACTTAAAAATTCACCAAACCCATCATCACCAAACCCATCATCAAACAATTGATCTTAATAGCTCAAAAGGTTCAATGATGCAACTTATATTCAATGATGCAATTGAATAAGACTTAAAAACTCAAACAAGATTGAAAAAAGAAGGGAAAACG
>Ga0041059_1002755_pt1 | contig 12794 bp, 10 predicted proteins | sample AraColnosormetaG_FD_56232 | JGI IMG/M metagenome (GOLD analysis project Ga0041059, IMG submission 56232) | Arabidopsis roots microbial communities from North Carolina, USA - Col MF nosort | ecosystem: Host-associated > Plants > Roots > Unclassified | place: USA: North Carolina | collected... | reverse complement strand
TTTTTTTTTTTTTTTATCCCCACCCAACACCCCAATTTGTTTTTGGTTTGCGAAGGCAACATATATAACATACATTTTTCATATTTTTATTTATTTATATACAAGAAGATAAATATATTGCTGTCTTCCGGTTCGACTTCGTGATCTCACCAAAGAAACACGCAAGATCACTTCCATCGATCAATACATGGATACATCAGCAGTACAACTACCCTTTCGCGATTATTCTCTTCAACCTGCTCCTCGGTACATCAACGCTAGATGTCATATCTGCTCTGTAACAGGTGCCATCTACAACGGCTACTTTTGCAATGATCCTATTGTTTGGATGCATAAGGAGTGCGTTGAGCTCCCATCTGAGATCAACCATCTTTTCCACCCCCAACATCCTCTCTTGCTCACATATGAAGAGGGATGGTGGAGTTGTTTCTGTGCTTTGTGTGGAGAAACAAAGCCAGCGAAGTACTTTTATAGTTGTTCCACATGTAAAATCAAGGTGGATTTGACTTGTGGGATGAACCCACCACCGCCAGCTATTGAACATCCCATCTGCCATGACCATCCACTTGTCTTCCTGAAGAAAAGACAGGAGAAAACCCCTTGTGAAGTTTGCAAGAATAGAATTCTTGGATCATCCTATTCATGTCTTGGATGCGAGTTGTACTTCCACGTGGGCTGCATCCATCTCTCGAAAGAGGTAAATCATCCTTGTCACTCTGATCATCCTCTCATGCTCGTCGAATCTGAATCACTTACAGATAATGATAAGAAGACTTGTTTTCTATGTGGGCAACAACCGCATGGTATTCTTTATCATTGTTCTATCTGCAACTTCACACTGTGCATTGGTTGTATCAAATCACCACCACCTCTTGTTGTCGAGAATGTGAAGACGCACAAGCATCCTCTTACTTTCTTTCCAAGAGGAGTCTACTGCACTTGTAACGTTTGTGGGGTAAAAGGACTTATACTCTCTTATATGTGTCTTCAGTGTGGTTTTGCGGTCCATTGTAGTTGTGTAGACTTACCTCAAGTCATAAACATAAATCGTCATGATCATCGCATTTCTTTCACACAGCATCTTGGTCCTGGGTATTTGAACTGTGGAGTTTGCCGAAGAAGTGTATGCCAATTCAATGGAGCTTATTCTTGCTTAGTTTGCCCCAACTATGCAGTTCATTCACGGTGTGCAACAAGATATGACATATGGGATGGTGTGGAACTGGAAGGGAAAGCTGAGAATATTGAGGATATTGCGCCATTTAAGGTGGTTGGGGATGACTTGATTCGTCATTTTAGTCACAGCAAACATTCTTTAAGACTCCACAAGAACAATATCATTTATGATGATAGTACACGATGTGAAGCATGTGGCCATCCAGTCGAATTTGGTCGAATATACAATTGTGAGGAATGCTGTTTCATTCTTCATGAAAAGTGTGCTAATCTCCCTATGAAGAAAAGGCTTGTCTTTTCTACCTTACCATTCCTATTACTGGGACCGGGTAATGATGTTTGCAAGGTTTTAGATTGCAAGTTATGTGGAATGTTTTTTACTGGTTTCGAGTACAAGTCCCAAGAAAGGAGGCAAAGCGATATCGATGTACATTGTGGTTCCCTTACGGAGCCGTTCGTCCATGATGGCCATTTACATCCCTTATATTTTGATCAAAAGCAAAAGGAGCTTCCTTGCAATGCTTGTCAAAAAACCATAAGAGATTATATGCTTTGTTGTGCTGATTGTGACTTCAATTTGTGTTTATGGTGCGCTAGTCTGCCAAAAAAGATAAGGCATAGCAACGATGAGCACATTCTCACGCTATGTTGTGGTGAAGAAGCAAATGGAAAATATTGGTGTGATATCTGTGAGGCAGAGTTGGATCCAAGTAAATGGTTCTATACATGCTTTGGTTGTGGAGGCACATTGCATGTGGAATGCGTACTAGGAGATTTCTCACGTCTCATGCCAGGATGCACCATTGACTACCGGGTATATACCGTGGAGGTGGTTTTCAATAATCACAACACGCGACCAATGTGCAGCCGGTGTCACTCTCGATGCAAGGTTTCTGTAATCCTTAAGTTTCGTGAGGGTAACATTGTATATTTTTTTTGTTCACGTTCATGTTTTCTGATGCATTTCTCATATTATCTGTGAGGCATTGCTACGATTTTTCATGTGAGAGGAAAAGGCTTTGATGTTTTATTCTAAATTGATGAGTGTATCTTTTACGGTGGTTTCTCAATTCTTCCCCTATTTAATCTTATGAAAATTATTGGTGTGATACATGCGAGAGAGAGTTAGATCCAATTAAATCGTTCTATACCAGTAAATCGATCGATACAGTTACTTTGGAGACTTATGTTATTGTTCCCGTTCATGTTTTGTGAAGTACTTTGCAATAAACCGGTGGATCTTTCTTGGTGGTTTCACACTTGAAAAAATATTCGCGGTGAACCTTTATTTACCGCTTTTATTCCAGTTAATTAGAATTTGTCACCTAATAAAAAAAATTAAATTTATTTAATTATAAAATCTTTTTTGACAGACGGATAAGACCATGTTTTACCTGATTTATGGGCGGGCGGATAAAACCATCACCGCCTGCCATTGAACATCTTATCTGTCATGACTATTCTCCATTCACTAGTCTTTTTGAAGAAGCGAGAGGAGGAGCCCCTTTTTGAACAACTACTTTTGACAATCAATAGAAATCCAAAAGCTAAATCGATTCATATCAAACAATATTGCTAAAATATAATATCGAACGCAACAATAACAACTACAGCATGTTGTGCAATGTAATATTTCTCGGAAATAGATAGTCAATGCTATCAAATCATGATTTATAAGTTTAGAATATATATCTAAAAAGTAAAAACATATTTCGGATCAAATTCGAATATTTTGATTTTGACTTTAAAATAAAAATATTACAATCCTGATCTGGAAACTCTGTATCATATTTGTTGGAAGTTGGATGGGATCAAAATTTCTCTAACCTCCACGTTCAGCTTCCATTTCTCCTAAAGAAAAAGAGAAAAGAAAGAATCTCATTCACATACATCATACATGGATACAGGAGCAGTAAAGCTACCCATTCACGAGCACCCTATATTTCCTTCGGCTCGGATCGTTTTTAGTACATGTAAAGGCTGCGGTGTAGAAGATTTCGTCTACGGCGGGTACGTCTGCAATGATTCTGACTGTAAAGCTCGGTTTCATAAGGAGTGCGCTGAGGCCCCATCTGAGATCAGCCACTCTTTCCACCAACAACATCCTCTCTTTCTCACCAATGGCCTGGGAGATCTTCCATGTGATTTGTGTGGACAAAAGCGATTGGAAGCCGCTGGTTATAGTTGTCCCACATGTGAGTTCAAGCTGGATTTGACTTGTGGGATAAACCCATCACCGCCTGCTATTGAACATCCTATCTGTCATGACCATCCACTTGTCTTTTTGAAGAAACGAGAGGAGAAGGCCCCTTGTGAAGTTTGCAAGGATTCTATTGGTGGACCTTCCTATTCTTGTCTTGGATGCGATCTGTACTTCCACGTGGATTGCGTCCATCTCTCAAAAGAGGTAAATCATCCTTGCCACCCTAGTCATCCTCTCAAGCTCATCGCATCTGAATCACTTACGGATAATGCTGAGAAGATTTGTCTTTTATGTGAACAACAACCAGAAAATATGCTTTATTATTGTTCTGTTTGCAACTTCACATCATGCCTTGGTTGTACTAAACGCCCACCACCTCTTTTTATCGAGCATACCAAGACCCACAAGCATCAACTTACTCTCTTTCTAAACGGAATTTCATATCAAGGTTCCGCGCTGACATATAACAGCAGAGCTTATATGTGCCTTCCTTGTGGTTTCGTTGTCAATGGGAATGGTATCAACCTACCTCAAGTCATAAACATCAACCGTCACGACCATCGTATCTCTTACACTCATCAGCTTGGCCCTGGATATTTGAACTGCGGAGTTTGCCGCGAAATTGTTGACAGGGATTGTGGGGCATATGCTTGTGTCGTTTGCAGTAACTATGCAGTTCACTGGGAATGCGCAGTACATGATAATGTATGGGATGGTGTGGAATTAGAAGGGACATCTGAGATCACAGAAGATATTGCACCATTCAAGGTAATGGGTGATAACTTGATAAGTCATTTTAGTCATGAACAACATACTCTAAGGCTGCACAAAGAAGGCATCATTCATGACGCGTACGCACTATGTGAAGCATGTACATATCCGATCGGATTTGATCCGATCTACAGTTGTGAGGAATGTCATTTCATTCTCCATGAAAAGTGTGCTAATCTTCCTATGAAGAAGAGACTCGTGTTTGCAACCACACCATTCAAATTAGTGGGAGCAAGTAGTCGTGTTCGTGATGTGATAGACTGTGGGTACTGTGGTGAATGTTCTACTGGTTTTAAGTACGCATCTCAAAGAGGGTGGGAGATAGATGTACATTGTGGTTCTCTTTCTGAGCCGTTCGTTCATAATGGCCATTTGCATCCACTATATTTTGATTCTAAGGAAAATCACTCTTGCAATGCATGCCATAAGGTAACGGTTCATATGCTTTGTTGCAATGCTTGTGACTTTGATTTGTGTTTAAGTTGCGCTAGTTTGCCATTAAAGATAAGGCATAGAAACGATGAGCACCCTCTCACTCTATCTTGTGGTGAAACGGCGAATGGAAAGTATTGGTGCGATATATGCGAGACAGAGTTAGATCCAAGTAAATGGTTCTATACAAGCTTTGATTGTGGAGTCACATTGCATGTGGAATGCGTACTAGGAGATTTCTCACGTCTCATGCCAGGACGCATGGTTGATACTGTTGGGGGAAAGAAATTTTATGTGGTTCTTAACAATCACAACACTCGACCATTATGCAGCATGTGTCGCTCTCGATGCAAGGTCTCCGTCATCTTAAAAGCTTGTGATGAAGACAATGTATACATATGTTCTCGTTCATGTTTTTCTGATATGGTTTCAGCTAGATCATGTTGATTGAGTGTTTAATTTGTTTAATTTTGTGTGGAAAGGATGAAACTTCGATACCCTTTATATTTTACAAGATGAGTGAATTATTCATGGTTGCATTCGCTAGCTGCCCTACAAGTCCAAATTCAATATCTGATTTTAATTTGAACTTCTTTACTTTGCTCGTCTTGCAACATAACTGAGTTGTGATTTAAATTCTAATAGATACTGTTAAGGGTTTCCATGTCTCTATATTTTATCTATATAAAGATATGCCTAAGAGTTTATAATTCCATCACTCATAAGATTAATGCAAGAAAATATCTTAGAGACTACAAGGTTCAAAGATATTTGTTTATTCTTAGTTATGTTTTCTAAGATTTCTCTAAATTTTGCCCGAATTCACAACACAGCTTTAATTATCATTATACTCTTCCAGTTTTATCTGTAAGAAACTAGAATGCAATCAGACTCATTGTTATGCGATAGCATGATCACTTATAGTTATGAAAATCATTGTTATACGGTAACATATTGAAAATATTGAATTGCTATACACCGAATGGCCAAGTATATATAACCAAGGTAAAAATATGTCAAAATAATGGCTTCGCCCGGGTTCGAACCGGAGACCTTCAGTGTGTTAGACTGACGTGATAACCAACTACACCACGAAACCTACATGCTTCTTTCTAACCTCAACAATATATATATACATATAGATAACTGTTTAATATTGTAACTTGTAACCAGTGTCGGCTAATTTCGACTTTTGTAGATCTTTTTCTGCTCTTTCTCTCTCTCTCTCTCTCTCTCTCTCTCTCTCTCTCTCTCTTGTATTATTTCTATCTCCCCCGCCGTCGAAAGAGAAACGTCGATCGGAGAACCTTTGAAATGTCGACTGGATTAGATATGTCTCTCGACGACATGATCGCCAAGAACCGTAAGTCTCGTGGTGGAGCCGGCCCCGCTCGTGGAACCGGATCCGGATCCGGACCGGGTCCGACTCGCCGCAACAACCCTAATCGGAAATCAACCCGATCTGCTCCATACCAATCAGCCAAGGTCCAAATCCGTTCTACATCTGTTCTTTCTTCTTCTTCTTCTTCTCTCTAGTTTCGCCGGATCTTTCTTCTCAGATCTGCCGATTCATAATGGAAAATAGACTCTGCGTTGACGTTTTCTTTAAAAAAGCTTTTGGTGTTGATCAATCTCTCAATACGTGGAAAATATCAAACAACGGATTCATTTGGTTGTATAGGCGCCGGAGTCCACCTGGGGTCACGACATGTTCTCCGATAGATCTGAAGATCACCGATCGGGACGTTCCTCCGCCGGAATCGAAACTGGAACCAAGCTCTACATTTCCAATTTGGATTACGGTGTCATGAACGAAGACATCAAGGTGCCTAAATTGTTCTTTACCCTAATTCTTTGTTAATCTGCATAGTTAGGGTTCCTGGAATCTAGCATCGTCTTACCTGAATAGATACCAAATATAATGGATTCGATCCTGCGAAGTAGTTAATATGAATATGTTTGTTAATATGCAGGAACTGTTTGCTGAAGTTGGAGAACTTAAACGCTACACAGTTCATTTTGATAGAAGTGGAAGATCAAAGGTACTTGTGAATTGTGATGATAGTTTTGTATGTCTCCTTCCTCTTATTGAGTCTTGATGACTGAAGTATTGTAAACTACTTTATTACCATTAGGGAACTGCTGAAGTAGTGTATTCTCGGCGTGGCGATGCACTCGCAGCTGTGAAGAAGTATAATGATGTTCAGCTGGATGGAAAACCCATGAAGATAGAGATTGTGGGCACTAATCTTCAAACTGCTGCAGCCCCGTCTGGTAGACCTGCGAATGGAAACTCCAATGGTGCTCCATGGAGGTGAGATTAAGCACTGCTCATTACTATGTGTTATATGTAAAAGCTTCTTCCATCTTGTGAGGTGTATTGAAAGTGTGTTTGTCTTACTGGGTTAGCAGAGGAGGACAAGGGAGAGGAGGTCAACAACGAGGTGGTGGACGAGGAGGCGGTGGCCGAGGTGGTGGTGGTCGTGGTAGGCGTCCTGGTAAGGGCCCTGCAGAGAAGATTTCTGCGGAAGATCTTGATGCGGATCTTGATAAGTACCATTCTGGAGATATGGAGACAAACTAAGGAACGTGACTGATCTTCTCAAACCGGTAGGGGTTTTAGGAGGAAGAGAATCGAGAAAATGTTTGCCAGAGGCTTTACCACTTAGCGCCTTTTTGGCTGTGTTGTTCATTTGTTTCATTAGAATGACTTTACAGAATTGAGAATATGTGTTATTTAAAGTTGTTGTCTATCTTAATACCCTCAAGTGAAAGGCAGAGGAAGGAATACCAATTTCGTTTACAGATCATATGCAGGCAAAAGAGTTTTCAGAAATCAGGTTTAGTTACTTGTATTGTGTCTCTTATCCAAGCCATGCCTTGTGGTATTATGAGCGCAGAATTTTGATTGAATATTGTTCATTTGCATTAAAGTATCAAACCATTTACGCAAAATTGTTCAATAGTGTTACTCCATGCATGAGAGGATTTTCAGAATCTATCGTTCCAGTTCTGTATATTGTGCGAGTCTCAACTTTTTAAGTTTCTCTCTCTATTTCTAAGCATGTCGAATTAGTAATATACACAACGTTGGATGATATCATGGTCCATGAATGGTGAAAAGTTTAAGGGTTCTTAGTTCTTACAGATCCAATACAACTAAAACAGAAGGCCGAAATGGTTTATCTTCTACACAAGAAGGGTTTCTGGACACAATACACGTCCTCTATAGCAAAATAACAATTTTACCAATGACAACAAAACAAGTCAAAAGCTTATCCATGGGATCTTTCACAAAACGGAGTTTATCTTCTCTGTAGACAGTAATACAGGTGAAGGTAAGGTTCACTGGTTTGCCTCTTTGACCAAAACCACATTATATACACAAGGATTGGATTCCTGCTGTAAGCTTCATCAAAAGTAAAAGCTATTCAGCTCTGCCTTGGCTTTTCTCGCCGTGAAAAGATGAGCCTTACGATAGAATAGAGTACCGCCTTAATGCAAGAAACCACAAAGTTCCAGCATGAGGATGGCCAGTACCACGGATATAGCAGCCTGAAAAATAGACTAATGAGATGCCTCGGGTAACGCCCAACCTGCAAGACAAGAGCATCACAATGTTACAAGCCAAGCCTATCCATAATGTGATCTATATGCAAGTGTTAAAGACATCAAACGAGCGAACTTGAGCCTGTTTTGCTGAACTTTGGGAGCTTTCAGATTTTTAGGTGATTGCCTAAAACTCTTAGATGATGTTTTTGAAACCCATACACACTTACACTGGATCTTGCAATCAAAACAATGGGCCTAAACCTGAACTTTTTACAAGGTAATACTCACAGGAAAGAGGGAATCCAAAGCATCCCAGGCTGCATGACGGACGGCTCTTGTCGGGTACATTGGACCTCCAGGAGAGGTAAAACTGTATAAACACGCCTTTAACCTTGTGCTAGTAGTCATTCTCAGTTCCATACCTGCAGATGAAATCAAACATTTCTTATAACTTTGATTCCATGTTAGATGCAGAATCTAGACAAGTTCCTAAAGGAGAGAAATGTACCTTGAAGAATCTTCATCTGAGAAAGATAATGTAGCAGCACTGGTTCCACCTTCAGTTTTTGCAGCTGCCGCAATAAAATAAGAAATATTAGATGAGTGATGTGTGTGATACAATTTTGAGAGAAATTGAAGATAGTCATAAAGCTTTTGCTTCTATACCTGATCAGTTAGTTCGATAACAAGGAAATCTCCAGGTCCTCCAATCAAGAAAGCATTTGGAAACTCTGGGAAGTTCCTCAAGAAGCTATCGAGTTTATCCACTGGACAACAATTTGTCAGTGAAAGAAGAAACGCTTTGGTTCCAATGATAACTTTTCAGAGAAAAATGTCTTACCTGAATTGTAAAAGAAAATGAACCTAGAGAGTAAGAGATACAGTTCCCTCTGAGCCTGAAAATAGGTATATGGGAAAGTCAATCTCCAGGTTCTCCATCAGTTGAACCATCATGAGAATGAAGAAACTCACCTGAATGGGAATTTTTTTCAATCGTATCTGCTCCAAAGCAACTTCCTCAAGGAGATACTAAGAGAACAAAGAGATGTTAGTTACAGTGGCAAAATTGCATGGCGATTTGAGCGTACAGTAACAACCCGATTTGACAAGTACAAAGCAATATTTATTGCCTAGAAGATGTATAAGAGGCATTAAACAAAGTAACATCTTAGAAAGAGGATGTGATGATCTCTAGCATGTGTGGTTTACATGGTCTAGCTGGAAGGCCAGTAATTGGGTTTTTGTTGAGAACATAGTCTTCCTTAATACATCAAAGTCACTTGATTGATAACTAAAGTTCCCTATATACGTACATTATCCAACAAAGAAGATGAAAATACGATATATCTGAGGAAAATAAGATACCCGAAAGAGACTTTGGAAGCGCCTCGTATTTGTCTGGATGTCTATCCTGTAATTAATATGAGTAGAAATTATCACCTGTTACCCCTCATAATGCTTGGCAATGCAATATTAAGTAGCCAGAGACTCTAAAAAACTATTATACCATTTCTTAACAAACTATAAAATCATTAGTTAAAATATGCCAATGCCACTACTACAGATCCAAACCACACAATTAAGCCTAGTGAGGTATACACACTGAACCAAGCGAGTCAACAAGAGTGAAGATGCTAATTTGCTATGCCAAAGTTCATAAATTTTTACCAGAACACATTTGTTGCTCCCTGCACCAGAGCCGAAGAATATCGCAGGAGTATTTCTTGATTGTCAAGCTCAACCTCAAACAGCTGAGAAGAATATAGAAGAAACACATTAAACATTATTGACTCAGTCGACAAACTAATGGACTGAAGACAATGCAAAGAACCTTGGGGATTGAAAATAACACTAAAGCAAAATCGTAAGATTTGCAATACCCATTTATGGAACAGTAGAGAGAATATATGTGATGCAAAGGACTGGCTCCACAGCTGCACCATCAAATCAAGTATATCCTTCCCCCTCTCAGACACTTTCACATAGTAATCAGCAAGGACATCGAAAAAGCATAACGGACCATCAGCATCTGCTTCATCAGAAGTAATCAAATCCTCTTCTTTGCTAAGGATCACATCTGCTTCAAATTCCAGCTCGAAAAGTTAAATTCCAGTGGTAAAAACTGATTTGAATTCAAAAAAATGGGGACATGAAAAGTGTAACCTTTGGCTCGATCGTCTACTTCGAGAGCTATATCAGCAAATAAGTCTTGTAACAAGTTGCGTGTTTGTGCTGGAGAGACAACAGCCTATACAAATTCCAAAATCAATTTTATAGTCTCAAATTGAAGATGACAAAATCCAGAAATCTAGCCGTGAAAAAAGCTGAAAACAGGTATATAACATTTGTTGATTGATAAACATTAATCAGATTTGCTGCATGACATTGATCTCAATCGGAAACGGTAGATTCAAAATGAATCAAAACCAAAAAAAATCGAAGAAACCATTTCTTAATCAGAATTTCGTGGAATTATCTAATGCATGTGTCTCGAATTAGAGAAATCGTGTTTTCTGGGCAAAATCGAAACCCGATCAATACAAATCGAGAATAACGAAGAAGAAAAAGAGCAAACCCGTGTAAGCTTCTTCTTAATCTCTTGTGTAAGAGCTTCAAGATAAGCAGACCTCCGTGAAAAAGAGGAAGACGGCGACGAAACTTTCTCCATTTCAAAAACCACTGATCCAAAAAGGAACTACCACATGCGATCAACAGCGTCGATCTATTATCGCTAGTATGAGAAATCGAGAGAATGATAATGATTGCTTCTTCGTTACGAATTATTTTATTCAATCAATCAATGAATGGGGTCTCCTCTGGATTTAAAAATTAGTCGTAATTAGGCGTGAACTTCTTTTCTCTTTTGCTACTGTGAACTCCGATAAAGACACGAGAGGAAAAAACGAAGATATAGTTTGTTTCAAAACGACTTCGTTGCATTCTGGATCAGAGAGATGACGTGTTGGTTGGCTGAAGACACGTGTACCTCTTCAGGCCCCTGTTTATTTTTCTTTTAATCTTTTTTTTTTTCTAAAAGTAATCAACGTCGTTGTGGTAGAATAGTTTCGGAATGAGATTGATTAATGTCGTTTTGTATCTTTTCAGAATTTGTTATGCAATACGACAATTTATTCATATCACCTTCTTTTAGATCTGTATCCAATTATAGAAATTGGATGATTTGATTCATCAAATTCAAAGAACCCTTAAGATACCACTATCTCCTTTTTAAAATGGATCAAGACCTCATTATCCACTACCACTCGTGGCAAAATGAAAACTATATAAAATCAACACAAAATGGAGGGAAACTAAAATTTACGCGCTAATGAGTAAAGTTGGTTAAAGCTTCTTTACTCTCAACATTTGGACCTGACGTCTTGTCGTCGTTATTTATGGGCTTGGTGATGTTTTATTGGGCTTAAATTTTGTACATTTTAGTGCAAATAAATATTTCGTTCTAAACAATAATAACGAATCGAAAAGCCCAAGACATGTTATACTCGAGAGCCAACAGTCAAGCTGATTTCAACGTATCTCGTCACGCCACGTAGTTGATTAACAGCCGAAGATCGCCGCTGATAAAGAACTAGATTGACGGCTGACGAGTTAATACGTCTGCTCTACTGTCAAATTCACAATTCAAAGCGAGGTAGAAAATTAGAGTCAGAGTCATAAGAGATTATGAGTAATCAAACGAACTTTCACCAAATTGCGTGTTTCCATTGTTGAGAATTTAGCAAATGAAAACACATTACAAAAGCGAAATAGCAAAAAAAGGAAATCAAATCTTGCTACATTTACTAAAATACCTACATTGAAATTCTCAAATCTAATTTCCAGAAACAGATCTCCAAACACAAATCTGAAAAACCCTGATTAACCGCCGAATCCGTAGAGAGTCCTTCCTTGCCTCTTGAGAGCGTAGACAACATCCATGGCGGTCACAGTCTTCCTCCTAGCGTGCTCGGTGTAAGTGACAGCATCACGAATTACGTTCTCGAGAAAGATCTTGAGGACGCCACGTGTCTCCTCGTAGATGAGACCACTAATACGCTTGACTCCACCTCTACGAGCCAATCTTCGAATGGCAGGCTTGGTGATTCCTTGGATGTTGTCTCTCAGAACCTTCCTGTGACGCTTGGCTCCTCCTTTACCCAAGCCTTTTCCTCCCTTTCCACGACCAGACATTTTCTCGAGAGAATTAGATTTCTTTTTTTCGCTACTGTGTGAAGAAGAATTGCTTTTGATTTTCAGATATTGACTGGACGTGTTTGTTTATATATAAGAGGGCTTTTGTTTTCAACCATCCGATTTAATAACCCATCTAACGGCTGTTAAGCTCAATCCTTGTCAATACTGATATGACATGATAGCCGTCGATTGATTTTAATCAACGGTTATTAATTGTGATCCGCATGATAACTACATAAGTGTTCTTCAGAGCTTCGCTTTGTAGTTACTAGTTTGCATGGGCTGGCTTACTTTTTAATGGGCCGGTTATGGATCGAAACCAAACTTCTCTTATTTTCGAATACGCAGGCGTTTCGGTAACTGCCTCATACGTCGTCGGTTGCATAGTAAAATAAATTTATTTCTTTTTCTTCTCTTTTTTTTTTTTTGGTCGTATTTATATTTNTTCTCCTAAAATCGGTGAAGT
>Ga0041059_1002754_pt1 | contig 12799 bp, 7 predicted proteins | sample AraColnosormetaG_FD_56232 | JGI IMG/M metagenome (GOLD analysis project Ga0041059, IMG submission 56232) | Arabidopsis roots microbial communities from North Carolina, USA - Col MF nosort | ecosystem: Host-associated > Plants > Roots > Unclassified | place: USA: North Carolina | collected 2013-09-02 | reverse complement strand
CCTTTATTTGCTTCCAATTACTGGCACTGCGATTATCTCTATATCAAACTATGTTCTTGGGTTCTGCTTAAAACTTTTTGATATGGAGATTTCATATGGGATTTTTTTTATGTTCTTTCGATTATTCTCAAACGACGTCGTTTTGGACAGATTAACAGTCATTAACGGGTAATAACGGGTTTCTAGGTTCTACTGATAAAGACATGTCTATTTTGGCCTGGTCAATGAATTTTTCATGTCTTAAATGGCAGTCAACGTTTAGTTCATGTTTTAAATGGCCACATATGAAGTTGATGTTTAAAATGGCCACAATTTGAAACTTGACTAATAAAGTTAACGGATGATAACGGACGTTAGAAGTTTCGTTAATGACTGATAACGGCATGTCTGTTTTGGCCTGCTCAACTAATGATCATGTTTTAAAAATTAGTCAACGTTTAGTTCATGTTTTAAACGGCCGCATATGAAGTTGATGTATAAAATGACCATTTTTTGAAAGTTGGAGGATTAAATGACATTTTTCCCATTAGAATTTAGAATTAGTATGACACATGCAAAGTTTACCGATTATTTACCGGTTTTCATTTTGAACCAAATTCTGGTGAATCATGGTGACCAAAATTGTATGAATATGTTCTATATATATCTTAGAAGACTGATTATGATTGGGTCTTGGAAGATATATACACCAATACGGTTGCTAGGAAATAACTTATCTTGTGTATTGCAACGTAAATGATCAACTTGTGATAATGAATTGAATGGAGTTATGATAAGGTTCCTCTGAAAAACAATATGGTAAACTGAAGTAGAAATAACAAATGCATACGAACTCTTAGATCAAAGGATAGAAGAACTAAGACCATCTCTATCAACGGTTTCTCATTGAAAAACTGTCCAATATAAAAAATAAAATATAATAAAAAAATATGAAAGAGAGTGGAGAGAATCTCTCAAGCGAAAAACTCTGAAAAACCCATAAAAATACGTGTATATCAACTATTAGGTAAATTTTATTTTATAATTAAAAATTTAGTTATAAAACTAATATTTATTAAAATATTAGTTTTTTCTTTGAAAAACTCAAAGGATATCTCGATGAAATCCGAAAAGATAATGACTAACACAATTACATAAGCATAAACTGTTTTATTCTTGAAAACTCGTAGACCGCAACATACTCTGAAAAAATTAAAAGATGAACAGTATGACAACATGAAAAACATACGTAAACGCTGATCAAGTTTTTTAATTCCTTAGTGGAGGTAACTAGCTATGCCTTCAAAGTTTGCAGTCAGCCGTACATTGTGATCTGCTATTGTAGCACCTATTCCTAGGGTTGGCCCCGATACAACAAGCACAAGTGAGTTTTTTGTCTTTATTGTTGCAATTCACTGGCATGCAAACTGGTTTCATTGCCTTGTTCGATTCAACACTTTTTCCATTTTCACCTATACAAAAAGAAGTAACACAATCATTTGGAAAAATACAGATTATGAAAATATGATTATGTGACTGTAGAGGTGATGATGATTAAAAGTAAAATAAAATATATATGCATACATTCATGAAGAGGAAAGAAAGAAATCAGGATGATACAAAGGATTAAAAACCGTGATGAAGACATTGTTGTGATATTTTTTACGAAGCAAATACGTTTTGTTTTCTTGATGGTTAAAATTTCTATATCAAGTAAGGCTTTATATATCTTGAAATATATAATTAGTGGTTTTTGTTATATGGTGATCCATAAAAAAAGGTAGATTTTGTTTGACTAGTTTTAATTTGTTTTCTTTACTATTACGTGCTAATAGTATGGTTAACGTTTCCTTACTTACTTTTGAAACTAGATTTTAATATATAGCATACCGTGGGATGATTTGTATATATAAAAGTTTGTAAATTGTATATGTTTATAAAATATTTATGTTTTACAGTTATAATTTTTATTAAATAATGGTATACCACAAGTTACGGACAATTGTTAATAAATTGAGGATTTAACCGGTATTAAAACGATATGTTAATATTGTTTTAAATTTTATAAATATTGATTTAAACCCGTCCGCCACATAATCCCCTTCCGATATAACATGTTCCGTAACTTCTTAATCTGTCCCATGATTTCTTTTTTTTAAAATAGTGATTTTTAAATTTAAATTATCATTTATCATAGATTAAAGTTTGTAAATTGTATCATTCTCTGAGATATTTATATTGTATGGTTTACAATTGTTATTATAAGTAACATTATACCACATAACATTTTTTGGTTTTATACAATCTTTTTTAAATCAGACTTATTTGATATATCTAATATTGAAGGTGTAAAAATTTTTTTTAAGGATTTAAGCCGTATTGAAGCAAGAAATTAATGATATTTTAATTGTTATTAATGTTGATTCAAAAATCTGTCCCGTCAAATCTTTCTTTTATTAATGTTGATATTATTTATGATATGATTTTGAATCATTGTCTATAATATTTTAAACGATCTAGAGGACGTTAACCCACCTATTTTCGTCAATTGGGTAATGTCCGTTTTTAAAATTTCGAATCACAAAATATGTAGAAGAAAAAAGCTTGAGATTTTTTAAAAAACTTAATATATTATACGATGATTTAAAATAGTTAAAAAATTAAACAAAGATTATCGGAGATTCATAATTTTAAATCTTAACCAAATCTTCTAAATATCTAATTGTTAATTATCGAAATATCCGTTGTAAGAGTTTTAAAAACGGGTTTAGGTACGAGTTTTATTTGAACCGAACCCAACAAAGTTATAAAGAACAAAATTACTAAATAGGCGGGTACCAAATAGACCCGAATGTATTTTGCCCCGTCCGCACAAAATCCTTGCAAAAATACTATATAGATTGAAGATTGTATGTTGAAACATTTTTTCTTTGATATACGACACTCTTTGTCTTCATTGTTTTTAAGTAGAAAAGTGAAACCATTTCATACACGTTTCCTCTAACCATGGCTTTAACGTTTGTTAGATACTTGAAACGGTTTCTTCTTTCCAAAAGTGTTGTGGGGTTCCTTTGATTCGGATTCATTATGGGGTAAGAGAGATAAGAAGGTATCAGATTCCCATAATTGGAGGATACTCATCATGTTGTTGAAGTGGTAATCTAGGACTACTTCAAGTCCTCCCTCCATTTTGAATTGGAGTGGAACTGCCTTTACCCTAACTTGGATCCGACTAAGCTGCCTTCCAAGCTAAGTGCTTAAGAAAGAAATGAATTGACTAAGATCTTCTGTTGTTTCAGGCAAGCAACTCTCCCAATCAAGGTTAGAACATAGTTAGATATGAGATTCGATTAACTAAACGCCAGCGATGAATTACTTGTACAACACAATACACGAGTTACAATCGATAGCAAATCTCACCAAACAGACGAAAACAAGAAAGGATTCCATTCCAAGACGAAGAAGATTCGATGCGATGCTATAAAAACAAGAACGATTAGATTCCATAAGAAGATCTAGCTGCAGTAAAGGATTTCGGAGATAATTGGCTTAGGAGGAACCCTAGGAACGATTAATATTTTCATTACTTTGCTTAACACCCTCCGAAAATATAATGTTTTGTTCAGTAGAAAAGCTAGCATTAATCTCATAACATTCAAAGATGGTATCAGAAGCAAACTTCTTTACAAACAAAATATTATCAAGTTCATCAAGACAGATGCAGACAATACAAGAATACAAAACAAATGCCAAGCTCTTTTTTTTATTACCGTACCAACCAAATAACATCCTACACTCAAGTAACCACCAACCAAGGAAAGCGAGGTGGCAACATCTGCTTCCCAAACCAAGAATCCACAAAATATCGGCTCCCGATACTACATACCGCACTTATAAGTTGATCGATAAGGAAGTACCTGGAAATTTTAACATTTGTTTGTGCTCTCATTCTGCTCTGGACTGACCAGCTCGAGAAGATAAAATGATGCCTACAATTAGGCCGTATAGAGCGAGCGCTTCCGCAAAGATAAGGATAAGAATCATCCCAACAAATAGCTTAGGCTGCTGAGCATTTGCCCTGAGAGAATCGCAAAACCAAAAACAAGTCAAGATACAGATGACGTTAACGTTTTCCATTCAAACATTCTCTGTGAGGAACAAACCTAACACCCGCATCACCAACAATTCCAATAGCCATACCAGCTGAGAGTCCAGCAAGACCACAAGCAAGACCAGACGAAAGGTGAGCGTATCCGTCAAATAGGTAGTAAGACTTAGCCTTAGGATTGATGCCGGTACTAATGATAACAGCAATAATAAGTCCATAAATACCCAAAACACCAGCCATAACCACAGGGACAATAGACTTCATAACCAACTCAGGTCTCATCACTCCCATTGAAGCCACACCAACACCACTCTTTGCTGTTCCATAAGCAGCTCCCATACCTAAAACCAAAATCCAGTAACAACATCTCATTTTACGCCCGACCCAATCACAATCACAAATCAATACCTAAAATCCAGATTCTGATCTAAGAACACTAATACATCGATCAATTAGTAGGCCAACGATTCTCATAAAAAGTCTCTAGAAGCAATCATCTGGATCAGATCAAAGGGAATGATACGAATTGGAAGAGAATCGAGTGAGAGGAGAAGGAAATGGCGTACAGGAGAAGACGAGAGCGGCGGCGGCGCCAAGGAAGCCGAAGAACGGAGCAGTTTCATCGCCGCTGAACGTAGACATCTTCTCGGATCTCAAAGTTTTGGATCGGATCGTTTGAATCTGGAGGGAGAGAGAGAGAATTGGATTTTGTTTTCAGATGAGTGGAAGAGAACGACGTAGTCTGTTTGTATAATAGAGTTGTTGTTGAACACGTTGTAATTTTGGGCCGGGTCGAAATTAAAGCCCATTTATCTTTTTCCATAAACGGGTCTACATGGGCTATTTTTTAACAACAGACCCATATAACTAAATGGGCTATTAAATCCATATAAACATCACTAATTGGGACCAAATAGAAATAGTATTTGGCAAATCTGTATATGGATTCAATATAATTTGTTTAGTCGCATGTAACAAGTTGTTGTGACAACGTGAAGAATTGAGAAGTACTCATGCAATCATTTTTTCTTTTTTTTTGATAAACCCTACCGGCTAATCTGGTCAGCCTCGGCAGAAACGCACCGAAATATTTTAGAGTGGACTTCTCACCGAAGGACTACCATACTGTCTGTTCTGAATTTGAAATGTTTTCCGACTAATGAAAGGGGATAGTCAGACCGGCTGCATTTCTAACTACCAGGTAAACCAATTGACCCAAGGCCTAACTGAGAGACTTCTCAAAACAAATATGATTTTTGTTTTCAGGGAGGATCGAACTCGGATCTACAAGTTTCACTATTCCCTAAATCTTCTCCTACCACTAGACCATAGATGTTTGGGCTACTCATGCAATCATAAGACATAGAAATGAAAGGTTTTATTTCTTTTTATGTCCCGTTTACAAGTCTCTGGGTAAATCACTTGAATAAATTCACAACCCAATTGATTAAAGTAACAATCAAAAAGAAACAAAAGTTCACTCCAAACAAGACTGCAAAACAAATAATGATAAAATAAATCTCTGCTTTGCTATGAATGCAACCACCAGCTCCTAGCCGTTGTTTCCATTCGACTCCACACATATAGCAAAAGGAATACCCACATCTATATATATCCATCAACCATGAAATTACAACATTAGGCGTAAACATAATCAACATTCCACGACGATAAATTAAAATTAATGTATAGTAGCTAGAGTCTAGAGAATGTGATTAGAGATGATACCTGCAGCTTACGTACTTTCCACGTTTAATTTTTGTCACATGTTAGAGCTTTCTCTTCGATACTTATGCTGATTTCTGAAACTAGTGTTTCTAGTGCAAGTTCATAAGCTAACTTATTAGTTTGATTTCCAGTCACCAGAAGAGGTGTGCTTGATGTCAATTGTTGTCTTATGCGTTGCACATCATACATTATCATTGCAATGCTATCTTTATCAGGCACTGATCTCCACATAACCTAAAAAGATGATAAGGACAAAACCTACTCAATTAGGAGATTTTTCTCGTCATCATAAATTTTTGTTTTGGTTAAAATGTTAAATTTATTTTAAAAAACAAGTTTGGCATGCAAAACTAATCAAAACCTAAAGAAATGTGTAAATATTTCAAGAACAATTTACCAGTTCAAAAATCTGAAAATGATCGCAGTAGATTGAGATATGAGTGATCCCCAAACTCACGGCTTCAGTTAGTCCTAGCTTCAATGCCATAAGTTCAGCCTCCAAAACTGTAATTGCGGAGTCATGAAGTGAACTTTTCACTTGAAACAAGAGATTGTCCTCTTGGCCGCAAATTGCAACACCAAATCCTGCCACAAACCCTCTTGTTTCCTCCCTTATCAAACCCTTGAAGTAAAGTCTATATAAATCAGAACTGGTGACGGTTTTTGGCCATCTTGAGTTCCCATATCCTCCAAGTATCTTTAAGGTTGTTTTCCTTAGGTTATATGACTCTTAATACACTTGTGAGAATAAGTTTGTTCTTGTTTGGTTTTGAATTAGTCTTTTGAAAATAAATCTCCTAGATTGTAGGAGTAACTTGTTGCTCTATTATTTAGATTATGTTTTAGTTTCCTTAGTTATCTACTAAGTTTGTTGGAGAAGACTTGCTCTTCACCGATTAGTTATTTAAGTCTATTATGCTAGTTATGCTTAGTAAAGTGTATCGATGAAAAAAAAGAAGCCAAGATTGATTTCATAAGAAGCAAGGTAAGATAATTTTCGGAAGTCTTGGATTTAGTAATGGTACGTAGTTAGTTTACTAAAACCAACATTTTTCATTCCAAATCGTAGTCAAATAGTTATATTAACAACATTTCGGGAATACAAGGAAAATTGAACCCAAAAAAAACAAAAAAACTTAGGAGGTATTATCAACTGGCCAAGTAAACGAGTCGAACTCATGCCACTGTAAAAGACAGCTAAATGCCAAAGTCACACTCTTTGTTTGTGTAAAATACATTCTTGAAACGAAAAAAGCACCAGTATAAAGAAGATGAGAACTGAGAAGCATAGCTAAATTAAAACATAACAAAGCACCACAAATCTTCGATGTTCAGAATTCAGCATTTACAGAAGACAACCATTGTATCTCTTAACCATTTAGTAGACATAAGGGAAAATGGCATGCCGATTAGCCGGATAATTCTCAAACTTCCGGAGATACCAACGGTGCGTTTCTCCAGCCGCGTATGTCAGATTAGCAGCCTACAAAAGAAAAACAAACACCCAAAAAGAAAAAACATAAGTACTATTTCTCAGAATCCAGAAAAAAGAAGCATTTCATTAGTGGATCTTGCAAATGAGAGAGTGAACCATACCACAAAACCAAAGAGTAACCAGATGGTTATATCTGTTCCTCCACTCGCAATCAGTAAACCCGCATACAAAACCTAAATTTCACAGCATCATATCATTAAAGAAGAGTTAAGAAAAATAGAAGAACGTTAAGATATCTACTAAGGAGGGTTTATTACAATTTCTGCCAAGAAATGTGGAGAAGACACCATCCCAAACCAATCTCCATACGGAATAATGTACTCTTTCGCTTGGCTCGGATTTTCCCGGAGCGATCCCTGCAATAACGTTTTGTATTCCACATGATCAAAAGACAGAAACAACGAGCAAAAACTATTTGTTAAACTTACAAGAATGGCGTGACAGCGGCGCTGATGTATCCATCCCCAAAGAAAAATGGCTCCACCAATCCACTGGAGTGATCCAAGCTTCATCAAAGGACTTATAGATGATAACAAGTTAAATTCAGGTGCTGAAGTATGGCTTTTCCCATTAGCAATGAACTCAGCCACTTGATTTCCTACGAATCCTGCTACCTCTGGAGCTATATTGGAGCAGAGTGACAAAGGAGCTGTTACATAGAAACTATAAAAACACAAATTAACGACAAACAAAAAGACAATCAAACTATGATAATATAAGGAGTTTCTTAAGGGACTTACAACAATCCTGCGAAATAACCGAGAATGTGCATCCGAGCAGAAGGGCTATATTTGAAAACATAGAATGACTCTATAAGCCGTCTCAAGACATGGATCTCCATCAGAAGAAGTAGAAACACCGCTCGCCACACTTTAAACCGATGCTCGACAGGAGTCATATTAGATTTATGAACGGAGAAAACATCTGAACCTCCGGCTAAACGGCTTGCAATGTCGGATAACTGGAACTCCTCAGAAGATAAAGGCGCCATTTTGCAAGCATACATCCAAGTTGCAGCAAGCAGGAGAGTTGTCCACACCACTCCAATAACATAAAAGTGTGCAAAGCATTTCTGAGGAATTGTAAACTTCTGCATATAGAGAGAATTACACATCTGAGAAAACAAGTGTAACACTGAAACCGGAGATTCAAACTAAAAGTGGTATGCTTTCTCGTTTTCAATCTGGATTAACAACAGAACGATGATATAAAACACGATTCAAGAGTCAAGAAATTAGCAAAAAAGCTGGAAAAACATCTGATTATATGAACAAATACAAACCCTTTTTCCACTTCAACCAGATGGGCAAATTCACAGACTTTACAATCTCAAATCAAAAACAGAACATTTCTGAAATTGAAACCAGAGATTCAAACTAAAACTGACATCAACTAATTGATCATTATAAGAACAAAGTTCAAACCTTTTTCACATCAACCAGATATCCAAACTTAAAAGTTGACAGAAATTAGGCAAAAGTTACAAACTTTAGAAGAATACCTGAGAAGAAGGGTGAAGAATCTTGCCTCTACCAGCGAAACTCAAAACGAGTTCACGAAAAGAGTTGAGCTTTGAAGTGGGTATCGAAGCAATCACCAAAGGAAGTATAGAGACGATCCAAACAGTGATCCAAGCGCCTCTAACCAACCACACAATCTCCAATTCCACCATACTTTTTTGTTTAGTGTTTCTTCTTCTCTGAAATCACGTTTAATCAATTTGAATAAGAGAACCCAAATCGGAGAAGAAACGTATAACGAGTTGCCGGAAACAGACGCAAGCAAAATCAGATATGCAAATTTGAAGAAACTTTGATTGAGTAAGCGACGGAGAAGTAAAGAATTCTTACTATTTTCTTCAATTCTCGTGCGAGGGAAAAACCAGTTGTGAAGTCAAGTGTTGTTGTTTTGAGTCATGCTTGTGATTTGTGATAATCTGGAATTATAAGTCAATGTTAATTTGTTAATTATGTAATTAGCGATAAGAACAAAAACGTTAACGCTAAATTAGGTGACAAAATACTCTTTTAACATTATTTTTTTTGCAACCACCACATGTATGATGTGTAGCATTTTTCCATCGGGTAACTTACTACAAGCCCAAACAAAATAAATTTATGAGCCATACAAAAAAATTGTTCACAAGCCCAGTAAGAAATGTGTACTTTTTAGTTAGCCTAGCCGAAGAGCATACACAACTGGTGAACCTCACTGAGGGTGTCTTAACTATCTCCTACTGTATGTAATAATTGAGAATTATTTTTGAAAAAAACTATACTATTCACATTTCTAAAGGTCTATTTTTATTTTTTTTTCCCTATGCAAATTAAATGTTAAAACGACATTTCTAAAGGTCTTGTATTACTAGCATATATGTTATCAGAATCGTAACGAATAAAAAATGACGATTTGAGTAGCCTTTGACTTTTGTAGTCAGATTTCTTTCTTTATTTCTTGAAAACTCGTTGACCGCAACATATTCTAGAACAAATGACTAGTATAACAAAATGAAAACGAAAAAGAAAAAAATAAAACAAGTATAATTTGAAATTCACTTAATACAATTACAATAAGAATAAACTGTATTAGTCATGGACTTTAAATAAGCCTGTATTATTCATATTATGGAAACCATAACTAGAGAGAGTAGTATTATATAAACGCTAATCAAGTTTCTTAATTCCTTAGTGGAGCTTGTTATTAAGTTATGCCTTTCAATCTTTGCAGTCAGCAACACATTCTGATTTGCTACTATAACACCTATTCTTGGATTTGGCCAAACAACAAGCACAAGTGAGATTTCTGTCTTTATTATCGCAATTCACTGACATGCAAAGTGTTTTAGCTGCATTGCTCGCTTCAACACTTTTTCCATTTTCACCTATATAAAAAGAAGTAACACGATCATTTGAGAATACCGATTATGAAAGATATGATTATGTTAAGGTGATGATGATCAAAAAGAAAACAATATATAGGCATACATTCATGAAGAGGAAATGAAGAAATGAGGATGATGCAAAGTATAAAAAATTGTGATGAAGACATTGTTGTGATACTTTTACAAAGCAAATACGTTTTGTTTTCTTGATGGTTAAAATTTCTATATCAAGTAAAGATTTATAACTTGAAATATATAATTAGTGGTTCTTGTTATATGGTGATCCATAAAAAAAGGTAGATTTTGTTTGGCTAGTTTTAATTTGTTTTCTTTACTATTTCTTTCTAATAGTATGGTTAACGTTTTCTTCTTTATTAAGTTGTTTATAATATAAACATTCTTTTATTTTGTAATCATTCTTAGAAATTGTCTTATTGATTTGTATTCTTTACTATTGCGTAGGTGCTAATACTATTTCGTCTTCAGAATGGTCTTGTAAATTTTAGATTTCGTAGGAGATCATGAAACACAAGAGTGGCCGAAGGATCTGTTCATAACGAAGTTGTTGGGCGATACATCATTTAGTAGACAAGGTTTGTGACATCTAGGTGCTTTTTTTTTTCTTCTATAAACAAGAGCACCTAGATATCATAAACCTTGTCTACTAAATGACATCTAGGTGCTTGTTGTGCTTACAGTTCTATTATTTATGTTACGTAGATGTTTCCTTACTTTTGAAACTAGATTTTAATTCGTAATATACTGCATGATGATTTATTTTTAGTTAGTATATTATATATATAAGTTTGCAAATTATATATTGTTATACAATATTTATGTTTTATAGTTTCTAATTGTTATTAAATAACGGTATACCACAAGTCCACGGACAATTGTTAATAAATTGAGAATTTAACCCGTAGTAAAACGGCATGTTATAATATTATTTTAAAATTTTAGAAATATTGATTTAAACCCGTCAGCCACATAATCTCGTTGCGATATAATATGTCCCGTAATTTCTTAATCTGTCCCATGATTTGTTTTATAAAAATAGTGATTTTTAAATTTAAATTATTATTTATTATATATTAAAGTTTGCAAATTATATCATTCGTTGAAATATTTATATTGTATGGTTTACAATTGTCACCACGGACAAGGGTTGATCACTTGGTAACGGAGTCTTGACTATTGAACTGACCAAGATCTTAGACTTGTCGCATAGCTTCTTGGCCCTGTCTTTAATTTTGTTTCTGCTTAGAGATGCGTTTGAGGATTTCACTTTTTTTTGTAAGGACCATATCTGCATGTCCACCAGGAGGGCAGCATATAACTGGGACTACATAGAGTATCACCAAAAGATAATGGAAACCCGTGACGATCCTTCGATTGTAGTAATGTAAGAAAATGAAACAAGTTTACGTTCACATTACCTAAAACACCAATCACCAATGAATCTAAAGTCAACATTTTCAGGAAAACATTTCCAAGACAGACCGTTGCAATTGCCGAACAAGGCAATAAATATTGGTCGTGGAAGAAGAGGAAGACGAAGACGAGGTAGAGGAAATCGTGGTCGACGAGGTGGGTTTGGTTAAACCCATTTAGTCGAAATTGGTTTCAAATCGTTTTCTTTTTCCTCTCTAGTTTTCATGCTTTGAAATCTTTGGTGTGCTTTGTTACTTTTTCCGCTTTGTTGATCTGTATGATCACCGTCGTACTATCTTGTAACAGTTTTATATAACTTTATAAAAAAAAAAAAAACAATCACCTAATTGACATACGTAAGTTATTATTCTTACCTTAAACGGAATCGTAAGATTATGATGATCCACTTTGCTTCTAAAAAAGGACCAAGGTCAACTTTAATTTGTTGAAAAAGGGGAAGGCTTGTTAATGGGATATCAGTTGACCTTGCTTAGAAAATGTGTGTGTCATGTATAATAAAGTAAGACTAGATTTTAACCCGCTCTATACCGCGGGACAATTTAGTTTTTAAAGGTAATATATATTAAAATTCGTAAATTTTATTTTTATAAAATATTTATATTGTACAGTTTATAATTGTTATTAAGTAAAGATATACCACGAATCTATGAGACAATTGTTAAAAAACTGAAGTTTTAACCTTTATTAAAACAACATATAAATAATATTTTAAAATTTTATAAATATTGATTCAAATACATCCACCATATAACCCAATTCTAAAATAAAACCCGTTTTGTAATTTCTTTACCCGTTCCGTGATATTTTTTTTTAAGTAATAGTTTTAAAAATTTAAGAATTATTTATTATATATAAAAGTTTTGCAAATTGTATCATTCTCTAGTACATTTATATTTTATAGTTTAATTTTATATATAGTAACATTATACATACCACATAACATTTTTGGTTTTATATAACCTTTTCTAAATTAAGGTGATTTGATATGTTTAATATTAGTGGTCTTAAAAAGAAAAAATCAAGATTTAACCCGTATTGAAACGGTGGATTAATTTTATTTTACTTTTTTATTAATGTTGATTCAAAAACCCGTCCCTCCAAATCCGTCTTGCCAAAAAGCCATTTATTTTATTAATATTAATTTTNNTTATGATAT
>Ga0041059_1002753_pt1 | contig 12801 bp, 12 predicted proteins | sample AraColnosormetaG_FD_56232 | JGI IMG/M metagenome (GOLD analysis project Ga0041059, IMG submission 56232) | Arabidopsis roots microbial communities from North Carolina, USA - Col MF nosort | ecosystem: Host-associated > Plants > Roots > Unclassified | place: USA: North Carolina | collected... | reverse complement strand
TTTTTTTTTTTTTTCACCAGGAAGCTTCGTTAGATGCGGAAAACGTCATGGACGCGAACAATACCTTCGATTCTGTAATCTCTTCTCACGTCTTCCTTTTCTACTTCGCCGTTTTATCGTCTCAATTCCACGATTCTAACATTCTTCTTACCTTCGATTTTCATGGAATTAGGATCTGATTCACGCCATTTTTAAGCACATTTGGGCCCGAAGATTTCGCGGTACACATCCATGTTTTCTCAGAGTAACTTATTCGCTTTATGTTGATCTTATCTGCGAGCTTTTTTATTCGATTGCGATGCAGAAAGGGAGAGGAGCGATGCCATTGATGCTACGGAAGCTGAGGTATTCTATTGAAAGTAAAACCGCAAGAATAAATTGGAATTATCATTTGGTATCGTAACTCCTTCACTAGATACTGGTGTATGACTGTAACAGCTATGATCTTCTGATTTCAAAGATTCAAAATGTTCAAAAAAGGGAGGAAGATTACTATTTCTGATGCTAAATTATGCATTTGCAATATGTGCAGGTTGCTCTGGGAACAACCAAGAAGAACAGACTTGCTTCTGGTTCGTTTATACACTGTTGCTTAGTTTGTCATGTTAATTGGTAGATGAGACATGAATATTTATGGTTTATTGGTTCTTGTAGCAAACGCAAATGCTTTAAAACTCAGCTGTGAACTTCTCAAGAGTTTTGTCTCAGGTCAAGTTTTGCATTTTAGAAACTACTTAGTTTTCTCTTTAAGTCATGTTGTATCTATAAGCTATCTTAAGGATTTTATCGGCATTGGCAGAGGCTGTGCAGCGCGCTGCTATAATCGCTGAAGCTGAGGGAATGGAAAAGATTGAAGCTACTCATTTAGAGAGGATTCTTCCCCAGCTTCTTCTGGACTTTTAAGGTATGATTGAAAATAGCACATGCTTGTCCCTGCATCTTTCTTTTTATCCTTATGAACTAATGAAAGTGAAATCTCTTTTCTTTTGCTTCTCTGTCTAAAAATACATAAACGCTTAGATCATGGTATGTGTTCTTGTAGTGATATGTTATTTGATCTTTTCTTTTGTAGACATATGTGAAGATTATAACAGGGATTATTCCACACAAGTTATTCTGAAGATCATACTACTGGTTTGTTTATTATAGGCTAGGCTAATGTGGTAATATATGGTTCATACTTCATATAGAACGAAATAGATATATTTGACTTTATTCTGGATATATGCTCTGTGTGCTTCAGTAACACACCAAAATACTCTGAAATGTAAGAATAAATCTTAGCCATCATCGATCTTCTGCTCTTAGAGATTTTCCCTTCCTTGATCGTAGAACGTTGACCTAAAGCAGAAAAGCGAGATGTAGGAATCTTCTTACGGTATGAAACAGCAATTTCTTTAGCCTGAAGATCTGCAGAAACAGCAAGCAGAATATAAGAGCTAGTCTAAACTGAGGAAAAGATAATATTTCCTCAGTTTAAACTAGATTCTCCCGCCAGGAAAAAACTTCTTCAAACCGTGAGTGATGATGACTCTTCGAATGATGACTCTTCTAATCTTTACGACAAAATCGTGACATCTGTCTTTTGTAAAAAACGTTACAATGGTGGTTACTATATATGTAGTAGAGGTTCTGTCTTCTTATCTTTATAATCTCTAGGCAAACTCACAAAAATGTCTTTTTCTGCGGATGCTCTGGAGGGTGGACTTTCGTCTCTTAAATTGGCCGCCGACAAGTACCGATCAATCTTGAACGATGAAAAAACGGGAAACATACGGTGGAGATACGGTGGTCCTCCGATTTTCGACACCGTGAACAAGCTTTTCGAAGAAGAAAGAACCCATGTAACTAAAACCAACTCCTTTCTCTTGCCTATCTTTATTTTCTTTCAACACTATGCTTAGATTACTAACACAAATCACCACGCTGTTAGACTAGATGTACGAAAACATCATAAAATTTAAGTAGAGACCTATATAGTAATTAAATGGTTCACTAGTTGCTGTAATAATTTCCAAAAAGTTCAAAAATCTTTGATTACCATATGATATCCGATGTGACATATAGCAAACATATACTTCAAAAAGTTGCACAAGATTTTCTTGTAAAATTCCTTGGTTTACATTTTCTATTTCCTAGTCTTAGAAATTATCATTATGTAATTGGATAGAAAAGAAGCCAATTTGGACAGCCAAAGAAGTAATTGTTGGTTATTGGTTGCAACTTTTTAGAAAATATGATTGAGACAATTAACAACTTCAAAATGTCAACTTTACGCGGATAAGAAAACGGGATTCACCACTAATCCATTTTAAACTAATTTCTAAATATCAATCAACATGTATTGTGAGATTATAAAAGATACAAGCAATCATAACTCATTCTCCATTAAAAAGCTAATATGGCTACTAGGGAAGAGAGAGATAAGTATAGATCAGTCCTTGAAGATGCAGGACAGGTTCAATGGAGGTATGATAACCCTCCAGACTTCAATAGTGTGAACCAGCTCTTTGAAGAAGGCCAGACTAAGGTCCTTCGGTTAATATATGTTTCACTTAAGGTATGTGCTATGTTTATATTTTGTGAATCTGATTCGTTGATAGTATTTGATTTTGAGCGCAGGTGTGGCCAGAAGGTTCGTTAGAAGAGACAGTGCAAAACGCGATCAAGTCATGGGAGATGGAGTTCTCACATAAGATCCGTTTACAGGACTTCAAGACTATAAACCCTGAGAAGTTTAAGCTCTTTGTCAATGGTAGTTACAGCTAGCACTTGATCACTATGATCTTAAACTGGATAATTACCAAACAAAGATTTAAGTCTCTTATTTATTAGGGAGAGAAGGTTTATCAGCTGAAGAGACGCTTAGGCTTGGGAGTTACAATGCTTTGCTCAAGAACTCTTTGCCTGAAGAGTTTCAGTACTATAAGCCCGAGGAAGAGAGCTTTGAGTCATCACATGACGCCTTTAGATCTGCTTTACCACGCGGGTTTGCGTGGGAAATACTCTCTGTGTACTCGGGGCCTCCTGTTATAGCCTTCAAATTTAGACACTGGGGATACTTTGAAGGAACTTTCAAAGGTCATGCTCCTACTGGGGAAATGGTTCAATTCCTGGGTCTAGGAGTTCTAAAGGTATGTCTGAAACATGAATGGGTCCCTTCTTATAATCTTTTAATGGCTAAAACTCTAGCATCAGGATTTACTTACTTCTAGAGGTTCTCTATACAGGTTGACGAATCACTTAGAGCAGAGGAGATTGAGATTTACTATGATCCAGGAGAGCTGTTCGGGGGACTACTCAAGGGACCTCCTATATCAGAGACCAAAACCACAGACAGTGGAGACAACACTGCAGAGAAACAAAGCTGCCCATTCACACACTAAGATAATAAGAAAAGTAGAAGTGTATTTGACCCTTTAAAGAATATATTGTAACAGTCTCTTGGTTATTGATGCATGGAATAAATTATAAGTTATGTTAGGCGTCACAATGATGATAGTACAGATAAATTACAACAAGAACTAGAATAAGGCGGTTAATTTTAACTGACCAATTCCTAGCAGAGCTCAACCTTTGAATCAACCCCGTTCTGACATTCATCCATGAGAGCCACGTTCAACATTTCCGTACAAAATTGATCATCAGGTTTCAACCACAAGGCCTGAAAATAGAGAAGAGAAACAGAATAAAAGACTCAGAGGAAATGAAAAATGTATAGCTCACCATCTGATAGAGAAGAGAAGTGTTTATATGTTAATTATTAAGGAAATAATTATAGTTCTCTTAGTTATAGTAGTGTGTATAATATGATACCTTGTGATAATATGAGATGGCAGCTGAGAAATTCCCCTGGAATAGAATGAGATTGAAATGGAAAAATTACGGGTTTTGTGATAATCAAAGTTAGTATTGTTTCGAATAAATGACTGGTGTTTAAAAGTACATTCAAATACCTGCAAATGGTAAGTGTAAGCCAAGCCGGAATAAGTGCTTAAGCTTTTAGTTGATAGTGTAAGTGCTCTTTCATAATAGGAGATAGCTTCACGGTCCTTTCTGTTGACAAGAATTTTGACCAGTCAATTCACAACACGAGATTATCTACATAAGAGGAAGATCATGGTAGTTCTGTGTGCGCCAATATACCTTAGCTTTCTATATGCATGAGCAAGATTGACCACAGTTGGTTCCCAGGATTCAGTTAATGCAGATGGTATATGGGCCAATGTCTTCTCAAACCACCGCACAGCTTTACCATACCTGAAATGTAGTTAATGTTGTTGACTCAGTTTACTAGATAGTTATCTTCTCCCCATTCTATAATGTAGCTTTGTCATTACTAGCATTTGGAAATTTCGGAGATAAGCAGACTGTAAAGAGAAGAGGAACGCACTCTTTCATATGATATGCAACAACTCCGAGTTCATTATAAACAAGTGGATCCGAAGGGCATATCGCCTTTGCTTGCATGAAAAACTAGACAAAATAGAAGGGATTAAAGTAAATACAATGTTAGCAAAACACTAAGTCATATAAGTTGAAGACACCACACAGCAATTTCTAATTTGTTACCTGGTCCGCAAGCTTGTAGCTGTGAGTTCGCATATACTCCATTCCAATGTACAGAGTTGGCAAATGACACCTGGAACAAAATAATATCAAGATTCAACCTGTAAAAAACAATTTGTAACGTAATAAGAAGACTTCTACAATGCTTCAGGGCTAAGGATGATTCATTTTAGTCACAAGTTACAGATTTACAGTCACTAGTTTTGAAGAAAACAAGAGTAACTTGATTACCCTGGAAATAGTCTAGCGGCAGTGCGATAGGCAGACATGGCTTGGTCACCCTCCTCTTGGGCGGCAAAGGAATTACCATAACCTATCCGAGCTGGTGAGAATGAGCCATCAATACCCGTAGCTTTGCTGCAAGACCATATTAAAAGAAATGAAGCTCCAGGTCAGACACATATGCACCTACCTACTAGATTTGATCAAGACAGCATAATGCCACAGCATAGTTACCTAAAGTACCGCCGAGCTTCAGCATACTTTTTGATACAATAGTAGTAACAACCCACCGCAAACCAAGACAACGCCCTACAAGACCATGTATGAGTATTTATACCACAGAGCATCAAGTAATCATGAAATTTGTCTCAAACACAAAACTTTGAAACATTTTCACATGATCAACGAGATCAAGTACAAAAAACATATTCAGCCAAAGAAACAAGCTCTCAACGTTGATTCATGGTCTTGAAAAGCTGAACCATAAAACAGGTTAACTATCCTAGCTAGGATTGGGATAAAACATAAGAATTATATCCCAATTGACATGCTCACCCACATGCCATATAGCTTGAGAAAATAAATTTAATACTCACTTCGAAGGGTAGTCTTTAACCAAATTGCACGCCATTAGATAGAGCTCATTTGAATTACCAAGTTCCATGGCAGCGGCCAAATGTACCAGCGTACACTTCAGATGAAAAGGATCTTTCTCAAGGAGTCTGTCAAATAAGACCAAAAGAGACCACACTGCTAGAATCATTCAAGTTTCATATTGCTCAGAATTTAGAATCAGCAGTAATATACACAGCATTCTCAAGTTTCTTACGCCGCGGTTAGTTCAAAACACTTCTGATATTCACAGCATTGATGGTAGTACTCAGCTTTACAGGCCAACAGATCAGTGTTATTAGCCAATGTGATCATAGATGAGCCAGAGACACTACCACTAGTCTCATTCTCAAGCTTCTTAAACTTGAGTTCTACTGTGCTCTCTTTGTCATACTGGACACGAAGAACTAGTAAGTACCAAGAAGAAAAGAAAAGATGCTTACAAAAGGAAATCGACAGAACAGAGAATCAGCAAGCAAATTCGAAATATAAGTGCCACATAACTATTGACACATTGGATCAGACACTTTACTCAATAGATAATGTTTACCTTCTTAATCAAGCATGAATAGAAAGAAGAGAGCCATCCGTCTTCTGGACTAAATTGTAGTGAAGAAAGCAGACTCGATTCTGAATTTTATATAATTGAAGTCTCAGTAACCTTCTAGTCATGTAAACGACTGGACCATGAAACAAATAAGACGAAAAATAAAAAGCAACAAGAATGCATAAACTATAACTCACCTTCTTCAGATGTAAGCATATGGCTCTCAATAAGGCATTCCAAAGCCTGAAAGGATAGATTATAGAAATCACGTCCATGTCAGTTTTCTGATATCTACAGAGGTACATCAGGTTTTCACTACTATACAATAAATTAAAAGAATTTTATCTTCCCACATTAGCTCTGCAACTTCCCATAGTAAGTAAAAAATAACATGCACAAATTGACTAGGGCGCTAGAAGTACCTCATAGCACAGAGGATCAGCCTTGATAGCAGCTTTGTACCTGCAAACAAACCGAAATGATGAGTTAAATAGCTATGAAGTTCAAGATTCCCACACAACACTCAATCCTAATAGATGGATCAGCCAACATACACACAAGTTCACAATATTTCCTACTAGCACTTGAGTAAATCTTATACACATGCTAAGTTCATGTAACACCACTAAATCAATAAGATCACTCTCTCACAATCATCAAAATGCAGATGAACAAATGATCCCTGAACAAGAAAGATAGGTGAAAGAAGGCTCACTAACCATTGTCGAGCCTGAGACCGGTTTTGTAAGGCTCCGTATGCTTTTCCTCTTAGAAAGCATATCGCCGATGATATCTGCAAAAGTAAATCACCATATATCAGTTCAGCTACTATCCTAACCAAGTAGTAGTCAACCAGTTAATGTAATTCCAACAGTTTCGCTAACAAACCTTCCAGAATCGAGAAGATAATACTACCTAGATCTCTATTATACATTTAAAAGTCGTGAAAAAACTTACATTAATCTCTCGGTCCTCTCCATCTTTATCAAAATCTATCACGTTCCCGTCTTTAGCATCATACACAATTCCATCATCATCAACCTTCGCATCACCAAGCATCAATAGACACTGATCCCATTCCTTCAATTCCTCCTGAGAACACATAGAAATTAATTACCGATAAACCCTAAAACCCTCAAATCAAGAGAAACAATCTGAGATTCCTAAACCAGTCCCAATCAAAACAAGTGAAATAGATAGTGGAATTCGGAATTACGAGGCACTTTGCGGCGAGGTAACGGAATCGAAGATCTCGGAGGACAATCTTAGAAGCGTTAAGAAGGTGAAAAGCGCGACGGTAATGGCGGCCGAGGAAAAGAGCTTGAGCTTGCATATATATGTCAGATGGGTCATTGGTAAGAGCTGCTACTTTGTCGGCGAAGAAGATGGCCGACGAGTACAAATGCTTACTGACGCAGTCTCGAACCACGCCTCGGATCTTCTCAATTTCTTCTTCCCTCATAATTTCCTCGCCTATCGAATTATTCCAGACGAAATCTAAGCAAAGATCGTAACAAAAAAAGTTGGGGAAGATTATCGGGAAATTTTTGTTCTTCCGATTTCTCTAGTCAAAAGTGTTTGAGCGAGAGAGGCGGGACAAGGGAAGAGCCTCGGCGGGAGTGTAATTATTTTATCCCACCTTCTATACATATGGGCTTAGGCCCATTATGTATAGCCTTTTACGCAGTAACAATTGCCGCAGCCTAAATTAAGTTGTGGGCTTTCAGCCCATTGACATAGTACAAAAAAGTTAAGGGACGCGCCTATAATTAAAATATGGGACCCACAGAGGCACGAGTTAATTGTTCTATTATGCGCTTCTTTGACTAATGACACAAGTCGGTTATTCTATTGTGCGCCACTCTGGTTATTAGCCACTAGTGGAGTGGAACAGTTAGAAAAAACAAGCGTTACGAAAACCCTTGGGCCGGTGAATTCCACGAGGATTCGTCTCTCTATATATCATACTTCTTCAGGAGCCTTCATATTTGATTTCTTCATGCTGCTTCGCGACATCGCAGGTACAGATTTATTTCCTTAGGTTCCTTGTGTAATTCAATAGATATTTTGTATGATTCTAGCGAAATTTTTCTATCAAATGTTGAGTATTTCTATCTGATTTGACATCTGTGATGCAGATTAACATGGATACAGGAGGAGATGAGAAACGTGCAAGAAGAAGCGAAGAGGATAGGCTGAGCAACTTACCAGAATCCTTAATATGTCAGATAATGTTGAATATCCCCACGAAGGATGTGGTTAAGAGTAGTGTCTTATCCAAAAGATGGAGAAATCTCTGGAGATATGTACCTGGTTTGAACGTGGAGTACAATCAATTTCTAGACTATAATGCTTTCGTGAGTTTTGTTGATAGGTTTCTGGCTTTAGACAGAGAGTCTTGCTTCCAAAGTTTTAGGTTAAGGTACGATTGTGATGAAGAAGAGCGCACTATTTCTAATGTCAAGCGGTGGATCAACATTGTCGTCGACCAAAAACTTAAAGTTCTCGACGTTTTGGACTACACTTGGGGGAATGAGGAAGTCCAGATACCTCCATCCGTTTACACATGCGAGAGCTTGGTGTCTTTAAAGCTCTGTAATGTGATCTTGCCTAATCCTAAGGTTATATCTTTGCCTTTGGTCAAAGTTATTGAGCTTGATATAGTTAAGTTTTCCAATGCTTTGGTTTTGGAAAAGATCATCTCAAGCTGTTCAGCTCTTGAAAGCTTGATTATAAGCAGGAGTTCCGTTGATGATATAAATGTTTTACGTGTTAGTTCTCGGTCTCTACTGAGCTTCAAACATATTGGCAACTGTTCTGACGGTTGGGATGAATTAGAAGTTGCAATTGATGCTCCTAAGCTTGAGTATCTGAACATCAGTGATCATTCAACTGCAAAATTCAAAATGAAGAATTCGGGTTCTCTTGTGGAGGCGAAGATCAATATTATATTTAATATGGAAGAGCTACCGCATCCAAATGATCGGCCAAAGAGAAAAATGATTCAAGATTTTCTCGCCGAGATCTCTAGTGTCAAAAAATTGTTCATCTCTTCGCATACTCTTGAGGTAACCTTTGTATTTGCGCTTAAGTTTTTTTGGTTTGCTGAATTCGTTGTTTTGGTGCTTAAGAAACATAATCACCCAACTTTTCTTTGCAGGTTATACATGATTTGGGGTGTGAACTACCCTTATTTCGTAACCTATCCTCCTTGCACATAGACTTCGAAGACCACACCTTGAAAATGTTGTCCACCTTTCTCCAGAGCTGCCCAAATGTTAAATCTCTTGTCGTGGTTAGGATTATTTTACTTTAATTAAACAAGAAACTTTAATCTCTTTTATATAATGCTAATGGTGAACTATCATATGCTTAACTTGTGTTTTTCCTATTTGGTTTATACCTGCAGGAATTTAAGGATTCCTCAAAAGAGGACGGAGATAGAGTTTTATCCATACCTCGGTGTTTCTTCACAACTCTCGAGTATGTTAAGATAGAGAGGCCAATCACAGGAGAGGCAAGGGGAATGAAAGTAGTTAGTTACATTTTGGAGAATTCACCAATCCTCAAGAAACTGAATCTGTGCTTGAATAGTTCCAGAGAGAAATCAGAATCTGTCATTCTCAAAGAACTCCTTACAATTCCAAGACTCTCTACCTCATGCAAAGTTGTTGTTTTTGAACCTCGTAGTTGTTGGGTACTTGGTTGATGTTAAGTATATGTTTTCTTCATCGTTTGTGATGATTTTCATGTTTCGTATCTTGGAAGACAATCATGTGTTTGTTGGTTGTAATGACTATGTTCTGTCCATTTTATTATTTATAAGTTATGTTCTGAAAGAAAGTGGGAAGGAACTTGTAAATTTGAAGATTTTATATGAGACCTTGATTGTCAAGGCACAAAAACGACCAAACGGTTTGGTCTAACCCCATTAGCCCATTATTACAAGCCCAATCACTTGACTTACAAGTTAAAATTACAAATGCTGTCGTATTAACTAATCATGATACCAAAGACTAATCGGATCAGTAAACCGAATTGATCCGAACCGGATAAGGAACAGAGTGAAACTCTGAAGTCTGAACGGCCGCCGAAGAATGTGGAACTGGTAGACAAAATATAGGAACTGTCGATCGATACTTCCTCTATTACAAGCTTTTACGGATTTCTTTTCCATTTGATAGTTCATGGATGGAGCCGGTGAGAAACGTGTTCGTGCCAAAGGCTCGCGTGAAGTTGACTGGATAAGCAACTTGCCAGAAACATTGCTATGTCAGGTACTCTTCTATCTTCCCACGAAAGATGTAGTTAAGAGTAGCGTGTTATCTAGTAGATGGAGAAATCTCTGGAAGTATGTACCTGGATTCAACTTGAGTTATTGTGATTTCCATGTCCGCAACACATTCTCGTATGACCACAACACATTCTTGCGTTTTGTCGACAGCTTTATGGGTTTCAACAGTCAATCTTGCTTACAAAGTTTTAGGTTAGAGTACGATTCTAGTGGGTATGGTGAGCCTAAACTGGCTCTGATCAGGCGGTGGATCAACAGTGTTGTTAGTCGGAAAGTGAAATATCTCGGTGTTTTGGATGATTCATGTGATAATTATGAGTTCGAGATGCCTCCAACCCTTTACACTTGTGAGACCTTAGTATACTTAACGCTCGATGGACTATCCTTGGCTAGTCCCAAGTTTGTTTCTTTACCTTCTCTTAAAGAACTCCATCTAAGTATAGTTAAGTTTGCCGACCATATGGCGTTGGAAACACTCATCTCACAGTGCCCAGTTCTAGAAAACCTAAATATCAACAGGAGTTTCTGTGATGATTTTGAATTTACATGTGTGCGTTCTCAGTCACTATTGAGCTTCACTCATGTTGCGGACACTGATGAAATGTTGAATGAAGATCTAGTAGTCGCAATTGATGCCCCCAAGCTTAAGTATCTGAGGCTCAGTGATCATCGTATTGCAAGTTTTATACTAAATGATCTGGCTTCCCTTGTTGAAGCTGATATCGATACTGTCTTTAACTTGATTTGCAAGAAGATGTTCAATCCAAATGATCTGAATAAAAGAAATATGATTCGTGATTTTCTCGTCGGGATCTCTAGCATAAAAACTTTGATCATCGCTTCAAGTACTCTTGAGGTAACCTATATTGAATTTGCTATTTGAATGCTTAACTTTATATTATAAGTTTACACTGATACTTTTTTTTTTGTGTGGTCCTAGGTCATTTATGATTACTCAAGATGTGAGCCACTACCCTTATTCCGTAACCTATCTTCCTTGCGTGTTGACTTCTACGGCTACAAGTGGGAAATGTTGCCAATCTTTCTTGAAAGCTGCCCTAATCTAAAATCTCTTGTCGTGGTGAGGATTGTCTACTACTGAACCATGAACTTTCTATCTTAAGATGGAAATGGTGATAATAGCATAATATATTGAACTTATGTCTCTTTCACTTGGTTAAATGGTACTTGCAGGGATCTGCTAATTATCGGGAGAAGGAGGGAATTAATATCTTGTCTGTACCTCGGGGTTTCCTATCGTCTCTCGAGTATGTTAAGATAGAAAGGCCATTGAAAGGAGAGGCGATGGAGATGAAACTAGTGAGTTACTTACTTGAGAATTCAACAATCCTCAAGAAACTGACCCTATGCTTGGATGATTCCATAAAGAAAGAAGAATCTGTCATCCTAAAAGAACTCAATACTATTCCAAGACTCTCTAGCGCATGCCAAGTTGTCATTCTCTGATCCTTATGCTCTAGATATCGACTATGAAACATATTTTTAAAGTTTCCTTCAAGTACGTAGTTAGTCTGATTTCCTTGCTCTTTTTTGGTAGTTTGCGAGTGATTTCATAAAACGGTTGAGTTCTTTTTGAAGACTCTTTCAAAGTCACAAACCAATAACACCCCCAGACCAGGCATTAGTATATTTGTTTTTCATGATTGACTTTTAGTAATGCAAAAGGCTCATTTAGTAGCTTTAAATTACTTGTTTTCTATAGTCTTGCAAATTTGGGGCTTAAGTTGATTAACAAGACACCTAAGAAGTAATAACCTAGCCCATTAAAAGCCCAATTACCTGATCAACAATTGCAATTCATACTAAAAACGTTAACGTTTACAACTAGGGTTCCTAAGGACGGATATCCTAATCGGACTAAACCGAATGGATTCGAACCGGGTTCACACAAGTACATATTTGTTTCTCTCTATCGCCATTTTTGATAAGCCCTCGTTTTGAAAATTTGTTCTATTTTGACCAACTCTTTCGCGATAATAATCTTAATTAACGTTGGAGGGAAGAATTTGAATCGTTTCTCTCAATGCGAGGTTTTTCGATTCACATGGGTGAAGCTGGAAGGAAACGTGTTCCTGCCAAAGCCAAACGATCGAGGAAAAGAAAAAGAGAGGTTGAGGTTGGGGTTGATTGGATAAGCGATTTGCCAGAAGCATTGCTATGTATAGAGCTGTCAAATGGTCCGTCCAAAGACCATTGGGCGTGTACGTACGGACAGTTTTTTTTATGGGCCAAGTTGGACGGTCCATAATGGACAATGGTCCGAAAATGTCCATGCCCAATAAAGACCATGTCCATATGGGCAAGTCCATGGTCAGCCCATTTTATTATTGTTATTATTGATAAATCAAAAATCATGATTTTAAAGAAAAATTTAAAAATTTTATTTTTCCAAAAAAATTGTAAAAATCGGAGACTTGCATTTTTCCGACAAAACAGTAAAATTGTGTTTTTCTTACCAATACAATAAAATCACGATTTTGGCGGAAAAATTATGGAATTGCGTTTTCCCGCCAAAACCGTAAAATTAGAGAATTGC
>Ga0041059_1002752_pt1 | contig 12805 bp, 12 predicted proteins | sample AraColnosormetaG_FD_56232 | JGI IMG/M metagenome (GOLD analysis project Ga0041059, IMG submission 56232) | Arabidopsis roots microbial communities from North Carolina, USA - Col MF nosort | ecosystem: Host-associated > Plants > Roots > Unclassified | place: USA: North Carolina | collected... | reverse complement strand
TATATATATATATATATATATATATATATATATTATATAAGAAATTGTTTTGAAATATATTTATAATTTTTTTTTGCTTAAATTTGTATTTATTCTTATTTGAAATTTAGTTATAATATGTAACGGTCTCAAAAAAATTTAGTGTTGTTTTCTAGACACATTATTTTTTATTTGTAATTGATTCTAGAAAGACATTTTGTATAGTGAAAAAAGTCTTATGGAATTTTTTAAAAATTACCAAATTAGGAGAATCTCTCTATAAATTAATAAATATTAATTTATCGATAAATTAAAACCTCTTTAAATTAAAAAATTTTGCAGTCCCAACATTATTAATTTATAGAGGTTTTACTGTACTTCACTTTCTATGTAGATCATAACCCGTGTTACATCACGTGTAATCTTTGTTTTTATTCAATAAAATTGTAAATTTTGTTTTTTGAAGTAAACAAATATTTTGGTGTGTACTTATATGGGTACTGGACTACTGGTCCTTATTAATAATACAACTTTGAGAAAAAAAAAAGAAGTAAACAAATATTATAAAAATTTGGACTCTTTCTTCTCAAACAATTGGCCATCCATGGCTTCTTTGAAGGCTATGATCTACATTGACAAATCTGCTAGAAGTACATGATTACAGATAATTTTACAAACTAATGTTATTTAATTGCGATAAATCAAAACATTTCTTTTGGTTCTAAATTAAGTTTTCGACAATTTATATATCACTAAAATACCATAATCCTGAATTTATTAAATTGTTAAAATTCTACTGAAACATTTCTTACTTCAATTTCTAAACCTTATTTGTGTTTCAATTTCCATATAACTATTTAACACATATCATAGTCTAATTGATTATGTCATATATGGAACGTTATGTTGAACGCATTCAAGTTCCTATAATAAATAAGCTGTTGTTTTCTTTTGACGAGTTTCCCATGCACATGTTTAATTAGTTCTCAGTATATTGCCTTTCAAGCACTATATATATAAGCATAGAGAGAGGTCTATGGACTCACTACTCTCATCATAAACTAAAGTTAAACAAGAAAAGAAGTTTGAGATAAAACAGAGAGATATATAATGACTACTACTCAAGATTGGATCATGATTGGTGGATATGGCCCTGAAAGTTACAACCAACAGTCATCGTATCAGGTTCATACATTTATATGATTTGCAAATTTTCATAACTAGCTAGCAAGGTTCTTAACTCCAAAGATGTATGTATTTAACTGAGTCTCCTCTATATAAAGAGAGCTTTGTTGGAAGCGGCAAAGGACAAGATGACCGAGGCGATCTCCGCCAACCTCGACCTAGACTTGATTTCGAATCGCTTCATTGTAGCGGATTTCGGTTGTGCAAGTGGACCTAACACTTTTGTGGCAGTCCAAAACATAATAGATGCCGTGGAAGAGAAGTATCTTAGAGAAACCGGACAAAACCCGGAGGATAACATCGAGTTCCAAGTCCTCTTCAACGACTTAAGAATCAATGACTTCAACACTCTCTTCCAGACACTCCCTCCGGGGAGAAGATACTTTAGCGCCGGGGTTCCTGGTTCCTTCTTCAACCGTGTTCTTCCTAAGCAGAGTTTCCACATCGCAGTCATGAGTTACGCATTCCTTTTCACCTCCAAAATCCCCAAAGGGATCATGGACCGCGACTCTCCGTTGTGGAACAAAGACATGCAGTGCACCGGGTTCAACCCCGCTGTGAAGAAAGCCTATCTTGAGCAGTACTCTATTGACACCAAAAACCTTTTGGATGCTAGAGCTGAGGAGCTCATGCCCGGGGGATTGATGTTGCTTTTAGGATCGTGTATGAGAGACGGAGTTAAGATGTCCGAGACCCTTAAAGGAACAGTAATGGATTTTATTGGAGAATCTCTTAATGACCTTGCTCAAAAGGTACGTAATGTGATTTTTAAAGTATTACCTACAATTGCATATGAAGTAAGTACGAACTAACATTATCTCTTTTTAATATAAAAAGGGTGTCACCGAACAGGAAAAGGTGGACACTTTCAAAACCTCAATCTACTTTGCAGAACAAGGCGAGATAAGGCAAATCATTGAGGAGAATGGGAAGTTCACAATCGAGGCTTTCGAGGATATCATTCACTCTAAGAATGAGTTTCCGCTAGACCCCAAGACATTGGCCATCTCCTTCAAGGCCTTATATGGTGCTTTTATATCCGCACATTTTGGAATCGAAGTCATGAGGAAAGCCTTTGAGCTTGTTGAGGTCAAGGCACGCGAACAGATTTCTCGCCTCCATAAGGTCAAACCCGGGATGCAATACCTCATCGTGCTTCGCAAGAACTGATCCAAATATATTGTTAATATGATTTCATTGTTGATTCTCTTCTTTCGTCGATCTTATGGTGCTTTGTCGTCTTTTCTTCTTGTTGTTTTGTAATATTCTCCACTATCCTACAAATGAATAAAACTTCACTTTATGCTTATACGTATAACGAGTATTGTTGATGAATGATGTATATGGATCGTATAACGTTATTCCATAAGAGCTAAATAAAAAGTTTGCCTACTTTGACTAGACATTTTTTACAAACACTTCTGTTTTCTTGCGAATAGTATTTTCTTTGAGCTTATCAGATAAATGTCTACAGTCTACACTAAATGTCTAAAATCATAAGACCTTTCGCAAGTATAATAACTTTGACCAAAATAGTTTAATGATTTCTTTCTAGTATAATTTTAATTATATTTTGTAATAAAAATGATTCATAACAATAATTAACAAATAATCAAGAAAAAAAAAACTTACCAAAATATTTTTTTGTGTTAAAATACTTTTTCCTAGAAACATTAATATTTATGTCTCAAAGTAATAAAGAAAAGAGAAGATTTGTTATATATATACAATACAAGTGAAGGATTATCACGAGTAGGGGTTTCATTTTCAGCTTCGACTGCGTCAAAAAAAAAAAAGGAACCGTACTGTTTATTCTCTGTGGCGTTGAATCTGCGATGGCGGGAATCAGATTGCTACCGGAAGAACCTGAGACGACTCCTCAACAACAAGCCAGAGCCGCCGCCGCGGTGACAACGACAACAACGGATAGTTTGGCTTCCGATGACGATCGATCTATCGCGGCGGATTCGTGGTCGATCAAAAGTGAGTATGGAAGCACTCTCGATGACGATCAACGTCACGCCGATGCCGCCGAGGCTCTCTCGTCCGCTAACTTCCGTGTCTCTTCCGATTACAGGTTTCGTATTTCTGCTACAATGGGGGAGAATTGTATAGAGTTATGGATTAGATTGAGAAATTGGGGATCTTAGGGTTTTATGTTGATGTTCTAAAATACGTTAGGCGCTTGTTAAAGTCGAATCTATCGAGTAATTGATGAATTGGATTGGTGTGTATAGTTCTGATAAGGAAGAGCCAGATGCTGATGGAGGAGGTCAATCAATGCTTGGTCTTCAAAGCTATTGGGATGCAGCGTATTCCGATGAGCTTACTAATTTCAGAGAGCATGGTCATGCTGGTGAAGTTTGGTAACTTTCTTCAGATCTCACTATGGAACTTAAGAGAGAAGATCCTAGCTATTGATTTATTTTTTTCTTTTCGCAATTTTAGGTTTGGAGATGATGTGATGGAGATTGTTACTTCTTGGACTAAAGACTTATGCGTTGAGATTTCTCAAAGAAACATGTCTGTTTCTGAAAACGATGTTACGACAGAGGTGAATGATCAGGCTGATAAGTATTTGTCTAGTTGGAATGTGCTTGATCTTGGTACTGGAAATGGCTTACTCCTTCATCAACTTGCTAAGGAAGGGTGAGTTTTCTAAACATTTTCTCATGCTCTGGCTTTAAATGCTTAACTTTGTTGTTTCAATCGAAGAAGCTCTATGGACTATGGATAATGCTATTTGTTAATTTTCACTAGCCTGATTACCACTCGGTTAGTATGAGAAGTTTAGAATCATGTAGCATTTATAGTAAACAAGCTATCATAATGTACTGGTTTTTGTCTGCTTCCTAGAACTTCTATTGAATTTCTTGTTTATAGAGGATCCCTAGATGGTGGCCGTGTATCACTAGCCTTTTGGGAATATAACGGCCACAGTGAACTTTGATGATTATAGGTTCTGAACCATTGTTTGTCACGATAAAGAAAAATTCCATAGAAAATAATGTAGAAATTCAGAAGTCAGCCTCTCTCTGAGGCGTAAGTCCCCTATGCAGTGATACAAAAATGTTACTATATCTTTATACCTAAGGCATTTCGTGCTTGTTTCGTCAGTGTTATGAAAGCCAAACTGTCCTGAATGTGGTATTGCTATTAAACTTTATCACTGATAATTGTTAGTTATGTAGAACAATTACACACCAACACATTTCTAACCAGAATCTTATGTTTAGACTCTACTCTTGTTTTGACATTACTAATCTCATCATCCTTGCACTTTTCTGGCTTAGGTTCTCTGATTTAACCGGAACTGATTACAGTGACGGGGCTGTAGAACTCGCTCAACATCTTTCCCAACGTGATGGCTTTCCAAATATCCGTTTCATGGTATGAATTTGTTAGCTTCAATATAAAAAAGAGTTACAGAACCCAACTACAAAAAGTCTGCCTCCACAAAAGTCTAAATGCTGTCTCTTCTTTCTTGAAAATGGTTACTTACCTTGATCAAGCAATGGGATACGTACGTTACATGAAATTAACATCTAGTAGTACAGGACACAGAAATCTTCTCTATGAACTAGTAATCCTTACTGTAATGAGCATCAGTAGCAAATTGTTTTTTGGGAAATATAGATCTAAGGTGCTCTACGTTGTGGAACTAACGGTTGGCTCTCATAGGTTGATGATATCCTTGACACAAAATTGGAACAGCAGTTCAAGCTGGTAATGGACAAAGGAACTTTAGATGCTATTGGTTTGCATCCTGATGGCCCTGTCAAAAGGTACCTCCTCCTTAGATTGCTATCCTTTATAGTAAATTACCGCACTTTCTTTCTGTTACCTAGCACACAATTAGGTTTGGTTACCAATAACAATCCCATTTGTCTGTTTCAGAGTCATGTACTGGGATTCAGTGTCCAAGCTGGTTGCTCCTGGTGGAATATTGGTAAGAGCATCTCGACTCCTGAATAAGATTTAGGTTATAAGCAGCTAAAGCACATAAGTTTAAGCTGTTAGAAAGAAACCAAAGGCTCTTGTTTCCCGTTTTGCTTGCTATAGAACACCTTAAACAACTGCATCTATGTCTAATCTCAATTTCTTTCTGCTTCTGTTAAAGGTGATCACATCGTGTAACCACACAAAGGACGAACTGGTGGAAGAAGTAGAGAATTTCAACATCAGAAAATCCAACTTATGTAGAGGAGATGGAAATGACGCAAACAATGTACTTTCCTCTGGCTCTGAAGCTGCAAGCAGAATTGATCAACCTCCGTTTGAGTATCTCAGCCATGTTAGGACATACCCGACGTTCATGTTCAGTGGGTCTGTAGGATCGCGTGTGGCAACGGTTGCTTTTCTGCGGAAGTGAGAACAAACCTGTTGGATTTGTTTTAACATAATGCCCAGACCTTTTCTCTTCTTTTTATGTTGGTGTCAAGCAAGACTGTTGATGTGCTTTTGGGAGTTCTTAATAACCTCTAAAGTTCTTTTAAGAGAAAACTGATTTGGTCATATGTCAGTGTTTTTTTTCTTTCTTTTTTGATGTTAAAGTATGTGTCATAGACTAATTCAAAAATCAAAGAAATTAGTAATTTGAAAACAAAATGAGTGGATTCACTTGTTCCTTGAAAAAAGAATAAAACCGACAAAAAGAAAGATTACTATTAGAACCGAACCACATTTAATCTGCAGTCTACTCCATATTAGATTAGATTATTCGATTTTGTTTCGGATAAACTCGGATTTTTTTGGATTGAAACACTCTTACATTTTCTTAGTTATTAGATAACGAATTAAACAAGTTGAAGCATAAAATCCAAAATTGTTAGAATTGGAAGTTAGTACTTGAGTTTGATGTTTAAGATTGAAACTTGTAATGTGTAAATCTTATAAAAGAGTAGAAAAATCATACACGTTAGACACAAAATTGTACATTTCCATGGACGAAAAAACGACAGCGTTTTGAATCTAAGGAAAAAAAAACATCCAGAAACAGTCCCATCAGTTGCTTTTCTTCATCCTCTTTAGCAAAAAATCTCAGAACTCAAAAAAAAAACATCCAACACCAAAGACAATGGAGATGAGTTTGCGTCTCGCTTCATCTTCAACCTCAAACCCAATTTGTCTACTAAACCCTGGAAAAAACCTTAATTTCCCAATCCGAAACCATAGAATCCCTAAAACTTCGAAACCCTTTTGCGTTAGGTCTTCAATGAGCTTGTCTAAACCACCCAGACAAACCTTATCTAGTAACTGGGATGTATCTAGCTTCTCCATTGATTCCGTTGCTCAATCTCCTTCAAGACTCCCAAGTTTCGAAGAACTCGATACCACCAACATGTTGCTCCGTCAAAGAATCGTCTTTTTGGGTTCTCAGGTTTCTTCTCAAAAATTTCCCCTTTCTCTTCAAATCCTGTGTTATGTTAGAATTGGTTCTTCATAGATAATCAAATTGGTGATATCACAATGAAATTGAATTTGCTTTAGTCTTGTGTAATCAAAGCATCTATAGAGATTGATCTTGTAAAACCATGAACTTGTTTCATTGAAGTTCTTGATTCTGAAAGAACTGTTTTTTGGTTGATTAGAATGATTTATGCATGGAGGATTTGATGTAGTTTAAGCTGTTTTATTGTTTGATGAGAGTCAGAGAGAGTAGAGATTTTGTGTTACTTCGATTCAGCTCTCTTGAATTTGAGGTTTTGTGGTTATTGGAATGATTAATTGAGCATTTGATGTTAGTTTAAGCTTGTTTCTAGCATTTCATCAACTCGGATAAATTTTTCGATCAATTCGATATATTCTTAGTTCTACCGTGACACAGCTTTTGTTGAATTTGATATTTCTTTAGGTTGATGATATGACGGCGGATTTGGTTATAAGTCAGCTATTGTTACTAGATGCTGAGGACTCAGAAAGAGACATTACGCTTTTTATCAATTCACCCGGTGGATCTATTACTGCTGGTATGTTCGTTCCCATTTGGACATTTTCGGTGTGGATATCGAGTTTTCAGATTCTGAAATGTTTTTTTTGCAGGGATGGGAATATATGATGCAATGAAACAATGTAAGGCGGATGTATCTACTGTTTGCTTAGGGTTAGCTGCATCTATGGGTGCGTTTCTTCTTGCTTCTGGTTCAAAAGGGAAACGGTATTGTATGCCTAACTCTAAAGTTATGATCCATCAGCCACTTGGTACTGCTGGAGGCAAAGTACGATTCTTTGATCTGTTTCATATGCTTCTCTTATGGTTTTTCTTTTCTGCTGTTAAAAAGTGTAAGATAACAGTAACCGTCGTACTTTTCAGGCAACGGAAATGAGCATACGTATAAGAGAAATGATGTACCACAAGATTAAACTTAACAAAATCTTCTCTAGAATCACTGGGAAGCCTGAATCAGAGGTATGTATTTGCATATCTTTCCATTGGTTTTCTTCTACATGAGTCTTTTCATTACAACCTTATGATATCCTTCTTTGCAGATCGAAAGTGACACAGACCGTGATAACTTCTTGAATCCATGGGAGGCGAAAGAATATGGTTTGATCGACGCTGTAATCGATGATGGGAAACCGGGACTAATCGCTCCAATTGGAGATGGTACTCCTCCTCCTAAAACCAAAGTCTGGGATCTTTGGAAAGTCGAAGGAACCAAGAAAGACAACACTAACTTGCCATCTGAGCGCTCCATGACACAGAATGGTTATGCCGCCATTGAATAGAACTGTTGTTGCAGCGTTTACGCCTTTTATATGTTATTCTGGTGGTACCTGTAACCATATAACGTTGCATTTCCTGTGTTTGTACCATTTCTCTGATAGATTTTTGGAATAATTTGAAGGCAAAAGATAGATTATTTGTTGTAGAAGAAGCTACAAAATTTAATGATTAAATTGAATCATCAAGCCATGAGAAGCTTTTTGTTTTCGCCCAATGTTCTTGCCCTGTACTAAACTGCAAATACGTTGGCTCTTACACGGATCCCAAAAGCCATGCTCATTATGAACACTCTTGGAACGAGGATCATCTCATCATGTTTGTGTTTGATCGTCCTTTAATCTTTAATCCTTTAATGTTGGTAAGAAGAAGATGGTTGTTTTTCTGGAAGACAATGAGGATGATTTGATTGTAGTTCAGGCTTTCAAAGGACTCGAGGGCGTGTCTGAGCTGTATTGCACCTATGGCTTCGGAAGTACGCAACCTCTCATGCAGTCTAGCAGAACTCAACCAGCTTGGGGTTTTGAGTAGCCGAACCAAACCGAACCAAAAATCTTAGTTCCGTTTGGTTAAGTTTGGTTCGGCTACTCAAAACCCCCATATTAAAACGAAAGGCCCATAAGATCAGCATAGAGCCGGCGAAAACCCCATCGGAGGAGATTTAGGAATGGCAAGATCTGGAGGAAACGACGGACATAGAGCCGGCGACAGTCGTCTCTCGAAGAGGCAACGACTTCCTCCTTCTCCCGATGAATCTGAAGAGGAATTAGACCCAGAGTTGTTCGAAGAGCCAAGTAATTTAGAAGGATACGAAGATGGAGAATTCGAAGAAGATGAAGAAGAATTCGAAGAAGAAGAAGAAGAATTAGAAGAGGAAGAAGACGAAGAAGAAGAAGAAGAAGAAAACGTTACTACTGATGAACAATCTGGAAGTCCTAAATCATCCCAACCGGTGAAGCTTCAGAGCTCAGATGTTCTCGATTGTCCTACTTGTTGTGAACCACTCAAGAGACCAATCTATCAGGTTTCTTCTTTGATTCATAATCTTCATATTTGTATAATCAATTTGTAGATTCATAGCTTATTAGGTTAATGGAATTGCAGAATAAGAACATTTAGGTCACAGCTTATAATATATTTAGCTAATTGGTGTTAAAGGTTTTGGCTAACTCTCTGGTGGTTGTTGTGTAGTAAGACTGTTTTGGTGGTTGATGATTTATGGCTAAGTCTATGGTGTTTTTATTGTGTGCACAGTGTAGTAATGGGCATCTAGCTTGTTCGTCATGCTGCCAAAAATTGAACAAGAAATGCTCGTTCTGTAGATGTAACATCGGGGATATACGATGCAGAGCGATGGAGAAGGTTATCGAAGCATCTATAGTCCCGTGTCCAAATGCGAAACACGGGTGTAAAGAAACCACCACGTATTGTAATCAGTCAAGCCATGAGAAGGTTTGCAAGTTTGTCCGATGTTCTTGCCCTGTATCGAACTGCAACTACGTGAGTTCATACTCGAATCTCAAAAGCCATGCTTGTAGTACTGCACACGTTTGGGGTGAAGACGACATCCACTTCCAGTTAGTGATTGACCGTCCTAGAATTTTTAACATGAACCTTGGTAGGAAGAAGACGGTTGTATTTAAGGAAGAGAAAGAGGGTGATTTGATTGTTGTTCAGGCTTTCAAGGGATTGGAAGGTGTTTATGTGACTGTCAACCGTATTGCACATATGGCTCCGGGAATACGTGACTTGTCATGTAGTTTGGCTAAGCTCAACGAGTATAGCACACTAAGGAGTGGATCGTTGGTGAAGAAAATTCAGAAAGTGAGAGAGAAAATGCATCTTGAAGATGACTTGATGTGGATACCGCCTAAAATGTTGAGCGGTGACCACTGGAAGATGCAGATTTGCATTGCCTATGGATATAAATTTATTCACATCTGAAGAATCCTCTCAAAGTCTCAATTCTTTTGCTCTGCTCTTATAACTTAGAAGTAGACGGTCGTTGGATCATAAACCCTGCTTCATGTGTTATGTGAAAATTCTTTTTTAGAGATAAAATGTTAATTGTATTGGTCCGGGTTCGACTGATTTAGTTGGTACCGACTTGAACTCAAACTTAATACACTTCAATATGTCTCATTAAGTAGTGGCCGAGAGAGAGAGGGAGAGGGAGAGATGACGAAATTGGGAAGACGCAACGACGGAGGAGGAAAAAGCCACCGTAGCTCAACGAAGAGGCAACGGCGTACTTCTGTTTCCGTCGACGACCCTAGTCCCGGGGAAGAAGAAGAGAAAACCCTTGTGGTGCTTACCGATGATAGCGATTCTGAGGAGGATGATAAACCGCTCGGAGATGTTCTTCGAACATGCAGAAAACGGAGGGTTTCATCACCCAAATCCGTAACTCTCCCGAATTCGAATGTTCTTGAATGTCCCAATTGCTTCGACCCATTGAAAAAACCAATCTTTCAGGTTCTGTTCTTCTTCTTCTTCTTTCCATTAGGGTTTAGTGAAATTGCAAATGAGAAGTTTTTCGCTCAAGTATAATAAAGGTCACAACTTTATCTCCAATTGGTTAAGCCAAGTTAAAAAGGTCATAACTTTATCTCTAATTGGTTGAGCTTAAGTTAAAAGGTTACAGTTTCTGTATCCTTTTATGAATTAAGCTACAGATATTCCATGTTGGTTTGTTCTCTAGTGTTGTTTGTTCATTTGTTACAAATGTTTTTAGGTCAACGAGTTTCAGAAAAATCGATTCTTTCAATTAGGGTTTAGTGAAATTGCAAATGAGAAGATGCTTAGCTTAAGTTAAAAAAAAGGTCACAACTTTATCTTGAATTGGTTTAAGCTAAGTTACATAAAGGTCCCAAATTTACCTCCAAATTGGTTAAGCTAAGTTATAAGGTCACAACTTTATCTCTAATTGGCTAAGCTAAGTTAACTTTATCTCCAATTGGTTGAGTTAAGTTGAAAGGTCACAGTTTTTGTATCCTTCTATGAATTTAGTTACAGAAATTTCCATGGTTTGTTCTCTAGTGTTGGTTTTTCTTTGTTACAAATGTTTTTAGGTCAATGAGTTTCACTAGAAAGTGGAAAAATCGAATCTTTTTGGTTTGTGTTATTGGGGTAAGTCTAGTTTTGGTCAATGAGTATTGATTTGGTTAGCTAACTCTTTGTTTGATTGCGTATAGTGTAATAATGGGCATCTAGCGTGTTTCTTGTGCTGCATCAAATTGAAGAAGAGATGCTCGTTCTGCAAATTGCCTATAGGGGATGTTCGATGCAGAGCCATGGAGAAGGTTATAAAAGCAGGGTTAGTCTCATGTTCAAATGCAATATACGGGTGTAAACAGAGCACCACGTATGGAAATCAACTGCAAAGCCATGAGAAAGTTTGTGTTTTTGCGCCATGTTCATGTCCCATAAAAGATTGTAACTACATTGGCTTCTACAAGGATCTCATCAACCACTTTCGCGCTACACACAAAGTGAGTCCGGGTGATATCAACTCGTTTGTGTTCGACCGTCCTGTAATCTTTGGCTTGGATCTGGACAGCAGTGATAAGATGGTCATTTTTGTAGAAGAGAAACAAGGGAATCTGTTTGTAGTTCAAGGTTTCATCGGATCACACGGGGTGTATGCGACGGTCAGCCATATTGCACCTATGGTTCCCGAAGTGCGCAAATTCTCCTGCAGTCTAGCTAGACTCAGACCGTATAGCACACTAAGACTTGGATTGGAGGTGAAGAATATACAGAAATTGAGATCTCAAGAAGAGCAGCCTCAGGAGGACTTCTTGTTGATTCCATCTTATATGGTGAATGGTGATCACATGAAGATGGAGATTTCCATTGGCGATAAAAATGACTATACTCATATCTGAGATATGTTAGGTCAGTAGAAGTAGATGGAGTTAGAAGTTTAGTTTTGTCGTTAGATCATATCATTGGGACTCTAGTAGAGTTTTCCAATATTGAAATTTTTCTTTTTTTTTTTGGAGAATTCCAAATCTGTTGAAACGCAATGATCATCATGTAACTTTCCTTATTGTTAGCCCTAAACTAAATAGTTTTACAGTCAAATAAAAAGAGAAGTCGATCAGTCGTAGGATCTTATCATAATACATATAAACATGTTGCCAAATTTAAGAGATTTGCATATGCGCTTATATTCTCGTAACTTTGAAGGTGTGCTCGAAGCATATCAGATCATCAGCTGTATTGTTAATTAACATGTAATAGTTTCCACTTTCCACATTATAAATTGTTACATTTTGATAAAATATATAGCATATTAGCATATGTAGTAGTACGTAAGATAAGTCATCATATGTTTCCACTTTCCTCTTTTTGTGTTCACAGTTTTGCAATGGGCCACTGGCGCTTATTTTGCTTCTTGATGCAACATATTTAAAAATGATTGGCATGACTAAATAGAAAACTTATATAGTATTACTATGACTAGAGATAAACCTTATTTTTACAGGAGTTTTGTAATTTAGTTTAGTATAGTTTAGTTTCCAGGAGATAGCTTTAATCATTCGGGCTTACACAGATCTTATACCATTTTTGGTTAAACTGAAGAATCTTGTGTTTTATTTTTTTTATTTTTTGTTCTACATTATATATTTTCTACTCAACGTCAGAATTATTGATTAGCAAAAACATGACCTCGAGTCAAAAGAAGTGACATTACACATTAAGGCATAACATAAGATCTCCTTTAGATCTACAAGACAACAAAGTCACCACAATGAAGAAGAAAGTACATAGTTCACATTAATAAAGAGTTTCTGGAAACTTTAATCCTTGTCTCTTACACGAGCCTTATTACATTTTTGGTTCAGTTGAAACATTTCAGACAAACATATATGATCTTCTTACAGATCTACAATACAACAAAGTCACCATAAT
>Ga0041059_1002751_pt1 | contig 12806 bp, 13 predicted proteins | sample AraColnosormetaG_FD_56232 | JGI IMG/M metagenome (GOLD analysis project Ga0041059, IMG submission 56232) | Arabidopsis roots microbial communities from North Carolina, USA - Col MF nosort | ecosystem: Host-associated > Plants > Roots > Unclassified | place: USA: North Carolina | collected... | reverse complement strand
AAAAAAAAAAAAAAAGCCAAAGGGACTATATAACAACTATTAGTCAGTCAAGATAAAAAAAAAGAAAAAAAAACAAGTTAAAGATAGAAGATTTTTTTTCTATCAACTCATGCAAAAAATGGCAGATGGAAACACTCCACATGTAGCAATCATACCAAGTCCCGGTATAGGTCACCTCATCCCACTCGTCGAGTTAGCAAAGCGACTCCTTGACAATCACGGTTTCACCGTCACTTTCATCATCCCCGGCGATTCTCCTCCGTCTAAGGCTCAAAGATCCGTTCTCAACTCTCTCCCTTCCTCCATAGCCTCCGTCTTCCTCCCTCCCGCCGATCTTTCCGACGTTCCTTCGACAGCTCGAATCGAAACTCGGATATCGCTCACCGTGACTCGTTCCAACCCGGCGCTCCGGGAGCTTTTTGGCTCGTTATCGGCGGAGAAACGTCTCCCGGCGGTTCTCGTCGTCGATCTATTTGGTACGGATGCGTTCGACGTGGCTGCTGAGTTCCACGTGTCGCCATACATTTTCTATGCATCAAATGCCAACGTCCTCACGTTTCTGCTTCACTTGCCGAAGCTAGACGAAACGGTGTCGTGTGAGTTTAGGGAATTAACCGAACCGGTTATTATTCCCGGTTGTGTCCCCATAACCGGTAAGGATTTCGTCGATCCGTGTCAAGACCGAAAAGATGAATCATACAAATGGCTTCTACACAACGTCAAGAGATTCAAAGAAGCTGAAGGGATTCTAGTGAATTCCTTCGTCGATTTAGAGCCAAACACTATAAAGATTGTACAAGAACCGGCTCCTGATAAACCACCGGTTTACCTGATTGGGCCGTTGGTTAACTCGGGTTCACACGATGCTGACGTGAACGATGAGTACAAATGTTTAAATTGGCTAGACAACCAACCATTCGGGTCGGTTCTATACGTATCCTTTGGAAGCGGCGGAACACTCACGTTTGAGCAGTTCATTGAGCTGGCTCTTGGCCTAGCGGAGAGTGGAAAACGGTTTCTTTGGGTCATACGAAGTCCGAGTGGGATAGCTAGTTCATCGTATTTCAATCCACAAAGCCGAAATGATCCATTTTCGTTTTTACCACAAGGCTTCTTAGACCGAACCAAAGAAAAAGGTCTAGTGGTTGGGTCATGGGCTCCACAGGCTCAAATTCTGACTCATACATCTATAGGTGGATTTTTAACTCATTGTGGATGGAATTCGAGTCTAGAAAGTATTGTAAACGGTGTACCGCTCATAGCATGGCCGTTATACGCGGAGCAAAAGATGAACGCATTGCTACTCGTGGATGTTGGTGCGGCTCTAAGAGCACGACTGGGTGAAGACGGGGTCGTAGGAAGGGAAGAAGTGGCGAGAGTGGTAAAAGGATTGATAGAAGGAGAAGAAGGGAATGCGGTAAGGAAAAAAATGAAAGAGTTGAAAGAAGGATCTGTTAGAGTCTTAAGGGACGATGGATTCTCTACCAAATCGCTTAATGAAGTTTCGTTGAAGTGGAAAGCCCACCAACGAAAGATCGACCAAGAACAGGAATCATTTCTATGAATTTTCTGTTTGTCTTATATATAAACTGTTAGTTGACATAAAATGAAACACATCAAAAAAAAAGTTTCAGAAGGTAACCTACTTTCATTCGTTTACCTTTAAACAATTCTTTAATAGTAAAACTCATATGTAACAAAGTTCAGAATTTTAAGAAACATTAGCATTTGATGTACAAAACGTTATTTTTTCTTGAATCTAATTTAACATTATATTCAAAAAAAAATAAAAACTCATATGTAACTATAAAAAGCCTACTAGGTTCACATCCCAACTTTAAGATGGCATAGTTTTATAGAAAAAATCCACAACACAAAATCGAAAATAAAAACCTGGTTAAGCATCTAAAGCTATTCCCAAAATAAAAGCCCTAATTATTTCCTTGTGAAACAATTCGATCCTTAACCATCTCTGTTTCTGAGTCGATGATTGCTACAATGTTTTCTCCGAGAGTCCCGCGCAAACTATCGAGTAAAGGATTCAACTTGTCAACAAGATCACCAAAGAAATCTTCCTTATGCTCTTTGGCAAGTGCCAGAAACTTTTTCAAAATGTTATTCCCATATTCATCAGTAGCCAATCTCACCAACGTATCTTCATCACACTTGACAATCTCCATCATGAGTAGAACCAAAGGCACCATCGAAATACGGTCATCGATAAGCATCTCCACAATTTTGCTTCCATGTTTCAGAAACGAAAGCTCAATGTAGTGGCTTTGAAGCCCACACGCGATGAATGTCGTACAATCCTGGTGGTGTAGATTAATAGCGTGTTGAAACGTCTTGTTTCCCATATCAGGGTCCTTTGTTAGGTAGAGAGCGTGGACTCCGATTAGGCGTAGGATTTGGTCGTACACTTTCAAATCACCTCTTTTCTTGAAAACTTTTATGGTTTGTATCATGATGCGATACCCGTAAAAGTTTGTTGTAACATCGATGAACCTTTGCTTCACTCCCGCCAAAATAACTTGGTCGACTTCTTCGGATTTTCCTAGGATAATTTGAATCATGAGCGAGCCTCGTCTTGTTATGACAAACTCGAAAAAGAGATCAGAATCTAACATTAGCTTCGAGGCAAGCTTATGGAGCTTATCAACATCTGCTGTTACTGATGTCGAGAGAACCTCATCAAACTCAGCCATTAGCTCGTGCAAGCGCTTGTCGTCTTGTGTGGTTTTCTTTGTAAAATCAAGCTCAAGCACGTGCTGGATTAGGGAGATTCCTAAGTCGTGCATGCTTAGCGAGTGAGCGTGCTGTGCGATTAGGTCAAGGAATTCATCTTTCAAGAAATCATCAGCTATTGTTATAACTTTCTTGAGTATGACGCAACCGTTATCGTCACTCGACAAGACCAACAAGTGACGGTACGTGATATGGCAAAACAGTTTCTTGTGATGTACGTTGCAAATGTTTAGTACTTGTGACGCCAAATCATAGCCGCGTTCATGAGTCATAATCTCCTAGAATCTCATCATGATATATAGGGTAGAGAAGGATTGTGTTGATATCGTCTGATATTCCGAATATCTTCATGAAGCGACGTAAGCCTACTTAGTCTCTAATGATTATGACGAAGAGATCCAAATCTAACGCTAGTATATTCGCAAACTTAGGGACTTCATCTGACCTACCGAGGATCAAAAGAAAATCGTCCATGTCAGTTTCTTCGGAACTAGTCATTAGTCTCTGCAAGCGCCTGGTATGTGGCTGAGTTTTGTCATTGATGCTCTCCATAATTTTAAGGAATTAATTAGTCAATTGTGTATGGAGATGAACCATGAATGTTGGATTGGTATTTATAGAGTGAGGGGTTTTGTATTCCTAATTTGTATATATAAGTTGGATTGATTTTCTCGTTAAGATTTTCTAAATATTTTGTTCATAATTTCTTATATAAAAACAATATCCAATTGAAAAAGAAAAATAAAAAGAAAATAATAAAAGAAGTTCTATATATTTATTTTTTATTTTTTGTCATCAAACTATAAAAATACTGAATTAAATAAAAGTCGATACAGACCAAGTCAGAAAATAAATAAAAAACAGAGCCATGATCAAAGACAAATGAAAACTGCTCAGACGAAATCATTAATTGGTTAGAATTCTCGTGTACTTAACATTTAACCATTCCCCCTGAACCGGATCAGGTTTATTAGGCTCTCACACGTATACCAAATAAAACTATTTTCTCAAAAAGTTCCTTAATTTATTTAATTATCATCTCTGGTTTCATCCAAGTGTAATTATTAAAATTATACATATAAACGTTCAGGGGAAAAAGAAAATATTAATACACTGAGACTATAAATACACGTACAGAGACTTGAACTTGTTTTCTTTTCTTGATCAGTTATCGGAATCTTTTATTTCTTCTTGATCAGACGACGTTGAATACAGCGAGACTTGGACTTGTTTCGATGGAGAGAGAGGAGCCAATTGCGAGGAACGAGGTGGATCACGAAACGCCAACGAAACCAGATGGTAAGGTTCTTTTCTTTTTCTATATTTCTGAGGAATCATATATAACCAAAAGCACTTCTTCTTTGTGTTTGTTCATCGTGCAGAATCCGCCTCTGCATCATCTCCCCGTAGGTCTGAGGAAACGCTAAATCAGAGTACCCAAATCAACCAAACGGTAAGGTTTCCTTCTCTGTTGGTATTCTCTTAAGTGATCATGAAGAATCGTACAACGACTTCTTTGTATTTGTTCATCATATGTAGAATCTTGAATCACCAATTGTTCAATCACAAGAATCTTCCAGCTTCGAAAATGTTTTGTGTTTGTTCCAGAGTCAAATATAACCAGCCGCTTGTTTTGTGTTTGTTCATCTGCAGGGTCCGAGATCAGTACTACATCTTCAATCACAAGAATCGCATCTCAGCAATTCCACAACCACCCATGCTTCGTCGCCTTCTGTCAATGTGACTCCAAAGCCAGACTTGTCTTCATTTTCTAATACAACAGCGACGCAAGAACCGTCACCTTCTGCTGGACTTCAAATTAGGACGATTGAGAAAGACCGGTCACCGGGCTCTGCCTTCCCAAGACATAAAAGACTACCAGTTTTCGATGAGGTTTGCTCGGGTGCGGTGTTTCCATGGTATGGACCGCAAGAACCAGACTTGCCTTCTTCATCTGGAATAGGAACCATGTCAGCAAACAGTCACGATGATGTAAGTACAACGTTCCTTGTATGATGGACCTTTTTGTTTCGAAAACCAACAACTCACAACAATAAGATTTACTCTTTGTGTAATCATCCTGCAGCGTCGCGCCTATGAATTAGCTTATCCTTTACCAAGCAGAGATATACAAAGCAAAAAGGAGCTGAGGAATGCTCACCTCAAAACTCCCACAGCCACTCTCACCAACACTACTACCACAACCATCCATGGCTCCAGGACATGATCAGGATCACTCTGCTTTGGATGAAAATCTTCAGTAAAGTCGCCAAGGGTCATTTGTTTCCATAAAAACTTCATTTAGGTTTGCTTTGCTTTGCTTTGCTTTGCTTTTTCTGAATTCCGTGATTTTTGCTTCTATAAGAAACCTACATTTGTTGGTTAACCCATCGTGATATTTGCAATGCTATGTAAAATGAATTGCAGACCAACAATATGAATCATGTATTGGTTAGAAAACCCATGTGTGTAGATTAGGTTATTTCATATTGTTTTCATTGAAAATATTCGGTTCCATAAAATTTTGAGCTAGTTTATATATAAAGCAGCAAAACCATGAAAATATCCACAAAGTATACGATAATGATCTAAATCCAATCTTTCCCAATTTCAAATTCTTTCCATTCTGCTTTCTTATTACCTTTTTAATAAAGTTTCTTGCTAAGCAAGCAACTATAAAAAAATATCTTGAGAAAAAAGCAGACGTAGGCAACATAAGACTACACCCAATCAAATATCTACGGAGAGAGAGACAATAGGCAAGAGGTTTCTCTTTGTGAAATTAGCTAGTGGAAAGATTGTTGAAACGATTAAAGCAGAGAATAATACTGTTTCAAAGTTGTATCAGATTGAGCAGAGATTGTATGGTATCATAAACAGGGTTGTCAATACTTTCTATACGAAGTTGATCACAATTTGGGAAAATTTTAAGCGTGCACAAGATTATCCGTCGTATGGGTGCACTCACTGTTGCTGTGTGTTAGTTAGAAAAATTGATGGATCTATTTGAGGGAAACTTTGTGAAAATTTTCTATTGGGCCTCAACCACAAATCATTATGTTGATTCCACTACCAGATGTGGAGAAGACTCTCACCAAGTCAGATCTTCTCCGCAGAACTATGGTCATAATAATCAACGGACACAACTCTGGTCAAAACCAAGCCCTTCTTCTCATAAGGCATTTGCTCAGGGTTAGAATCATGAGAATATTGTTGTGAAAGTGATCACTTAAGCAGGTCACCGGCTAATCAGGCACATTTGCATCAAGTATATCACATGCTCTTGCACAAGTCTCTCTTGAGATCAAATCTAACAGCTTGCCACTCAGCAAGATGAAAGATTCCTACTGGACCAAAGCGGTTCCACAATAATAAACCAATTGATTTTACCACATACTTATCTTTAGTCCCGGTATGGGTCACCTCATCCCATTCGTCGCCACCCAAATAGAGTCCACACAAAACGAACCAAACAAAAAAAGAACCAAAAAAAAGGAAATTCCCATTTCCCACAGAACTATAACCACGAGCATGATCTATAAAGCTACTACAACGTACCATAAATAAAATAAATGAGCATAGATATTTTTCAAGAAATAAGAATAAAGAAAATTCTACTCTTAATGGCGGAAGCAAACACTCCACACATAGCAATCATGCCGAGTCCCGGTATGGGTCACCTTATCCCATTCGTCGAGTTAGCAAAGCGACTCGTTCAGCACGACTGTTTCACCGTCACAATGATCATCTCCGGTGAAACTTCGCCGTCTAAGGCACAAAGATCCGTTCTCAACTCTCTCCCTTCCTCCATAGCCTCCGTATTTCTCCCTCCCGCCGATCTTTCCGATGTTCCCTCCACAGCGCGAATCGAAACTCGGGCCATGCTCACCATGACTCGTTCCAATCCGGCGCTCCGGGAGCTTTTTGGCTCTTTATCAACGAAGAAAAGTCTCCCGGCGGTTCTCGTCGTCGATATGTTTGGTGCGGATGCGTTCGACGTGGCCGTTGACTTCCACGTGTCACCATACATTTTCTATGCATCCAATGCAAACGTCTTGTCGTTTTTTCTTCACTTGCCGAAACTAGACAAAACGGTGTCGTGTGAGTTTAGGTACTTAACCGAACCGCTTAAGATTCCCGGCTGTGTCCCGATAACCGGTAAGGACTTTCTTGATACGGTTCAAGACCGAAACGACGACGCATACAAATTGCTTCTCCATAACACCAAGAGGTACAAAGAAGCTAAAGGGATTCTAGTGAATTCCTTCGTTGATTTAGAGTCGAATGCAATAAAGGCCTTACAAGAACCGGCTCCTGATAAACCAACGGTATACCCGATTGGGCCGCTGGTTAACACAAGTTCATCTAATGTTAACTTGGAAGACAAGTTCGGATGTTTAAGTTGGCTAGACAACCAACCATTCGGCTCGGTTCTATACATATCATTTGGAAGCGGCGGAACACTTACATGTGAGCAGTTTAATGAGCTTGCTATTGGTCTTGCGGAGAGCGGAAAACGGTTTATTTGGGTCATACGAAGTCCAAGCGAGATAGTTAGTTCGTCGTATTTCAATCCACACAGCGAGACAGACCCCTTTTCGTTTTTACCAATTGGGTTCTTAGACCGAACCAAAGAGAAAGGTTTGGTGGTTCCATCATGGGCTCCACAGGTTCAAATCCTGGCTCATCCATCCACATGCGGGTTTTTAACACACTGTGGATGGAATTCGACCTTAGAAAGCATTGTAAACGGTGTACCACTCATAGCGTGGCCTTTATTCGCGGAGCAAAAGATGAATACATTGCTACTCGTGGAGGATGTTGGAGCGGCTCTAAGAATCCATGCGGGTGAAGATGGGATTGTACGGAGGGAAGAAGTGGTGAGAGTGGTGAAGGCACTGATGGAAGGTGAAGAGGGAAAAGCCATAGGAAATAAAGTGAAGGAGTTGAAAGAAGGAGTTGTTAGAGTCTTGGGTGACGATGGATTGTCCAGCAAGTCATTTGGTGAAGTTTTGTTAAAGTGGAAAACGCACCAGCGAGATATCAACCAAGAGACGTCCCACTAAATATGTGAGTTTGAGGCTTTGAGCTATGTTATGCACATTAGGTATGCGACCATGCTCAAGATAAAAAATGCTTCAATATTATGCATTGTGTTGCAAGGAGTCACCAACATATTAATAAACTGTAATTTTGACCTTGGTCAAAATCAAAATGACCTTTGTACAACATAAAATTTAAAAGGTAACATACTTTCATCTGATTACTAGATTGTGTTATCTTTATATAGTTTATTTAATATGATAATAAATGTTTTTATGCACTTGTAATCAATGTATATATATTTTGGATTTTGTTGTGTATGTGAAACGGTTTTATCACATGCCTAATTTAGGCCCAGCAATCTTTTTCTTATGCCTCAGGCTCAGTGCTACAAGCCAATACATATCCACAAATTATTTTTTATGATTGATTAAAACTTTACCTTCAATTTATTAAAGGTTCCATTCGTGATTCATAAAATCCCGAACACACAACTACTTCAAAACTCAGGAACAAAACTGCAGAATTACCAACGAATATATATGTATATTTTTCATTCTTTTCTCTCTCATTATTATAAAAATGATATAAGAGTTGGCCATCAACGTAATTGAGATCTTCGATGATTCTTCATCACCCAAAACCTCTCAATCTCTTCTGCTGTTCTTCCTGGAATCCTCCCAGCTATTAAATCCCACCTTTACAAACAAACAAACTAATCTTCAATTCCCTTATTAAAATCACATATATTGAAAGATTTAACCAAAAAAAATGTTAAGGAATAAGAGAAAACATGAAAAACCTTTCACCGACAAGCTTATACATCCTGCAAATCAAATCCTCTTCTTCCTGAGCCATTGCTATTTCTTCCCACTCAAGACTGCTCACTTCTGTCCCACGTCATCATCCAAATTTCACATTTATTATTATTTCAAAAAAAAAAAAGAGTAAAATCAAACGACACCGTATAGTGGATGGAGATCATGAGATAGCGGAGAAAGTTGTTACCTTCAGAAGAAGAGGCAACAATGGTTGGATTGGTCTTAAGATGCTTCGACTTACGCTGCGTATTCATCTCAAAAGACACCTTAGTACACAAAGATTTACGATCGCACCGTGCAATATTATCAATCAATACGGTTTGGTACGGTTTAAGGTAAAGAGAGAGCAGAGAGGAAGAGAGAATGATGGATTTTTAAGGGAAGAACATGAAGTGTATTCTGTATTTATAAGGGCAAAGTTTAACGACCGGTTTGGTCGGTTTCCACATTAAGGAATCGTGTATGATGTATATCGTACTTTGTTTTCCTTAAATCGGATTTAACTAATATTATTCTTATTAATTAATTTAGCAACTTATGGGTGGCAGCCAATATATGTCAGTATGTGTGCAATGCTCGAGTGATTTCGTTTAAGGACCAATGAGAATCATAAGACATGTTGCATTACATCATTTGCTCCGTCATGTTCTTGTCTAATTGCTTTTTTTAAAATGATACTACTTGATGTTTTATATTTACACGCAGATGAATAAATCATAATTAAGTCGATATAAATCAACTATGTTGAGTACAAATATGTATGAAAAAAAAGAGTCAATATATGTATTCATTTTTCCCAAGAAGAAAAAAAGCATTAGGAGAATCACTTGATTATCATTTATGAAGTCCAATCTATTACAAATCGAATTAAATTTTGTCAATTTAATGAAATATATTGTTAGAACTATCAAAAGTTGAGTTGAAAGTTTGTTAGGGATGAATATAAAATTAATTTAACGTCGAGGATATACCCTTTATTCCTCCATTAATTCACATCGCAAATTTTATTCAAAGCTTCTTTTAAATTTTGTTCGGTTTATTATTATATTTATCTATCAACTTTAAAAAAGAAAAGGTTGATCAGCAACGTACTGAACAAACTATGCAGTTGCAACTGAACATGACACGTGGATTTTATATTTCATTTAATTTGTTGGGACCATCGCATGATTCATGACGCCTTCACTTGACCCATCCTCTTTCTTTCTTTTTTTTTATAATACTACAATTTGTTTTTTCTTTCGGTCTACTCTGAATTTTTGCGAATGAATCTGTTGGGAACTTGGGACCATTGTGTTGCATGATTCATGGGCGCATCCAACTTTTGCCATCCTCGTTTCTGTTTAGTTTTTTCGGTCTGCATTCAATTTTTACGAATGTACAGAGAGAGATCATAAAGGATGTAAAAAACAAAACAAAAGAGACTATAGAGAACCCAAGAAAAAGAGGCAACTTAAAAGAGTTGACAATGAAATAAATATCACCAAATTCGAAATTCGAGCTTTTCGAAAATTTATAGTGTTTTTTTTAGTGACAACACTATGATATCACAAATGTTTTATGCGAATTATCACTAAAAATCAATATGAATTATTTAAATTTGAAGTGCTAAGGATATCTCAACCTTTTTAATATGCCTTGACAAGTTGTAATTGGGAATCCACTCGTCACTCGTCTGAGAGATATTTCTACTAAAGCCCTCCCAAAACACATGTTCTTTCAAATCTTCCTCTTACTTTTTTTTTCTTCTTTCAATCACAACCCTTTCTAACTGAGGCTTCAAATTATATATACATGAACCTTTGGAAGTTAGAACTTAACGAAAGAAACGTTTTTGTCAAGTGGAATCTCAATGGAAAACAATCAGATCCAACGAAAAGCAGATAGAAACACACATAGAGAAAGAAGTTTTACAGCCTAGATATTGGAATCAAACCAAATTCGGGTTTCCAGTTATGTTTCAAAAGAAGGTTTTGGTCAGATCATTTAGTAAAATAAAAGGACATGCATCACCAAGAGACAAGGAGAGAATAACCTTATACAACCTACGACACACTTGTTGTTAACTATTCGATCCTCACTTACAATGTAAGAGATGTGAATAGTGAGTGAGTTTTCTATCACCATGGTCTGCCTTTTCCTCCAAGCCGGCGTGCAAGTTCAAAGTCTTTTCTCACTGATATGAACAAAAAACAGATATAGATAAGCATTTTATATATGATATTCAAGTAACTAATGATTCAAAGGGATATAAAATGTATGCTTGTGATTCCTAAGTTGAGACTGAAAAATGTCTTCTTTTAGAGTACTTACTTAGAGTAACACGTCTTGCATGGATAGCACAGAGCATTGAATCTGAGAACAAACCAACCAAGTAATCTTCTGCCGCCTACCACAAAGAATTTGTGTGATTAGGTTGATTGGTCATCAAGGGGAATGACATTAGTTGAAATGTGTGACTATCTCTATATCTATATTCATACATTCGTATAAAGAAAAAGTTGAAGGATTGGTACCTCTTGAAGAGCAACAAGAGCTTCAGCTGTCCAACGATTGATTTGGGGAGGGGCCAACATATGGGTTATACTTCTCACCTGGAAAAACAATGTAAAATAGTTTGTTTGTAACACAAATCAGCATTTCCACATCACTGACGATTCATGTTGAGTTTTGTAGCTACAGGAATCATATGGTTCTGAATCTATGAGCTCATAACCTCAAAGACAAACTAGATTACACACTCCTTAAACAAGGAGGGTTGGCCTCACGATTACTCTGAATTTTAGTTAAATTGCTATATCACTCACTATGTACACTGCATTGATGCTCAGATATGTGTGGGGTGTGCAAATCCTAAAACTAGCCACATTAAACACCAAAAGGCTTGTGCCTCTGTTAGTATATATGAATATTGTTAAGCTGTGAAACTTATTATGGCTGGTAAGAAAAAGAGTAACTAACTTCTCTTATGAAACTGGCAGCCGGAATAAGAAGGTTTGTCTGCTTCTGGAAATGGCGAATCTCTTTTAGAGCAACGGTTCCTGGCCTGTATCGATAAGACTTCTTCTGTGAGCCTACAAGGACAACACCGAAGATTAGTTTTAAACACACTAAGTGTCCTGTATTCTCAGGGATATCACAAGAGATTGGTTTTTTTTTTAAAACAAACCTCGTGGCATAGCCTGTCTGGATCTCTTAGCCCCTCTCTTGACAAACCAAAACGAGAATTTTGTCAGCTTAATAACGAAATCAAAGTTGAAGCAGTTCATAAGCAATGGTCACAAAAATCTTACCCTTGTACCAGTAGCTGGTGAAGTTGTAGGATTTGCTGCAGATGTTACAAAAGAATAACTTCACAAACAAAAGAGATGAAAAGAGGGAAAAAAAAGACTTCAAATATAAAAAACTCACTTTGTTGAGTATTATCTCCACCTTCACCGCCTCTCCTTGTCGGGGTCTTCAATTTCGATAGATAAACAAATTTGATCATAACGATAAAAGGAAGAAACATTGGAAACCCTAAGACGGAAAAAGATGCCGTACCGTAGTTGGACCTGCCGCCTGAGAAGATGAAGCACCGGCGGCATCTACAAATTTCAGATTCGAAATCTAGGGTTAACAAAATCGAAATAAAAAACCTAAAATTCTGGGTAAAATCAGAAGTAAAAATTGAAAGAGAAAGCAGATTTAAGATACCAGTTTGATTCCGAGGTTGTGACCTGGTAACGCGATGCTTGGTTCTCGCCATTGATTTTTACTGCTGGAGAAATCGCACCATGAGAGAGAGAGAGGAATCGTAAAATCGGAAAAGAGAATCGACGAAAACTGCGATTATGAAAGTCACCTGCTGAGAAATTTCCCGCTAGATACGAAAAGATTAGAAGATTGGAGCGGAACTTTTACTTTCCCGCTCGACACTCAAATTTTGATTTTAAAATCGAATCTGCTTCACAATTTGTTTCAGTCAAGAGTCTCTCTGAACAACTTATTACAATTTGCACTAAACCTGTGGCTTCACATAGAGGGTTCGACTCGATTGTTAGCCTTCTTTAGTTCCTGTTTTACCCCTGGTCTGTATACAATATTACATTCAAATATGTACCTGTTTGTTTAGATGAAAATTGGAAACAGAGGGGAATAGGTTTTGTGTGTTTTACCGTTAAACCTCAATTCAAAATCTTTGTCTCTCTCTCTCTC